>Ga0209487_1004675_pt1 | contig 10438 bp, 13 predicted proteins | sample Poulit2012_FD_187524 | JGI IMG/M metagenome (GOLD analysis project Ga0209487, IMG submission 187524) | Agricultural soil microbial communities from Georgia to study Nitrogen management - Poultry litter 2012 (SPAdes) (version 2) | ecosystem: Environmental > Terrestrial > Soil > Agricultural land... | reverse complement strand
CCAAAAGAAATAAATATGTGGTATGGATACCGAACAAGCTTATCAACTTCTAGTGATCGGGCTTGGCAATTAGCTCAAAAACATAACACAAAGATGATGCTCATACATGGTTTAATTATGATCATGATAGGATTAATGACGAAATTCCTTTCACAAAATAATGATATTGAAACGGTATTAATCTTGATTGAACTCATTATTTTATTGCCATTATTTACGGTTGTGATCATGATTTCTACACACCGATATTTAAAGAAAATGCTGATGAAATAGAAGATTTTTTAAGAATAATTATTAACTGTAAATGAAGTAGGGTGTATGATGGCAAAAGAAAAAATTTATGAAACGGATTTATATGAACCAATTCAAAATTACTTTTACTCCCTTGGTTATCAAGTGCAAGCAGAAGTGAATGGTTGTGATGTTGTCGCATTTAAAGAGGAGTCATTAATCATTATTGAATTGAAATTAAATTTAAACATTACACTTCTTGTGCAGGCAGCCAACCGACAAAAGTATACTAAAGAAGTTTATATAGCTATACCTAGACCTAAAACAAGTTTGAGAAAACGAAAGTGGAAAGATTTAGTCCATCTTATTCGAAGGATGGAGTTAGGGTTGATTTTAGTCTCTTTTGAAGGGAGAAGACCAAGTCTCGATATCGTACATGAGCCTAGTCCGTTTGACCGTAAAAAAAGTATGCAACAAAATAGGAAGGGAAAAAATAAAATACTGGAAGAAGCGCGTAAAAGAAAAAGCAATCAAAATATTGGTGGCAGTCATAAAATTACGATGATGACAGCTTATAAGGAAATGAGTATTCAAATCGCTTTTTATATTGACTACTTAGGACCTATGTCAGCAAGAGAATTACAAAAGTTACAAACTGGCGAAAAAACGTATGGGATACTTTATAATAATTTTTATAAGTGGTTTAAACGCATTGATCGTGGTGTATATGATTTAACTGATTTAGGTAGAAGAGAATATAAAAAATATCCAGATATTATTCAGTTATATAGACAATCAGAATTAAAATGATAAAAGAAACCCCTAAGTACATACTGCTGATCGTTCGAAAATTTAAACCATCAATCAAGCAAAGGGGGATGGTTTACATCAGTCTAATCATCCATGATTTCGTTTTAAGGCCCATTGCTACAACATGTAGGTTAGTTATTGTAGCCTACATGCTGTAGAAAAGGGCAGCTTTTGATAAACAGAAAATTCGTTCAATTAATCCAAATATATCATAAAAACAAATCAGGATATCTCAATTGATTTGGCCTGGGAGTGTCATCACAAGCTCATTTGATTATTATCCTCCACGTTCCCTTCGATAATATTCCCGAAAGACTTTCATTAATGCCCTTTTTTCAATTCTAGAGACATAACTTCTAGAAATATTTAACCTTTTAGCAATTTCCCTTTGTGTCATTTCTTTATAATCATTTAATCCATAGCGATAAATAATGACTTCCTTTTCGCGATTATCAAGGACAGAAAAGTATTCTTGCATTTTTTCGATTTCCATATTTAGCTGAATGTATTCGATAATATTTTCATTTTCCGCTTTTAATATATCAATAAGACTGATTTCATTCCCCTCTTTATCTTGGCCAATTGGATCATGCAAGGAAACATCCTTGTTTACTTTCTTTAATGCACGTAAATGCATGAGGATCTCATTCATTATAACGATAGGGGGATGCACGTATATCCGTAATGGATCGAAAGGGTATACGGTTAATAAATCGATTATGAAAACAAACCCATACATCATTTGCTTTCATTCGGTTATTTGAAAAGAAAAATCTATTACATTGTGACTTGTGAAATAATGATTTCTAGTTAAACAAGGACTTTATATGGTTGATTTTTCTAGATCTATACAACTAGATTTATCTGGAAAATAAATCTTTTATCCCATTGAAATAGATCTTTTTCTTATATAGTATTATATAGGTTATGTAAAATAACATTTTACTAAACAACATAGAGAGGAAGAGGAAATTTATGAAGAAATGGATCATGTTTTGTTTAACATTATTGATCAGTATTACACTTGCTGCTTGTGGTTCAACTGATAATAATAATGACAATGAGAATGTAAATAATACTGACAATACGAATGTCGAGGAAGAAACAGATACGAATTTAGAAGAAAATGAGGAGCCAGATACTGATTCTGAAATAAATGAAGAACCAGAGACTGATACTGAAGGAAATGAGAATATCAATACGAATGGTGCAGATGATGCAGCTGCAGCTGATTTTGATTTCGATCCGAATGGTGAAAATATCGTTGTCCTACAGTTAGAGCAAAATGGTGTAAATATGAAACTGACTTATAAAGCTGAAGGAGATAAAGTAATAGAGCAAACTTCTGATAATGTCATTCCATATGAAGCCATTGGTGCAACGAATGCTGAGGAAGCGGAAGAAACATTAGCAGAATTAGTAGAAAGTTATCAAAGTATAGAAGGAATTACACATAACATAGAATATCAGGATGACCAAGCAATTGAATCAGTAACTACTAATTATGAAGAAATTGACATGGAAGCAGCGAGTGAATTGGATGGTGCTGTTTTCGAAGGGGATATTAGCCAGGGAATTAGCTTACAACAATCAGTTAATATGCTCGTTCAACAAGGTTTTGAAATTGTTGAATAATTAATAAGAAACATTAGTGAATTTCATAATACCGATTTATAGCCAATCCGCTACTATATGTAGTTTCGTTGAATATTTCTTAACTACATACAGTACCGAATCGTCTGATTGTGGTAATTATGAAATTCATTCACATACTAAAAAGTTCTTGAAATCTACTAAGAAAGGCGCTCATAAACTGGGCGCCTTTTTAGTTTGTAAATGAAATTTGGGAGTCACTAGAAGGTCAAATGAAGAAGTCATATTGGAAAACGATATGGTAAATATAGGAATGGTTGTCTTTTGTACAATCTTTACCTATAATTAGTACGAGGTGAGATAGACAAAGATGGATAAAATGTTAGATATTTTACTTTGGTCAGTAGTAGGAATTGCAGTGTTTATTCTTTTTGCAATTATTATTATTGGACACTCAACTAATTTTAGATTCTTATCGAGTGTTGTAACTGATCAAACATTATTAGCAACGAATATCCAATATCTGGGTAGTAAATTATCGTAGCATATTGGATGGATATTAAATGAACACTTAAAAAAGATGACTACTCATTCATGGGAGCGGTCATCTTTTTTATTTTTTAAACCCTCAGTTTACTTCTTTTTCATTTAAATGTAATTGCTTTTTCTTAACGAGTCTCTCAAACCTGTTAAGCTCTTCATCTGTTAATTTTTTCGTTCTTTGTTGATCGTAAACATTCTTTGGTGCATTGTTCAACCACTTACTTGATTTCTGGTTATCAATTTTTCCGTAGTGTCTTGAAATTGAAATCAACTCCATCATATTGTAGTGTTTAGATTATTTTCTCATCATGTGTGTCTTGGTATTGGGTTTTACTTTAACTCATTCTGAATAGGGACAAACTGCGCTTACATATCCATTAATAATGGGGTGATGCAGCATGAAAAGGAAGATCATGAAAGGTCCTTTCCTTGATAAAAATATCCAATCTACATATCAGTTCTTATTAGAATTATATAGAGAGGAGAAAAGGAATAAAAGTGATAGCAATTTACGTGAGAGTGTCGACAGAGGAACAATTAAAGGGATACAGTGTAGAGGGACAGATGAATGATTGTATAGAACTAGCGAGAACAAATGAAGTCCTCGAATATGTTGATGACGGTTATACAGGAGAGATCCTTAATCGTCCTGCCCTAACGAAATTATTAACAGATGTTGAACAGGGTTTAATTGAAAAGGTAATTTGTTATGATCCGGATCGTCTTTCTAGAAAACTATTAAATCAATTACTCATTACGGAAAAGCTCGAGAAGAATAATGTTGTTTTAGAGTTTGTGCAGAGTGATTATAAAAATGATGCAGAAGGTCAACTTTATTTTCAAGTGAGGGGTGCTTTTTCGGAATTTGATAAGGCGAAAATAAAACATAATACAATGACAGGGAGATATAGAAAAGCACAGCTAGGTTTCGTTGTAAAAAACGGTGGATTGTATGGATATGATTATGATCAACAGAAAAAGACATACGTAATCAATCCAGATGAGGCTAAAGTGGTTCAAATGATTTTTCATTATTTTACAAACCCGGAATCGCCATTTAAAGGGATCAATGGTATTGCTCATCATTTAACTGATATAGGTGTTCCTACCGCAAGAGGCGGAAAAGTTTGGCACCGCCAAGTGGTAAGGCAAATGCTTATGAATGAGTCATACACAGGCACATATTTTCAAAATAAATATGATACTGAAGGAGATTACGTCAAAAGACAAGCTGGAGAGGATTTTGAAAGAGGCAGATTAAGACCAAGGGAAGAGTGGTTAGAAACAGAAATTCCACGGATTATTGAGGAGGAACAGTTTGCGTATGCTCAAGCGCTCCTTAAACATGCTAGAAGGCGTCGTGCAAGCTTTAACAATCATCATTACCTTCTATCGGGAATCGTCAGATGTGGTCGATGTGGCAACACAATGACAGGCAGAAAGACGAAATCCCATGGGAAAGACTTTTATGTCTATGAATGCCGAAAAAACTATGCCGGTGCTAAAAATCGTGGATGTGGTCGAACGATGAGTGAAAACAAATTAAATCATCATGTTTGGTCAATGATCGTAGAGTTATTAGATGATCCGAAAAAAGTGAAGAAGCATAAGGAACATCCGCAAAGAGTGTTTAGAGACGATGAGATCAAACATATAGAAGTTCAAATTAAAAGGGCTAAACTTGGTAGGAAAAGGCTTCTCACATTGTTTAGTATGAGTGAAGATCATGATATGAATATAGAAGAAGTTAAAGAGAAAATGAGAGAACTTCAGCAAACAGAAACAGATTTGCAGACCCAATTAGCAAACTTTCAGACTGAAGTGTCTGCGAAAGAAACATCTAGTTTTAATACTTTGATGTTGAGAGACGCTATTAAATACTACTTAACATCTGAAGCAACTCATTTAGAAATTGAAGAAAGACAAAAAATACTTCAGATGATCATTGAGGAGGTCGAAGTCGTAAACCCCGATCAGATCAATGTGCAGACGTTTTAAATACACCTCCGTTTTGCACTACCCTATAGACATTATAATCTCGTTTTCAATGCACCTTGCAGCATAAGTAGCAAGCTTTGTTCCTTTTCCCATTTTAAAGCTTTCCACACCCTTGATCAATCCGATTGTTCCAATCGAAATCAGGTCCTCCATATCTTCACCAGTATTGTCGAATTTTTTAACGATATGGGCAACGAGTCGTAAATTATGTTCAATGAGCTTATTGCGGGCATTTTCATCTCCTTCTTGCATTTGAGCAAGGAATTTAGCCTCATCTTCTTGTGAAAGTGGCTGTGGAAAGGCTTGATTTTTCACATAGGACACAAAAAAGAGGGCATCTTTTATAAATAGTGCAAGTACACTCAATATTCCAGACAAAAACATACACCTCCTCTTTTACTTGCTAGGCGTTAGCCTATATTTATTCTTATGATTTTATAAAGCGTTTTGTGTCTGTCCTTAAGAATTATTATCTTTGTTTTAACATTTGTATTGGTTATTGAGTATGTTTCCTTTTGGCTAAAAGGCTTGTTGATGGTATGATGAGTACGAACAAAAGGAATCAGATCAATCTCTGATTCCTTTCCAATTTCTGTCAATGATTATATTTTATATGTTCAAATGAGAGAATTTCATAATTACCAAAATCAGACGATTCGGTACTGTAGGTAGTTAAGGACGGTTCAACGAAACTACATATAGTACCGGATTGGCTATAAATCCGTATGATGAAATTCACTAAAATAGCTAGTGATTTTTGTTATTCATAATGAGACAATGACAATGATGCATATAGTTGAAAATAATTTAACGCCAAGAAGCAGTGAAACTAAATGATAAAATCCATCCATCTTTAATAATGAATGTATTTGTTCAAGCAGAATCTATTGTTTGAAATTTTCCATTTTATCATTTAAGTTTCTTCTATTAATTTCATCTATAATCAGTTCGATAAAATCAGGGCTTAAATTTAATTTATTAGCTTCATAAAATGATTCTAATAATAATTCATCCGATAAATGTTCCATATCATTACAGCCCTCCTTAAATTTGAATAATAACTTCTATTTACTATTATTAATCTACCATGTATTAATTGCTAGAACAAGATCAAAGATATCTACAGATCCATGTAGATAACTTGTTGATAAAGTGAAATATGCACTTAAAAACATTGTTACATTAGCGAATATGTTGTTAGTAAAATTATCCACACTTTTTTATTTGTAAGTATTTGTCGAACACTTTTTTATAATAGAGAGAAAATAAGACAACATTTGACATGATTTCTCATGATAAAGTGCTTTATCATTTATGAGGCTTCAGTTAAGATAGAAGACAATGTTGTGTAAGAGTATATAACGACGAAATATGAATAAGGTTTGAGTTAGAAAGATGATGAGGTGTACGATTTGTTAAAAAAATTCTTGCCTAATGAGCATGTAAAAACTATTTTTGATATTAATCCAATTCTTTTAAAAGAAAAAGGGATCAAAGGAATTATTACGGATCTCGATAATACACTTGTACCTTGGGATGTTGCTGATGCAACACCAGAGGTAATTGAGTGGTTTAATAAAATGAAAAAACATGGACTTAAAGTAACCATTATCTCTAATAATAATGAAGAACGCGTAAAAATTTTCTCAGAACCACTTGAGATTCCATTTCTGCCAAGTGCAAGGAAGCCGTTAAAACGCACTTTTAATATGGGGGCACGTTTAATGGAGTTAAAAAACGATGAAATAGCTGTCGTTGGGGATCAGTTATTAACAGATATATTCGGTGGAAATATGGCGGGATTCCATACCATTTTAGTTGTTCCGATTGTTCAAACTGATGCACTTATTACAAGGTTTAATAGGAAAATAGAACGAGCGATTTTAAATCGACTACGTAAAAAAGGCTTGATAAGTTGGGAGGATTAAATATGGAAAATGAAATATATTGTCAAGGTTGTGGAGCATCAATTCAATCACATGATCCTGAAGAAGCAGGATATACACCTAAATCATCTCTAGAGAAAGAGGATATTTTATGTAGACGGTGTTTTCGTTTGAAACATTATAATGAGACGCAAGAAGTTTCCATTACTGATGATGACTTCTTAAAGATGGTCAGTAGCATACGAGATGCGGACGGTTTGGTTGTCCATGTCATTGATATATTTGATGTTGAAGGGACATTAATCTCGAGTTTACCACGCATTGTAGGGAACCAACCAGTTGTTTTAGTAGGGAATAAGGTAGATCTACTTCCTAAATCTACGAATAGACGTAAACTAGAACATTGGTTAAGATCAAAAGCGAATCAAGCAAATATAAAGATAGCTGGTGTTTTTCTCATATCTTCTACCAAGGGAAATGGTGTAGAAGAATTAGCGAAGGAAATTGAGATACTCAGAAATAAGAAAAATGTTTATATTGTTGGTACTACGAATGTAGGTAAATCAACATTTATTAACCGAATTATTAAACAATCTGTTGGGTTGGATGATGTCATTACAACATCCTATTTTCCTGGGACGACACTCGGTTTTATTGAGATTCCTTTAGATGATTCAACCTATTTAATAGATACACCAGGAATTGTGAATAAACAACAAATTGTGCACTATGTCTCCAAAAATGATTTAAGGCTAATTACACCTCATAAAGAAATCAAAGCGCGTGGATACCAGTTAAACAGGGAACAGACATTATATTTTGGTGGCTTAGCTAGATTGGATTTTATTAAAGGAGATAAACAAACTTTTGTGTGTTATTTTTCAAATCGATTGCCAATCCATCGGACAAAATTAGAGAATGCGGACAACCTTTATGAAAACAATATTGGTGAACTTTTATCTCCACCAGATGAGGAAACACAAAAGAGATTACCAAAATTAACTACAAGTACTTTTAAAATAAAGGGTGAGGAAACAGATATTGTTTTTCCAGGTCTCGGTTGGGTGACTATAAAGAGCGGAAATGCGACTGTGATAGCACATAGTCCAAAGGATGTTGCGGTGTCTGTTAGAAAGTCTTTAATATAAATGAGAAAGGGTGTTAGCATGTATCAATTAGGCTTAATTGGATATCCGATTAAACATTCATTATCCCCTTGGATACATGAACAGTTTTTAAAAAAGGCAAATTTAAGTGGACGTTACACTTTATTTGAGATTGGACCGAATGAATCATTTGCACAAGTGATGGAGGAATTAAAAAGAAAAGAATTAGATGGATTCAATGTGACAGTACCTTATAAACAAACCATTATTCCATATCTTGATGAAATTGACACAGAAGCTGAAAGTATTGGTGCTGTAAATACCGTTCTGAATGATAATGGAAGATGGATTGGTTATAATACAGATGGTAAAGGGTATTTAAGAGCATTAGAAAACAAATTCCCGAAACTGCTGGCAGATAAAACGAATAAGATTTTAATACTTGGTGCTGGTGGGGCTGCCAGAGGTATTTACTATGCTTTGACAGCGTCAGATTTCGAATATGTTGATATAGCTAATCGGACGATTGAAAGTGCTAGTCATATTGCAAAACTTAAAATGGGAAAGACTAAAACAGAGATATTATCACTAATTGAAGCTGAAAATAAAGTGAAAGAGTATGATATATTTATTCAGACATCATCTGTAGGTATGAACCCAAATCATGAAGATACGATTATTTCTGTGAATGACATCAAAAAGACAAGTATAGTCAGTGACATTGTTTATCAGCCAATTGATACTGCGATCTTGCGCCAAGCACGCTCAGTTGGTGCAGCTGTTCACTTTGGGCATACAATGCTTATTTATCAGGCACAATATGCATTTGAAATTTGGACGGGAAAACGTGTTTCGATTGGGAGTATGGACAAAGAATTACAACTTATTTTGGAAGGAAGATAATATGTTAACAGGAAAACAGAAACGTTTTTTACGGGCTGAAGCAAATCAACTCAAACCAATTTTTCAAGTTGGTAAGGTTGGTGTGAATGAAAATATGACTAAACAAATTCATGAGGCATTAGAAAAGCGTGAATTAATTAAAGTGAATATTCTCCAAAACTGTGAAGTCGATAAAAATATTGTTGCAGAACAATTGGCGGAAGGGACAGGGGCGGAAATTGTCCAAATTATTGGTAATATCATTGTGTTATACAGTGAATCACAAGAAAATAAGCAGATTCAGTTGCCATGAAGAAAATTGGTATTCTAGGTGGCACATTTGATCCACCACATATAGGCCATTTGATTATTGCCGAAACAGTACGGACTTCTTTAGATTTGGATGAGATTTGGTTTATGCCGACAAATGAGCCTCCCCACAAGAATAAAGCAAATTCGACTGGACTAGATCGCTTGAAGATGGTTAAATTAGCGACTGAAGATAATGAATACTTTAAAGTAAATGACATCGAAATGAAACGTTTAGGAAAATCGTTTACTTTTGATACAATGAATATACTAATGAATGAATATAAAAATGAAGAATTCTTTTTCATTATTGGTGCTGATATGGTCGAATACTTACCAAGTTGGAGTAGAATTGATGAACTTGTTCAGTTAGTTAAGTTTGTAGGTGTACAACGAGAAGGTTATGAATTAAACTCACTATATCCTTTTATTAAAGTGGATATTCCGATGATTGATATATCATCTACATGGATTAGAAAGAGGTTGGGTGTTCATGCATCTGTAAAGTATTTAATACCTGAATCAGTTGATGCTTACATTAAGGAGAATCAATTGTATGAAAATCGATGAAGCCACCATACTTGTACAATCCCAATTAACGACTAAACGTTTCGAGCATACCATGCGTGTCGCTCAAACTGCAAAAGAGCTAGCTGAGTTATATGATGTAGACGTAAAGAAGGCAGAGCTTGCTGCTATTTTACATGATTTTGCGAAGGATTTTCCAATAGAAAAGCTAAGAGATGTGCTTGATAAAAGCGATTATCCTAAAGATTTGTTACTTTACAACCAAGAGTTATGGCATGGGCCTGTTGGAGCATATCTATTGGAGTCTAAATATGGGATAACCGATAAGGATATATTGCATGCTGTTCGATTTCATACAACAGGTAGGGCACAAATGAGTAAATTGGAATTGATTGTGTTTGTAGCGGATTATATTGAACCTGGTAGACAATTTCCAGGAGTAGAAGCAGTACGACAAATTGCTCGAAAAGACTTATATAAAGCGGGATGGACAGTAGCCCGTAATACGATCCAATTTTTATTGGGGAAAAATGCGTTGGTATATCCGGATAC
>Ga0209487_1004674_pt1 | contig 10440 bp, 10 predicted proteins | sample Poulit2012_FD_187524 | JGI IMG/M metagenome (GOLD analysis project Ga0209487, IMG submission 187524) | Agricultural soil microbial communities from Georgia to study Nitrogen management - Poultry litter 2012 (SPAdes) (version 2) | ecosystem: Environmental > Terrestrial > Soil > Agricultural land... | reverse complement strand
AACCGAGCGCCGAACATGTTTAAACGAACATCGATCATCGTTAACCGAGCATTGAACTTGTTTAAGCGAGCATGAATCTAGTCGGACCGAGCACCGAACATGTTTAACCGAGCTCCGAACATGTTTAAACGAACATCGATCATCGTTAACCGAGCACCAATCATCGTTAACCGAGCACTGAACTGATTTAACCGAACATAAAGTAACTATAATTTACGCAATTAATTAAAAACTCGATTAATGCGCACAGCACTGTGGTTATTAACAATTCCATCTATGTTTACAAAAAATTGTATATAGAGTCAATTGGTTTACATACTTTAAATAGGGAGCTGAGAAATTAATTAAAGGTTTCATCTAGTTGACAACTTTAGAGGATAGTGCTAATATAAAGCCACAAATTTTCATAATAAACATCTAAACTCTTATAAAGAGCGGTGGAGGGACTGGCCCAAAGAAACCGCGGCAACCTTCAATTTTTAATAATTGAAAAGGTGCTAAATCCTGCAGAGCGTTTGCTTTGATAGATGAGAGAACGATAAGCTATAAAATTTTAGTCTTTTTGTTCTCAGGAGCAAAAGGACTTTTTTAATGGAACAATTTTTAAAAATAAATTTTTATGAAGTGGTTGAGAAAATAATAATCTGTTAGGAGAGATTCCGTTGCCAATTAAAATTCCAAAACAATTACCTGCTCGGGAGTTACTTAGACAAGAAAATATTTTTGTGATGGATGAAGATCGTGCACGTACACAAGATATACGGCCATTAGACATTGCGATATTAAATTTAATGCCAGAGAAAGAAAAGACGGAACTACAATTGTTACGGCTTTTAGGAAATACGCCATTGCAAGTTAACATTACTTTTTTGCATACGGCAACATATGAGTCGAAAAATGTTAGTAAATCACATTTAGATACATTTTATTCGACGTTTGACGATGTGAAACATAAACGTTTCGATGGCATGATTATTACTGGAGCTCCTGTTGAATTAATGCCGTTTGAAGATGTTCATTATTGGAAAGAGTTAACGAAAATAATGGAGTGGACGAAAAGTCATGTGACGAGCGTTTTTCATATTTGCTGGGGAGCACAGGCTGCGTTGTACTATCATTACGGAATTGATAAATATACTTTACCGAAAAAATGTTTTGGGGTGTATCCACATTATTTAACAGATCCGACATTACGTTTAACGCGCGGATTTAATGATCAGTTTTTAGCACCTCATTCACGCTATACATCGGTGTCAATGGAAGAGATCGAAAAAGATTCCCGGTTAAAAATCATCTCATATTCTGATGAAGTTGGTGCGTTTTTAATTAAGTCAAAGGATAGCAAACATATTATGATGACTGGTCATTTAGAATATGATGCGACAACGTTAGCAGACGAATATAATCGCGACATTGAAAAAGGATTAGATATTCAAGTTCCCGATAATTATTTTCCGAATGATGACCCTAAACAAATGCCTTTAAATACGTGGCGGTCACATACACATTTATTGTTTTCTAACTGGTTGAACTATTATGTTTATCAAGAAACACCTTATGAATGGGTTCACCATGATGAAGTAAAAAATTAACATACGTTCGCTGGATTTGTTGGATAAACTTATCCAGCTTTTTTTATGAAAAACTCGCAAACTTTATAAAAAATTTGCGAGTTTTAATACGGTATTTAATAAACATCATAGAGATACCATTTGTTTTTTAATTTTTTTAATTCAACGTATACATCTTCAGTAAGTTTTTCACCGAAGAAAAATGATTCGATGGAAACTAGAGCAGTTACCTCAGCGTACTCATCATCGATGTCGAAATCATAGAACTCATGGATTTCTACTGTTAAATCATTTGGAAGATCTAAAAAGTCTGCAATATCTTCCATATATGGTGATTCGGGATGATATAGTTTCTTTACTGCTTGGTAATCAGCTTGTTCGACAGCTTGCATATACTTTGTCACTGTTTTTTCAATTTGTTTTTCTGGACTAGTAAAAGAATTAGAAGCTAAAATTGCAGTAAAAACTAACGCAGCAATGATAAGACCAATAGTAACAGGGGGGATCTTTCTTTGCTTAGGTGGCTGTGGCATAGACTGTTGTGGCACAGGTTGTTCACTTGGCATAGTAGGCTGTTTACGCATTTCCGGTACAGGATCTTGTTTAGTTGCCTCTGCAGGCTCCTTGCGTTCAGCACCACATTTGCCGCAAAATTTCGCACCACGGTCAAATGGGTGGTCACACTCAGTACATACTTGAGCAAGGCCACAATGAGGGCAAAATGCTAGATTATCAGTTTCATTGTTACAGTTTTCACACAAGTTCGACATAGACGTCAGCTCCTTAATGTTACGTGCACATTTTATTTTACAATATATACAAAACTCTTGCAAAATTTACAAAAAGTTTACAAAAGCAGAAAAATTCATCAATCATTTAAAATGGTTTACCCTTTGTTAGTCGCCCTTCATGTATATATAACACGCGATTTGCTAACCTTTTTGCTTCAGTATAGTCATGAGTAATAATGATTATCGGAATATTCCATTGCTCATAAATGTTCACGAGTTCCTGTTGGGCCCTTACACGGGTTGATTCGTCTAGAGCAGAAAAGGGTTCATCAAGAAGCAATATTTTAGGTTCTGTTGCTAAAGCACGAGCAAGAGCGACACGCTGCTTTTCGCCACCGGAAATGTTTTGGGGGTATTCATTTTTCAAATGAGCAATTCGTAAATCAGTCATTAATTGTTTAGCAAATGTTTCATTTTTCGTTCCATAATATATATTTTTCCAAACGGTCATATGTGGGAATAAAGCATAATCTTGGAATAAATAGCCGATTTGTCGTTTTTGAATCGGTACGTTGACCGTTTTATGCTCAAAAAGTAATTCATCTTCATAACGAATAAACCCTTCATCAGGTGTTGTAATACCGGCAATACAATTTAAAATTGTCGTTTTTCCTGAACCAGATGGTCCAAATAAGACGACAATTTCATCACTCACGGTAAATTCGACATCTAATAAATAGTGTGTTAATTGTTTGTTTATTTTTACAGTAAGCATTTATTTAACCTCACATTAAGCGTACAGTTATTTGCGTTGCTCTGTATATTTTAATAAATGATGTTTGCTCCACCAATTTAACCATAAAATTGCACTGAATCCTAAAGCGATAATGATGATGACCCAAAAAACGGCCGTTTCCATTTGGCCAGATTCAACGGCGAAATAAATGGCTAAAGGAATTGTATCCGTCACTCCGGGAATAAAGCCGGCGATCATTAATGTTGCACCAAATTCACCTAACGCGCGAGCAAAGGTTAACACTAAACCTGAGAGTAAGCCGGGCCAGGCGAGGGGAAAAGAAATCGTCCAAAACACACGCCAGCGTGAAGCTCCAAGGGTTAGTGCGGCATTTTCAACGTTTTGGTCGTATTGTTTAAAAGCAGCTGTTGCACTTTGGTACATAAGTGGAAAGGAGACGACAACAGCGGCGAGAACGACAGCATACCACGTAAAAACGATTTGAAAGTCAAACGTTTGCAAAAGAAATTTTCCAATCGGACCGTTACGACCGAACAAATATAATAATCCAAAGCCAACGACAGTCGGTGGCAAAACGAGCGGCAAAAGAAGAAAGGCTTCAAGAAAACTTTTCCCGCGAAAGGAATACCGTGTCGTTAAACGGGCGATAAATAGACCGACAATAAAAACAATTATCGTCGCGATTGCAGCTGTTTTAAATGATAAAAATAAGGGAGAAAAATTAACGTTTTGCATGTACGTAAACTCCTCATTTATTGCTTAATAAATCCGTATGTCTCAAAAATATTTAGGGCAGTTTCACTCGTTAAAAAGGATAGGAAATCTCTAGCATCGTTTTCAACTGCTGTATTGGCTAGCACAGCACCAGGATATGTAATAGAGTCATGTAAATTTGGATCAACAATTGCGAGTATTTCGCTTTGTTCAGAAGTGTGCGCATCACTTTTATAAACAAAACCGTAATCGGCATTGCCTGTTTCTACATATGTCAATACTTGACGGACATCTTTAGCAAAAATGAGCTCATCGTTAAACAAGTCATATAAATTAAGTTCATCTAAAGCTTGTTTCGTATATATTCCTGCTGGTACTGTTTCTGGGTGCCCGATGGCAATTGCCGGTTCGCCTTCGGTTAAGTAATCATCAATTGATAGTCCCCTTTGTTGTGCAGACATTTCCCCAATAAGAACGAGTTCATTCATAGCAACAGTCGTTAACGAATCTTCTAATATAAGCTGTTCTGACTGCAAAGTTTCCATCCATTGTTCGTTAGCTGAAATGAAAATATCGACGGGCGCTCCTTGTTGAATTTGTTGTGATAACGTTCCCGAACCACCAAAGTTGTAAGTAATTTCAACATTGTCATTAGTTTCTTCATATAATGTTTTTAGCTCCATTAAAACATCTGATAAACTAATAGCTGCAGACACCGTTAAATTTACTTGATTTGGATTATTCTCTTCATGAACGCAACTTGTTAAAAAAACTGTTATGATAAATATTGTATAAAGTAAAAGATGTCGTTTAAGCAAAGCTGTCCTCCTCAACTACCCGGGCATTGTTAATTACATGTACGTCTTTAATTATAACGTTACTTTTTTATTAAGTAAAAGAACTAAGACGATGAAAATAATCTTTGCAAAATAGTTAATCCGAGGTGAAAATATGAAAATTGAAAAAGTAGATATTCATTTAATTGATTTGCCCTTAGAAGAGCCTTTCATTATTTCTTATGCGTCATATGATGCTATTCCAGCGATTGTTGTTAAAGTACATACTAATACAGGTATTATCGGTTATGGAGAAAGTGTGCCTGATGAGCACGTAACAGGTGAGTCAGTACATACTGTTTTTCAAGCATTAAAACATGACTTAATACCAGCTATTTTAGGTGCGGACCCCCGTAATATTCAACTCATCCATGAAAAGATGAACAAAGCCCTCGTATATAATGGAGCAGCTAAGGCAGCTATTGATATTGCTTGTTATGATATTTTAGGGAAGTATAGTAATTTACCAATCTATTCCTTACTCGGTGGTCGAAAAGAAGAGCCACTAATGATTCCGAGGGTTTTAAGCATTTTAGAACCGGAAGTTTTAGCAAAACAGGCGAAAGAGGCAATTGAATCCGGTTATCGTGAAATTAAAATGAAGTTAGGAATCGATCATGAAAAAGATATCGCCCGGGTGAAAGCAGTACGTGAAGCGGTTGGACCTGATGTACTCATTCGTGTTGACGTTAATCAAGGATGGGGCAGTGTACAATTGACAAAACAAATGATTAAACGACTTGAACCTTACTATCTTTCATGGGTAGAGCAACCTATCCATTTAATGGATACTGCTTTATTTCGATTAATTAAAGAACAATTGACAATACCCTTAATGGCAGATGAAAGTTTAATTCATCGGGAAGATTTACGAACATTAATCGAACATCGCTCAGTCGATTATATAAATATTAAATTAATGAAAACAGGTGGCATTTATCCAGCCTATCAACTCGCAACACAAGCTGAACTTTTTGGTATACACTGCCAAATTGGTTCAATGGTCGAATCAAGTATCGCTTCAGCAGCTGGTTTTCATGTTGCTCTTTCTAAGAAAAATATCGTTTCAACAGAAATTTCCGGACCAACTCGTTTTACGATGGATACAGGAGATTTGACATACGATTTACCATATGTACGCATAACAGATAAACCTGGATTAGGGATTAATGTAGATGATGTTGCGATTGATACATTAACACGGGAAAAAGAAACAATTAACAGCCGTCTTGAGTAATTTTAAAAGTAGATAAGAGTATTTGTATCCCTTCCTTTAGTTACGTTTTTCCATTTAAACGTCATGCAAATGATGTAAGACCATTTTTAAATAGTTTTAGTTTTTCGATTAACTGAATGTGGATGTCCTAACGATATCATTTGCTACTATTATTTAAAAGAACGAAGGTTACTTTTTTACTATTTAAGAAGAGGGTGAATCAATTGCAAACCATATATAAAGGACGTTTAAATAACGGAGACGATTTCCATGTTCGTCCCTTAACAATAAAAGATATTTCTAAAATTTTCCGTTTACAAAGTGATGTATACAAAAAGATTACGAACAAAGCTCAACTCGCCCAGCTTACAAAGGATGAATTTGAATATATTTTAACGGGAAAGGGTTTAATGCTTGGGGTTTTTGTTGAAAATGAATTAATCGCGATTCGTGCCTTGCTCGTACCAAAAATTGATGATCCTGAACATTTAGGACTTGATGTTGGACTTTCAAAGGAGCAATTAGCGGAAGTGATTTATCAAGAGATTTCTTTCGTCCATTTAGACTATCAAGGCAATCGACTTCAGCAAACATTAGCGAAGCTTATCATGGAGCAGCTTGAAAAGGAAAACCATAAATATCGTTATGTCTGTTGTACAGTCGCTCCCTTTAATTTACCGAGCTTAATCGATAAATTTAAGCAGGGGATGTATGTCAAAGCTTTAACATTAAAATATGCAGACCAATTACGTTACGTTTTTTTAAAGGACTTGCAAGCACCCTTACCAATTGAATCTGTGAAGGAAAAGCGCGATGTACCTATGGAATTGATCGAACAACAACAACAATTACTCGCTAATGGATGGGTTGGTATGTCGCTGAAAAGAAATGATAATTCATACGTTGTAACTTATGTAAAGTTTTAAATAAGTCACTTTGAAGCGGCTAGATAAAATAGTGACTCAATAGGTGAAAAGGCTCCACAATCGTAGCCGCTTCTTTTAGTCTTCAGCTTCTTCAGTAATTGTTAGGTGACCCTCAGAATTAATAGACAAAACTTCTCCAGTCGTTAAACTAATTTCTAATGGATGAATTTCAGATATTTGTTCAGAAAAATACCACTTGCGACCAGGTGGCACGAGAACGATAAACGTATCTTCTCGTCCTAAAAAGTTAAGGGCATGTGGGTTTACTTCGGTAGAGCGCCAAAGGGGAATACCGATATCTTGAATCATGTCTCCAACTCGTGTCATGTCGTAAGTTGTTATACTTACTTCGCTTATATTTAAAAACGACTCAGGTGAAGGAGCTCCAAATAAATCGCGATAACGCCGGCCAACGAGTTCAATCACATTACCAGCAGGGTCTTCAAAGTAGATTGAATCGGCATCGAAATTACGAAAATATACTTCATTTTGACCACCTTCACGGTTTAAAGGTATTTTATTTTGAATCCATGATTTAATGAGCGAAAATTGATTGCCCGGAATGTTAAAAGCAAAATGATAAAATGCGGCTACATCAGTTTCCTGAAAAGTAAGTTTTGATTCACCAACTTTAACAGTGAAGGATTTCTCCGAACGCTTTACAAGCGGTAGTTCCATAATATTCATATAAAATCGCTGTAATTTTTTTAATTGATTTGTATATAACGTAACAGATTTAAACATCAACTTACCTCCCCCATATAGATTATTATACCATGGAAAATTACTACTCTAGCAACATTTTAATGATAGGTTCAGAAATTATTTCACCTGCTGTTATAGGTGCGGTTTTCCCTGGAAGCCCGAGGGCATGAATCGCCTTTATACCATGTTCTTTAGCCGCTAAAAAATCTGTACCACCTGGAGCGGAAGCAATATCAATAATAACTGTATCTTGATCCATCTGGCGTATAAGATTAGCGGTGAACGTTAAATGAGGTACTGTATTAATGCAAATATTAGTTGTTGTTACAATCTCTGCAAGATTTTTAAGAGAAACGGGATTCATACTACGGATTTTTGCCGTTGTTAAATCTGTTTGTTTACGGGCGGCAATGTGAACGTTTGCGCCGACAGCTTGAAATAATTGCGCAGTTGCTTGAGCAACCCGCCCAAAACCAGTAATTAATACTAATTGTCCATGAATCATCCGTTCGGTATGTTGCATCGCTAATTGTAACGTTGCCTCAGCCGTTGGTAAGGCGTTTAAAATAGCTACATGTTCTAATTCATAAAGAACGATAAGTTTTCGATTAATATCCATACATAGTTGACGTAAATGATCGTTAGCAGTACCGGAAAAGATGATGCTATTTTCGGGTATTCGGGCTAACATTTTTTTCGTTAACGTTATTTTATTGGGTGGAAAGTATTGATCGACTGTAAAGGTTTCACTCATCCCATGAACGGGTAAGATAACGGCATTGAGCTTATCAAATGGAATTGTATCTACCGAGCATTTTTCGATGAAACAATTGTTAAAATCTATATTAGTAAATCCCGCTGCAAAAACCTTTGCTCTTTCATTCGCTAGACATTCCATCATATGCACATAACGTTGGTCACCACCGATAACGGCAATTTGTTTCTGTTGTAACATTACTAACTCCTTCCAATAACTAAAATTTAATAGTGCTTAATGTATTTATATAGATTACTTAAATAATATTTTATGTTCATTTCTATTAAGATACCATTTAAAACTGAAAAACTTAAAATATATTACTAATAGTTAACAAACATGTAAATGTGACGAAAAAATTACAAACTCCTTATTGTCTTATAATTGCCACGAATACGTTAATGTTCTGTAACGATTATCATCCATCGCTAACAACATATCATTTATAATTAAATTAGAAACATAAAAACGGTAACTTGTTACTATTACTAAAAAGAGGAGTTGAAGTTGACAATGGACCCGCTCATTATTGCCCGTTTACAATTTGCATCAACGACGATTTTCCATTACTTTTTTGTCCCTGTTTCAATTGGCTTAGCATTAATTATTGCGATTATGCAAACATTGTATTATTTCAAGGGCGATAAAATGTACAAACGTATGACAAAGTTTTGGGGAACACTCTTTCTCATTAACTTTGCGGTCGGTGTTGTCACGGGAATATTACAAGAGTTTCAGTTTGGGATGAATTGGTCAACATATTCACGGTTTGTTGGTGATGTATTCGGTCCGTCTCTAGCAATTGAAGGGTTGCTAGCATTTTTTATGGAGTCAACTTTTATCGGTGTGTGGGTGTTCGGTTGGAATCGTCTTTCTAAGCGAGTTCATTTACTATCAATTTGGCTCGTTTCATTAGGGACGATTTTATCAGCTTTATGGATCTTATCAGCAAACTCCTTTATGCAAAACCCTGTCGGTTATGAATTCGCGGCGGATGGTCGTGCACAAATGATGAGTTTTATGGAAATTTTAACAAATCCGCATTTATTTGCACAGTTTCCCCATGTCGTTTTAACGTCATTTACAACAGGGGCATTTCTCGTTGCCGGGATAAGTGCGTGGAAACTTTTACGTAAACATCATATAGAGATGTTTCGTCGTTCGTTTCGCATAGCGATTACTGTCGGTGCGATTGCTTCCTTTGTAACGTTATTTACAGGTCATTGGCAAGCACAATATCTCGTCCAATCGCAACCGATGAAAATGGCTGCCGCTGAAGCCCTTTGGGAAAATAGTGGAGATCCAGCGCCGTTTACCGTCGTTGCTTCGATTAATACAGATGAACAGAAAAACAACTTTGAACTTCAAGTACCTTATTTGCTCAGTTATTTATCGTTTAGTAAATTTTCCGGTTCCCTTGAAGGTATGAATGATCTTCAAGCAGAGTATGAAGCAAAGTATGGTCCTGGCAATTATATCCCGCCAGTGAAAACATTGTTTTGGACGTTTAGAATTATGACCGGATCTGGTGGTTTAATGTTACTGTTCGGCCTATATGGAATGTACGCTACATGGCGTAAAAAAGTACCGAAAAATAATTTCTATATGAGGATTATGCCCTATGTTATTGCATTACCGTTTGTTGCTAATACGTGTGGTTGGCTAATTACTGAATTAGGACGACAACCTTGGGTCGTATTCGGTTTAATGAAAACAGAAGACGCTGTTTCTCCAACGGTCACAGCAAATGAAGTGTTGTTTTCATTTATCGCCTTTACATTGCTTTACACAATATTAGCGATCGTTACGATTTATTTATTCGTACGTCATATAAAGAAAAAAGATCACGATACTGATGAACGACAAGTACAAACAGATCCTTTCGCAAAGAAGGAGGCGATTGAAGTTGGGCCTTAATGAGTTATGGTTTATTTTAATTGCCGTATTATTCGTCGGTTTTTTCGTTTTAGAAGGATTTGATTTCGGTGTTGGAATTGTTTCACGATTTTTAGGGAAAACTGATCAGGAAAAACGGGTGTATATAAATACGATTGGTCCCTTTTGGGATGCTAATGAAGTGTGGCTTATTACAGCCGGTGGAGCAATGTTTGCAGCCTTTCCACATTGGTATGCGACGATGTTTAGCGGTTTTTATATCCCCCTCGTCTTCATGCTTTTAGCCCTTATTTTACGCGGGGTATCGTTCGAGTTTCGTGGAAAAGTTGAA
>Ga0209487_1004673_pt1 | contig 10442 bp, 11 predicted proteins | sample Poulit2012_FD_187524 | JGI IMG/M metagenome (GOLD analysis project Ga0209487, IMG submission 187524) | Agricultural soil microbial communities from Georgia to study Nitrogen management - Poultry litter 2012 (SPAdes) (version 2) | ecosystem: Environmental > Terrestrial > Soil > Agricultural land... | reverse complement strand
TCAATAACGTAATAAAGCAGAATCCGGCACCGGTAACCTTTATATCCGGACCATCCGCTACATCTGACATTGAACTAAACCGGGTTGAAGGGGTGCACGGACCAAGAACACTTCATGTGATTATTTCTGTGGGATGAAGGTGGTGTTATATTTTAAATAATCTAATGAACAAACGTTCACGCTCATAACAATATCTGTTTATTGTGTGAAAGAAAAAAAAGGCAGCCGCACTGACATATATTGGGATTAACAGATAAACCCACCCTGAGTTTGGTAATAAAAGAAAACTCAAAACTGCTGCCATCCCTGTGAAACTGCCCAAAGAAGATGTGTTTGATTTCAAATGAAAGATGCTGTTAACATTTTTTGCAGATCTGACAGACCATGCAAAACCACAGAAAATAAAAACGGGCAGCATTGTTAAATACATAACCAGACCGGGAAGAAAAATATCAGGAGATGTAAGTCCAAAATAGATCAGAGAAATAGTGGCATCAATTAAAAGGGGTATCCTCAGCAGATATAAATATTTTTTAAATAAATAAAACGGATCAGCATTGGCAAGGTTCGTGACCAGCCAATAATTTTTATTGAAACCCCAGATATTGTTGTACAAATAATTGAAAATAATAAGAGGAGAGACAAATAAGAAAACAATGGGCAATCGAGTAGTGAGCTGATATTCATAAACTTTCATAAGAATGATATCACCAAATAGAATACTCACTTTAAAAAACAAGGCCAAAAGGAGAGGAATACGGAACAGTTTATTTCGTAGCAGCATGTCAGCAACAGGAAATATATCCGGCCTTTGTTTCCGGGCAGGCAATACAACTTCTTTTGAGGAGATCTCTTCCAGTAAATATGATATTAGTAACAAAACTGAAACTCCAATTAGCATTACGAACAGGAGATAATCAATCGTCATAAAATGGAATAATACGACTCCCAACAACAGAAAGAAAAGAATTGAAATAAAAAATAAGTTCTTTACTGCGGACGATATTTTGTTCTCAATAACAGTTTGTAATATGTGTCTTACCAAATGTCCTGCGAGCAGCGATGCGAATAACAAAATCGCACGTGTAAAGCTGTCATTTACATAAAATAAAACTATTGCTGTTATAAAAATGGTTGCACAGATATAATAGACTGAAATGAGTTCGTTTAAATGGTTCAGTACAAACCTCTTAAGAGGAGAAATGGGATAAAACTTATCAAAAGGATTTATTAAAGGCTTATAAGTGGGAAAAAAGGCTCTGAAAATTGTCACGAAAATTATAATCAGAGGTATAATTTGAAATGCGAAGATTTGTGAAGCTTCTGTACCCTCAGGTATTGAACTATCTGTCAGGATTGATACTGCAAAGCCATAGAAAAAGGAAAGAAAAATTAAACATATAATCCCGATAAATCTCCAGAAATTCCTTTTCGGATCGAATAAAAGTTTGATTTTTTGTAGTGAATAATAAAAAATCAAATCCAATCCGGTTTGGTTTGAATCTTTTTTTGGCGTTGTAAAAGACCCATCAAAACACTGCTTATACGAGCAGAACCATTTTTAGTAAAATCATTGGTGTTTCCATCAAACTGCACTGATTGATTCTCTAATACAACAATTTGATCAGCACTTTCTTCAACATAGTTTAAGTTATGGGTGGAGAGCAGAATTGTTCGTTTGCTGTTGCTATACATTTTGATAAAATCCACACATTCTTGCGCTGCTATCGGATCTAAACCAGAGAAAGGTTCATCCAAAATCAAAAAGTCTGGTGTATGGAGTACAGCAGCGATTAGGCCAGCTTTTTTCTTCATCCCTGTTGAAAAATTCGATATTCGTTTTTGTTTTAATTTTTCTGGTTCGGTAAAAAACCAGTCAATTAGATCTTGTGATCTGCTTTCTATAGCTGTTGAATCCAAACCGTATATTTTACCTGAGAGTTTTAAATACTGCTGAATTGTAAGCTCTTCGATAAGTGGGTTATCCTCGGTTAGGACGCCAATTCTTTTTTTTAAGCCGGTTGGTAAATCGGGATAGCTTTTCCCATCAAAATAGATTTCACCATCATCCGGGAGCAATAGACTTATAAGGATATGTATAAGAGTCGATTTGCCGGCTCCATTTTTGCCTAAAAGAGCACAAACACTCCCACTGGAAATCAAAAAGTTCACATCTCTGAGAATCTGCACTTGTCCAAAGGATTTGCTTATATCTTTTATGCGAATATTCATTTGTAAATGAATGGAGATTCAGCCAAATAATTTTGTTGTAATGGTAAACATTACCAAATATATGGCAATCGTTATCAGGGTCACTAATAGGGAAAAGGAGAGATGCTTTGCAAGGGATAATTCTGGCCTCCCTTTTATTGCAGTATAGAGTCCATATGTAAAGACGGTAGAAACACCCAAAAGACCAGTTGATGTGAAAGAGTAGATGTTAAAATTGAAAAAAATAATATGTTTGTCAGTAATGAAAAAAATGCATGTAAGTATAAACAACAGTATGCTAATAAAAAGCATTACTCTTTTTTTTTGTGAGATGTATAGGTAGGATTTTGATTGCATGAATTGATGCTTTTCTCGAATTATCATTTATTTTACAAAAAATATGTATGGACAAGCAGTTTAAGTCCATACATATAATATATTTGTAATAAAAGCTTTAAGACAGAGCGTAACAAATTCCACCAGCAATTGCCCCACCTGCAACTCCGACTGCTAATCCTTTCAAACCTAATCTCCAGGTTAGCCTCGCGCCTTGTGCCATAGAACCGCCAACAACTGTAATAAATCCACCTCCGGCAGTTCCTCCTGTAATAGCTGCACAGGCACCACCTTCCAGCTGCTCCATTTCTTGTATACGTAATGTATTCATATTAATCCTCATGATTTAATTTTATTTAAAAATTCATCCGTCAAGTCTTTTGACAGATGTCTATTCACAAATAAGCGCTTTTATTTTTCATTCACAAGATAAAGCTGTTAACAATCTGAGCCTTTAGTTCTCAATTTGGGTGCATTTTTTTGTCAAGTAGCTGGAACTCGTATTTTTTCAAACTTTTTGAGTGATTAACCATCAAAGAAGCTACTTAAAATAATTCATAAACATCCCGTGCAGACCGCGAGAAGAGGTTGTCGCTGTTCAATAAATCATCCGGTGTTCCGGACTTTGTGATACGTCCGTCTTCCAGTATGTAAATACGGTCTGTGTGCTTCATGCTTTGTACACGGTGGGTCACCAGCACAATCGCCATCTGGTCACGTAAGCGATTCAGAATGGTCCATACTTTTTGTTCGGTTTCACGGTCCATGGCGGATGTTGATTCATCCAGCAATAAAAGCTGCGGTTTTTGATAGAGTGCCCTTGCCAGGGCAACCAATTGTTTTTGTCCGCCGGAAATGTTCACTCCCTCTTCACCCAGCAAGGTCGCATACCCCTGAGGAAACGAAGTAAAAAAAGATTCCAGCCCGGTTTCTTCACAAAATGCCGTGACTCGGGCATTTTTTTTTGGAGAATCAAGCGTATCCAGGCAGATATTTTGAATCAGCGTGGCATTAAAAATCTTGATATCCTGAGGAATCGAAGATACAATCCCCCGCCACCAGGGAATAACAATATCACTGAGCTGTACAGCCCCGTTTACCAGGATAGTCCCTGACTCTTCATGGTTAAACCGTTTTAAAATCTGCAAAATGGTTGTTTTTCCACAACCACTCTCTCCCAGGATCCCAACTATTTCTCCCTTTTTTACCTGAAAAGAAACATCCTTCAAAAGCTGCCTTCTGCCTGGAAAACGGAATGTTAATTTCTGAACACTCAGAGAGTCAAACTCAAAGCGGGCGTCACTCTTTTCTTCTGCGCCAAGTCTGTATTCAGGCTCCAGAGATGTAAATTCGTACATCCGGTCGAATGCCACTCTTGCTTCCTGCAATTGCAGATTGGTAAGAGCGATACGGTTTGCCGATGGCAGCAGCTGTCCGCTCATCTGAACTACCGCAATTAGGGCTCCCAGTAGAAGGTCTCCGTTTAACACCAGAACTGATCCCCAGCCCAGCACACCTGAGATGTACAGAACATTTGCGGTATCTGCCCAAAAAGAGAAACGAATGCCGATCCTGCCAAGGTCAAAGATTGTACCCTGAAAATAGCCATACACCTGTTTTGTGATACTGGAGAAAAACTTCTCGCGATTATTTTCTTTGATAACGGCAATACCCTGAATGGTGTCTATGTAATTGCTTTCGTTCAGTGCGTGTGCTTTCATTACATTTTTTTGCCCTTCCCGAATGGGCGTGTGATATGCCCATGTCAAAAGAAAAAAGACCGGGATGGAGAGCAGGATAAAAATTCCCAAAGGTACTGAATAGTACAAAATAAAGACCGTTGCTGTAAGTACAAGAAGCAGATCAATAATTACATCCCCGATAAGGTAGGTAATAGTGCTCTGCAGGCGGCGAGTATCATTCATCCGGGCAATGAGATCACCCGTTTTTCGGTTCATAAAAAAAGGGATGGGCAGACGGAGTAGAGATCCGTAAAATGAGTGGATCATCCGGTTATTAAAATCTCTGCTTTGGCGGATAAGAAAAAGCTGACGAATCCAGGAGAGGCCGTTGCGAGCCAGCAGCAGAATAGTGAGTAGCACAAGGCCTGTAAACAGTTTCAGGCTATCTTCATCCGGCAGAAATTCGTCAATCAGTTTCTGGGTAAAAATAGCGGTAGAGAGACCCAGAATTGCGATAAATAAACCTATGGTGGCTGCTACTGTCAGAATGGGCATATCCTCTTTGGCGAGGTGTTTGATCCACCGCCACTTTTCTTTTGAGGAATCCTTCTTTTTTATAAAATGCTCTCCTTTTTTCAGAAGCAGTAACGCCTTCGATTTCCATACAGATTCCAGCTCGCTTTCACTCCACTTTTTCACGCCATCTTCCGGATCGCTGATTAGAAATGAATCTCCGTAAAAACCATGGCAGACCACATAGTGCTGAAGATGGTTCTCCTTTACAATATGCAGAATACATGGATCTGACTGCTTTTTCAGGTTGGGGATGTCGGCTTCGTATGCTTCGGCTGTCAGCCCGAATTTCGGTGCCGACTGAAATAGCCCCAGTAAGGTGGTGCCGGATAGTGTGGTGCCGCTCTCTTCCCGAAGTTTCTCCAGCCGGGTCTCGCCTCCAAAATAGCGGATCACTGAAGCAAGACAAGCCACGCCGCAATCGGACTGATCCTGCTGCCGGACATGGACTTTTCTGATGTACTTGATATCATTGTTCATTTTCCCCATTTTAATGTACCCCTGATTATACTATTCATCCATTATTGCAATGCGCGAATAAAGTGTCTCTGCTTTTACTGCACCACGGTAAAACTCGGCAAGATCCCCGTCCTTGTTGTAGAGATAGGTTGCAGGAACCGACCGGATCCCAAAATATTTTTTTACCTCCCCTCCGGTATCCATCAAAAAAAGAAACTCATCCTGCTCTTCCAGACCAAGTTCTCGGCGAAACTGTTGTATGGTTTCACTGTCTTCATCCGACACGAAAATCACCGTCGTGGCTTCATGGATTGGTTTGAATTCGGCGATATCAGCAATCTCTGCCCGGCAAAAAGTACATTCCGTGTTGAAATAGGTGAATAAAACAGGGTACCCATTGGGCAGGCTGCTGCTGTAAACTAAATCGCCGGCCAGTGTTTTCGCCTTAAAATCGGGCCAGAATGTCACTCGTTCCAGTACATTTTCACGGTCAATAAGCTGGGCGGCCAGGGCGATACCCAGCACAACAACCAGGATGAAGATAATGCCTAATAGTAGTTTCGTAATTTTTATCGGCATGTTTAACTGATTTGAAGGGTTAAAAAAACAACCAGAATCATCCACACCAGCAAGCCGATTCCGTAGGAAGGGATAACAATATTCAGGCTTTCAATAAAATCAGGCTTCCACTGCCGGGACAGAAGCCAGGAGATAAGCACTACGTAGACCACCTCAAACAGATTGAGGGTTTGCAGCGGATAATGAAGCCAGGAGACCACGTTTTCTACTCCGAAAAAACTAAGCATGGAAAATGGGAAGTAGTTGCCCGCATTTTCGATTGTGAGATCGGCACGATTCATAAAAAGACTAAATGAAAACAGGGTCTGGGAGGTCAGAAAAACATATTCAGATGTGATGGCTGATTTAAAGATCTTTTTAAAGGTAAAATCTATGTCCGCCAGAATGACTCCTATGGTTATGCAAACCGTGGCAAATAAAACTTTAAACAGAATAACGATGGGCAGAATGGCATAGGCAACCCACCCAAACCGGTTTCCCGAAGCAAGAAGAGATTCAATCACATTCTCGGAGAATTCTTCCCTTAGGCTTTCATAAAGGAATGCATCGGTAAAGATATAGGCCTGATCGAACATAGCCAGCCCCAAATAAAAAAGGAGCAAAAAAAATAAAAGCCAGTACTGTTTTTTCAATACTATAAATATATAGTTGTATTTGCACGTAGTTGAATATTTTTTTTTGGTCAAAATCTGTATAAATATGAAATAGAATACCACACCGTTAAAAATATTTCAAGCATATGATGGAAAAGCCAAGGTGAATAGTGTAAAACCAATCAGATAGAGTAGAAGTGTATAAACAACCATATAGAGCGAAGCCGAAGCGTGTTTCAAGGATGTAATTTCTATATCCGGTTTCAAAAATTTTTTCGAAAGGTACCACCCGTAAGTAAAGGCAGCCAGTAATCCAAAAATTCCAGATAATGAAAACTTGTACGAGATACCAAAAGTTTGATATTTAAGTAAAAGGGGAGATTTATCAAATGCGAAGAGTAAAACCCATAAGGCTATAAAAAAACAAGTAAGCCAAATCAAAAAGTTAGTATAATTAATTGAATTCAGTGCTTTTTCCATGACAATCAAAATTTTAGAATTTTTATTTTTATTAAAAGTAAAACATCGAAACTGAGAATAGTTACCTATTTCCCAGCTCCGAAAATGTCAGTATTTATTATCAACTGAAGAGAATACATATTCCACCTGCGGCGGCTCCAACTACACCACCTACTAAAGCGCCCTTAATTCCAAGTGCAAGACCGAGTTTTGCTCCCTTAGCTGCGGCTCCGCCTATAGCTGCTGCACCAACGGTTCCTGTCACACCTCCAGCAACGATTCCACAACCACCACCTTCCAGTTGTTCCATTTGTTCTATATGTAATGCTTTCATATTAATCCTCATGTTTTCATGATTATTTGTATTTACCTGCCAAATTTTTAACAGGTATTTACACGCAAAAAAGCGCTTTTATTTTTCATGCACAAGATAAAGTTGTTACCAATCTGAGCCTTCAGTCTCCCATTTGGGCATATTTCTTAACCAAACAAAAGAAACTCGTATTCTACCAAGTACAATGTCCTCCTTCAGTTTTGTAAAGGTCGTATCATAAAAGGACGACAAAAACCTGGACAAGGCTGCGTCGTTACTGAACCCCACATCCACAGCTGTTGCATAGCAACCTGCATTCAGACCGTGTTCACGAATTGACAGTACCACCTTTTCATATCTCATTTCACGCAGAATAATTTTTGGCGGTTTTCCGTACACCACCTTCATGGATCTGCAGAGCCACCTTCTTGAAACTCCTGCCTTTTCTGCCCAGGTTTGTACATCCGGAATATCAAAAGTCCCGTATCTGAGCAGTTGAACTGCTTTGTCACATTTGAAACGTATCAAAGGATTAACTTTATCTGTCTGACCAATATTTCCCCTTTCATTAACCATATCATATTTCTTTGATTGTGTATAACTATTCCATGAGATTTATTAACTGTTATCTACTTTAATCTGATCAGTCTTAAAATAATATCTCTGCATTGCTAACCGCACTGTGTGATTTTTACTATGTCATTGAAATCAATCAGCACTTCAGAATTTGTTAACCCATTTCTTACTATATATGAACCCAACTTTCCATAAATCTTACAGATTTTAAGCAATACTTTGCTTCATGGGCGCCTCATGTAAATGTATCACGTTCGCAGACACCAAAACTCAGTTGTATTAAAAGCTGGCGCAAGCCACGTTAAGAATTTCAGGCCTGCAATAATGGGGCGACTCGTCAGGCTAGGTTGTTTGGTGTATCACAATTCGATCAAAAAGATCTTTTTATTGGACTGCTGTCCTGCCTGCAAACATGACGGCTCCCACAAAGTTGTACCCCGGGCCGCTATGACCAAATCCTATTTATGCCATTTTTAAAGCACAGCAGATGAGTCCACACCAGTGGCTTAATTTAACACTGCAGGAGATCATGAGGGGGCGCTGCGATAACATCAGGGAACTGTCTCCTCAGATATTTAAAAGCAGCGTGTAGTTTGCTGCTTAAAACCACTTCATTCTTCCTTTGATTTTGCATCTCATCAGATTTTTAGCAAATTTGCGGTTCAAAACATCTTAATTGTAATAGCGAATGTCTATCTTCTTCTGGCTCCTGCTGGTCATTGCTCTCATCGTCTGGGCCACTGTCCGGCTAAATCTACATCCCTTTCTGGCCCTGCTGACCGGTGCTATCGCGATGGGGTTCATTACCGGGCTGGAAGCTCCCGTTCTGATCGGAACTATTTCTGATGGATTTGGCTCCACTCTTCGCAGTATCGGAATTGTGATTGCAGCAGGCGCCATTATTGGTGAATATCTGGAGCGAAGCGGTGGTGCAAAGGTACTCGCCAACAGGATCCTGGAGAAAACGGGAGAGAAAAATGCTCCTCTGGCGATGAGTTTAACCGGCTATATTGTATCTGTCCCGGTCTTTTGTGATTCGGGATTCATTGTGCTGTCCGCTCTGAACAAGGCTATTTCCAGGCGTACCGGTATATCTCTGGCCGTTCTGGCTGTTGCACTGGCTTCGGGTCTATATGCCACCCACGTTTTTGTTCCGCCCACTCCCGGACCTCTCGCCGCGGCGGCTACACTGGGTGCGGACATCGGCCGGGTTCTGATGTTTGGTCTGATCGTTTCTTTCGTGGCTGCAGGATCTGCACTCTTGTGGGCCGTTAAATATTGCAAGGATTTTACAATCGAATATGAGCCTGCTGCAACTGATCGGACAGAGGCGGAACCGCCGCCCTCATTTGCTGTTGCCATTGCCCCCATACTTTTTCCCATTGCCCTGATTGCTCTTAAGTCGGTTGCAGAATATCCCAGCCTGCCTTTGGGAGAAGGGCTCTTTTACAGTACCGCCCTCTTTACAGGGGATCCGGTCATTGCTCTACTGATTGGCGTGCTTTTGGCCTTTATGATGGTCAGGGGAAGCAGAAAACGAATTCAGAACGAGTGGCTCGAGAGGGGGTTGCGTGAAGCGGGGGTGATTCTTCTGATCACCGGAGCAGGGGGTGCCTTTGGTGCAGTACTCAGGGAGACCCGGCTGGGTGAATTTGCGGCAACTTTTGCGAGTATTGATGGTCTCGGTATTCTGATTCCCTTTCTGATAGCAGCATTTTTGAAGAGCGCCCAGGGTTCATCCACTGTTGCCATTATTACAACCGCTGCCATCTGCGCACCGCTTCTGGGAGCACTGGGTCTGGAGAGTTCTACCGGGAAGGCACTTGCGGTACTGGCGATAGGTGCCGGTTCACTGACCGTGTCCCATGTAAATGACAGTTACTTCTGGGTGGTCGCAAAGTTCTCCAATATGGATACATCTACCGCCCTGAAAACACACACCCTGGCTACCCTGATTATGGGTGTTTCCGGTCTGTTAACGATTCAGCTGTTGGCCTGGCTGCTGCTTTAAGAGGAGGCTTACTAAAAGTTGCCCATGATACTTGCCAATAGAAAAAGTTGTGAACTAGTTCAATTGGAGACTGAATGGAAAAGCTCCTAAATGTTGCCTAATGGTATACAATAATAGTTGTGATGAGACTTGGGAAGAGCGTATGTGGCTCGAATATATTCAAAAAGGGGAGGATGAGTACTTTGAGTCTCTCTTCAAAAAATACTATCTGCCTCTGACCCGATTTGCCTGGAGATATGTAGGGTCTGAAGCGATTGCAGAGGAGCTGGTTCAGGAGCTTTTTACAATCCTTTGGGAGAGCAGGAGAGAGTGGGAAATTTCGGGTTCAGTGAAATCCTATCTCTACCGATCGGTCAGAAACTTGTCGCTCAATCATATCAAACATCAAGAGGTCAAGAAGAGATATGACAAGGAGTGGGGGGACGGTGAAACGTACAGTGAAATCGAATTTTATGATGATGCACATCTGCAGCAGGTTCGCAATGCGATTAAACAAGCCATCGATGAGCTGCCGGTTCAGAGTAGAATGACTTATTCTCTGCATCGCTACGACGGTCTTACCTACGAGGAGATCGCGGAAGTTTTGGAGATACCTGTAAAGACCGTTGAATCCCGGATGACCCGCACACTAAAGCAGCTGCGTACAAGAC
>Ga0209487_1004671_pt1 | contig 10444 bp, 9 predicted proteins | sample Poulit2012_FD_187524 | JGI IMG/M metagenome (GOLD analysis project Ga0209487, IMG submission 187524) | Agricultural soil microbial communities from Georgia to study Nitrogen management - Poultry litter 2012 (SPAdes) (version 2) | ecosystem: Environmental > Terrestrial > Soil > Agricultural land... | reverse complement strand
GGTTGCCTGAACCGTTCATGCATAATGCGCTGGAAGGCGATGACTATGAACTGCTAGGTTACCCGAACCAAATTGTGTCCGGAATGCCTACCGTGGTCAGCTTTGTCACCGGAGAGCTCGTGGATGAGGACCCCGACCTTGTGCGTCGTTATCAGGCAGCCATGGATGACGTGCTCACCGCCTTTGCCGCTGATGAAGAGGGCGCCATGGAAGCTGTCGTCGAGTTCATGGATGTTCCACAGGAAGTTGCTGAGATCGCATCTGACTTAGAAACCCACGATGCGGCCATCCCAACAGAAGCAATTCAACAGCTGGCTGATTTGATGGTCAAATACGATTTCGTGGAAGAAAACCCGATCTCAGAAGGCTTCTTCTTCGAAGAGTAGCTGACTTGCGGGGTGCACTCCCGCGACAAAAAATCTGTGCCCCGCGGCGCCGAGGTTGGCAGCGTCTCGACGCCGCGGGAAATCAAAGTTTCCACATGGCGCAGTTTTATGCGTTGCACACCCCAAAATTTGATGACTCATGGGCCCGTCTCGCCTCCTATTTCAGGTGACCTGAGAGACCTAAGGTGCTGACGGATGCGCTGAGCTGTCGGTAATGGCGAACCCTCGGAGAGGATCACAACATGTCCAGGAAAGACTCCACTACTCGTGCAGCAGGCCTCGCGGAGCTCAGTGGAACCGAACAACGCGCCGAAGCCCGGCGCGCAGTGCGAGCAACATTTATGGGCACCACAATCGAGTGGTACGACTTTTATCTTTATGCCGCGTGCGCCGCACTGATTTTTGGTCCGCAATTCTTCCCGTCCGATAGCTCCACGGCCTCCCAGCTGGGTGCATTTGCGAGCTTTGCCTTCGGGTTTATTGCGCGACCGCTCGGCGGGATCCTGGCTGGTCACTTTGGCGACAGAGTGGGCCGCAAAAAGATGCTGATCCTATCGCTGACAGTCATGGGGATCGTTTCGACCTTCATCGGCCTACTGCCCTCCTATGAACAAATCGGAGTCGCCGCTCCGGTCTTGCTGGTCGTTCTGCGACTCGTGCAGGGACTTGCGGTAGGCGCTGAATGGGGTGGCGCTGTCACCATGGCTGTTGAGCATGCTCCAGCGAATCGCAAGGCGCTATACGGGGCGGCTCCGATGATGGGACTGCCTGCCGGATTATTGCTGAGCAGCCTGGTGCTGATCGTGCTCGGTGCGTTGACCGGCCCGGCCTTTGTTGAATGGGGCTGGAGAATCGCGTTTCTGTTCAGTGTCCTGCTGGTGGTGTTGTCCATCTGGTATCGCCGACGTTTGACTGAAAGTCCTATCTTTGAGGCCTCGGTTGCCAATGAGCCAAAAGCCTTGCCGCTGATGGAGGTGCTGCGCGGATATAAAGCCCCGCTGGGCTTTACGATTATCATCGCCGCGGTTCCGCCAGTGCTCGCCTACCTGGTTCTGACCTGGGCGCTATCCTATGGCACCACCTCGTTGGGCTACGACCGCAACGATCTGCTGTGGATCGGTATCTTGTGCTGCGTGATCCAGCTGATCATGATGCCGTATTTGGCAACCGTGGTTGACCGGACCAACCCGAGGATCCTTGCAGGGATTGGCGCCGTGTTGATGTCAGTTACCGCGATCATGTTCTTTCCGCTATTTGAGACCGGAAATCTCCTGTTGGCCGGTATTGCAACCGTGGCTGCGCATGCCTCAACAAGCTTCGCTTTTGCTGCCATTCCACCGATTCTGACACAAGCATTCCCAAGCAGAATCCGGTACACGGGCGTATCGATGGCCTATCAGTTCGGATCCATCCTGGGCGGCGGTTTCGCACCGATGATTGCCACCACTTTATTTGCGGCCACGGGGCAGACCTGGCCCATCGGCTTGTACGTTGTCACCGCAAGCGTGCTAATGCTGCTCAGCATCGCAGGTTTGGGCATGTACTACCGAGCACAAAACGCTGCTCGTCGTGACGCGTCTTCGGAAGAACGCCAAGAGGTGGTCTCGGCGAAGTAATCTCACGGCTTCAGGGCGCCGGTATCGTAGAAGGTGCAATCGTTGGTGGCCGAGTAGCGCTCTGGTGTCGAAATCCAGGAGTGGAACTCTGTAAGGTACTGTCATTGCACACTCGTTAGGCAATGTTGAAGGGCCTCTTACGGGAAAGACTGAGGAGTGACACCGCGTGACATCCGAAACAGAATCGTCCAGCTCTGCTGATGTACTTCAGGACCTTGATTCAGGCTGGTTTATTTACACCATCAAGCAAATTGAACTGGGGTTGCGCGTCCCCACGGAAGAGGTCGCTCAACAGGCCGGCCTGACGACGGCGCAATTCACCGCACTGGCCGTGCTCGAACGCTGGCCTGGCATTACGTCGTCCGAACTGGCCCGCAGGTCATTTGTGCGCGCCCAAACGATGGCCGAGAATGTTTCCGTGTTGCTGGAATCCGGTTTCATCCAGCGTGAGCGGGACCCGGAAAATATGCGCCGATTTCACCTATATATCACCGACAGTGGCCACGACACGTTGAGTTCTGCACGTTCCGCTATGGACGATCTCGAAGCCAAGCTGCTCGTCGCGTTGACTCCGCGAGACCGCGAAGCATTTGCAAGACACTTGCGAAATGTCAGGCGAGCGCTGCGCGACCTCCCGCGCTAAGGGCTTTCTTTGCTGGATTGTCGCCGAACGACTCGATGAACATAGTTTTCTTTTTCAAGAATTGAATTTATCACTTGACAATGTGTGCTCCGTCGCACAGTATGGTTTCAGGTAGCCTGAAATAAAGGCTCGAACCTTCCTGACCTGAATTGAAAGACAGGATGAAAATGTCTTCGTCAACAACAGACAATCAGCTTTCCATCGCCATCGATGACTTGCCCAATCATGAGGGACAGTCTTTTGGACCATCGGCGTGGCAGCAACTGACGCAATCAGATGTCAGCGCCTACGCGGATGTCTCCGGTGACCACAACCCCATTCACGTAGATCCGGTAGTCGCCGCAGATAGCCCCTTCGGTCGAACAGTCGCCCACGGCTACCTGACGTTGAGTCGCGTCGTGCCACTGATGGCAGAAGTTTTCACCGTCACGGGTTTCAAAACCGGAGTGAACTACGGGCTCAACCATCTACGTTTTCCCGCACCGGTGCCAGTGGATAGCAGCATCCGACTGAGCGGAACCCTGCAAAAGGTAGAAGAAATTGCCGGTGGCTATCAGCTCATCGTCGAAGTCATTTTTGAAGTAGAAGATAATCCCAAGCCAGCATGCGTGGCAGAACTAGTTTTGAGGTACTACAAATGAGCAATATTGAAAATGGTTACGACCTCACTGAAAAAGTCGTCATTGTCACCGGCAGTGGCCGCGGCCTCGGTAAGGCGTACGCCCTGTGGCTCGCCAAACGTGGCGCCTCGATCGTAGTGAATGATCTCGACGAACAAGGAGCCAATGACACCACCCAGGAAATCCTGGCGACCGGTGGTAAGGCAACTGCGGTGGTGGCTCCTGTAGGTGACACGGAGGCTGCAGAACAGCTCGTTTCTGCCGCAGTATCCAAGTTTGGTCGACTGGACGCACTGGTCGCTAATGCCGGAGTGCTCCGCGACCGGGTGTCATGGAAAATGAGCGATGAAGATTTCGACCTCGTTGTCAAAACGCATTTGCGCGGCACCTTCCTGTGCGGCCGAGAAGTTATCAAACATCTGCGTGAACAGGGCACTGGCGGCCGACTCATCGTCATCGGTTCCCCAGCCGGCCAGCTGGGCAGCTTTGGTCAGACCAACTACGCGGCAGCCAAAGCAGGCCTGGTGGCCATGGCCCGTACGTGGTCAATGGAACTGGCTCGCGACAACATCACTGCAAACGCTGTGATCCCAACCGCGATGACCGCGATGACCGCGACCATTCCGATGTATAAGGACTGGGCCGAACAATACGAACAGGGTCAACAGCTGCCACCGTTGGCTCGCCAGGAACACGCACTGGGTAGCCCAGAAGACGTCGCTCCACTGCTGGAATGGTTGGTTTCTGACGACTCGGCAAACGTGACAGGCCAGGCCATTGGGATTGGTGGAGACCGTTTGACGCTGTACTCCCACCCAACCGAACTCGTTAACGAGATTCAGGACGGCGGCTGGTCAGCCTCTGGTATCAACGCAGCGTGGTCACAGAGCATGGAAGCACAGGCTCAGCCAAGTGGACCAATTCCACGCCCGGCACCTGAAACCCAGACTGCCCGATAAACCGCCCAGACACAGGAGTCATCATGCGTGGAAGTTACGCAGACCTTTGGAAGCTCGTTGCGGCTGCGGTGCCGGAGCGTACAGCGATCGTAGCTGGCGACCAACGCCTGAGCTATCAAGAATTTGAGGACCAAGCAGCCCGCTTTGCTGCCCTATTGCGGCACCACGGTCTCGGCGCTGGCGATACGATCGCCTTCTATATGTACAACCGTGCCGAGTACCTGACCGCATTCTACGGGGCCTTGAAAATTGGTGCCGTGCCGGTATCGATCAACTTCAGGTACCGCGAAGGCGAAGTCACCGCACTGTTGGATAACTGTGAGGCTGCAGCGCTGATCTATCCGACGTCGCTGGCCGAGACTGTCAAGCGAATTGACGCGTCGTCGATGCCCGAGCTGCTCATCGAAGTGACTGACGAACCACTGGGTGTTCCCGGTGCGATCGCTTACGATTCCTTGGCAGAGTTTGCACCGTTGGACAACGAAGCACCGACTTCCGGTGGAACGCTGATGGTCTACACCGGTGGGACGACGGGCGTGCCCAAAGCAGTGGTCTGGGATGAACCTGACCTGCTAGAGATCCAGATGTTCTCCACCTATGGTGCGTTGGGCATTACGGACCCGCAGACCCCCGAAGAAGTCGTAGCGATAGCTCAAGACCCTTCCCTAGAACCCACGGTCATGTTTACGCTGGCACCGTTCATCCATGCCACCGCACTGTTCACCGCGATGAACACGTTCCTGCTGGGCGGAACCGTGGTGCTGTTGCCGTCACCGAGTCTGGATACCCGCCAGGCCGTCACAACCATCGAACAAGAAAACGTCACCCGCATCATCGTTGCCGGTGATGCGGTGGCCACCCCCTTGATGGACGCCTGGGATAAATATGCCAGCTCGCCAGAGTCGGCGAGTTTGACCTCCGCGATGAGCTCCGGCATGCGTTTCAGCGATGAAACCAAGACCAGGATTCATAACCTGGGCAACGTCGTCATTATTGATATTCTCGCCTCGACCGAGGGTGGTCCCTATGCGCTGGGGATAAGCCGCAGTGCGCAGGATTTGCCCACGCGCTTCCAATTGACTCCCGATGCGGTAGTGCTGGATGAGGCGATGCACGAGGTCCAGGACCAGCCCGGCGCCTACGGCATTCTGGGCTACCGCGGTGCGCTGCCACGCGGTTACTACAAGGACGACAAGAAAACCCAAGAGACCTATCCGATCATCAACGGAACCAGGTACGTCATGCCCGGCGATCACGTCAAAGTCGAAGTAGATCGCTACATCGAATTGCTGGGGCGTGGATCATCGGTGGTCAATACCGGTGGTGAAAAGGTTTTCCCTGCCGAAGTTGAAGAGGTGCTGCTGGACCATCCAGCCGTCACCGACGCCGTCGTCTTTGGTGTTGCCGACGAGCGCTGGGGTGAACGCGTCGTGGCTATGGTGGCCGTGCAAGATACCGACGACGTCACTGAAGAGGCGCTGTTGGAGTTCGTTGGTCAACGCCTGGCCGGATATAAGAAACCGCGACAGATTTTCTTGCGCGACAGTCTTGATCGGGGCCCGACCGGCAAACTCGACATGCGCACCATCAAGACCAGCATTACCTCCACGACGTAGAAACGGTGCAGTATGTACGAATCTAATATTGATCTTGATGCTGTCACTGCTATTGATACGCACGTGCATATCGAAGCCGATGACTGCGGGCACGCCGCATTGCCACAACCGTTGCTCGATGCTGCCGACGCGTATTTCAAACGCACCGGACCATCACCGACCATCGATGAGATCGCAGACTATTACCGCGAATTGTCGATGGCCGCGGTGGTGTTTACCGTCGATTCGGAAACCAATATGAAGACCCCTCCGAATAGTAGCGAAGAAATCGCTCTGGGTGCCGCTCGCAATAACGACGTGCTCATTCCCTTTGCCAGTGTTGACCCGCTGCAAGGGCAAAAAGCTGTGGACAAGGCGCGCACCCTGGTGGAGGATTTCGGGGTGCGGGGATTCAAATTTCATCCCAGCACCCAGGGCTTTGCCCCCAACGACGAACAGTTTTCGCCGCTGTTCACCCAGCTCGAAGAATACGGGTTGCCGGTGGTCTTCCATACCGGCCAAACCGGCATCGGCGCGGGCATGCCGGGTGGTTTCGGTATCCGGCTGTCACTGTCCAACCCAATGTATCTGGATGACCTTGCAGCCTGGCACCCGAACTTGCCGATCATTATGGCGCACCCCTCGGTCCCGTGGCAAGACGAAGCCATTGCCATTGCCACCCATAAGGCCAATGTGTCGATTGACTTATCGGGGTGGTCGCCAAAATACTTTGAACCCAAACTGGTCCAAGCCGCCCGAACCTATCTACAAGACAAAGTCCTGTTCGCATCAGACTATCCGGCCATCAAACCGGAGCGCTGGATGCGCGATTATGCGGGACTGGGTCTGCCAGATGAGGTCAACCAGAAGATATTCAAAACCAATGCGGCTCGACTACTGAAACTCGTGTGAGGCTGAAGATGCAAACCAACCTTGAATCCAAACTGTATGCAGCCGATTTCTGGGGCTATGAACAACAGCTCACCGACGCCGAACGAACCGTGCTGCAACGCCTGCGCAGGTTCTTAGAAGAAGAAGCCGCCCCGGTGATCAATGATTACTGGGAGCGTGGCGAAACGCCACTCCACCTCCGCGAAGGTCTCGCAGGGCTCGACCTGGTGGACCCTGCAGAATTGCGCGCTGCCGGAGAAACACCGCGAGCCCTGTTCGTAGGATTCCGCAACTATGAACTATCCCGCACCGATAGCTCGCTTGGGATTTTATTCGGCGGTCAAGCGGGTATGTTCCGCACGGTTGTCCTCGATGGTGGCAGCCCCGAGCAGGTCGCGCAGTGGGATGACGCCATCAAAGATTTCTCGATGACCGGCTGCTTTGCACTGACCGAACCAGACCACGGCTCCGACGTCGCACGCGGGTTAGAAACCACAGCACGCTTTGAGAATGGCACTTGGATTCTTAACGGTGCCAAACGCTGGATCGGCAACGCGGCACTGTCCGCGTACATTGCTGTGGTCGCAATGGACGTGGCAGACGGGCAAGCCAAAATCTTTTTGGCAAGAACCGATGATCCAGGGGTACGCCTGACAAAGATTACAGGCAAGACCTCAGTTCGCATGGTCAACAACTCCAACATAGAACTGACCGATGTTCCAGTTCCTGACGCCTACCGTCTGAAACGCGTGAATTCCTTTGCCGATATCAACCGCATTTTCCGCACCCTGCGCCCCGATGTCGTCTGGAATGCTGCTGGTCTACAAGCTGGCGTGTATGAGGCCGCACTGGCATATGCAAAACAACGTGAGCAGTTCGGCAAGCCAATCGCTAGCTTCCAGCTGATCCAAGAAAAATTGACGCGCATGCTGGGTAACGCCTCGGCCTCCCTGAGTGTTGCGGTGCGCATCAGTGAACTCCAAGAACGAGGCGAATGCCGGGATGAGGATGCCGCACTGGCAAAAATGTGGGTCTGCGATAGGATGCGGGAAACCGTTGCTCTCGGCCGTGAAATTGGCGGCGGCAACGGTATCGTGCTGGACTACAACCTGGCGCGGTTCTTCGCCGACGCCGAGTCACTGTACACGTTTGAGGGCACGCGTGAAGTCAACGCACTGATCGTCGGTCGCTCGATCACCGGGATCTCTGCTTTCGTCTAAGAACCTACTGGCTCTTCAGACAACTGGGTCTCCTCTTCGGGGAGGCCCAGTTGTGTGTTTGAGTATCTCCAACGAACCTAGCAACTCGAAACACCATCATCAGCTTTAAACACTTTGGCGGCGACCCACCGCTGTGAGTCGCCGCCAAAAAGATTGATCGGTTATTCGTTTTCAGTAAAACTATGAGCCAGAACCCACGACGGAAATGACGTGATCTTGGCGTCGATGACCAACGGACGATCTCGTGGACCATCGATCCAGTCCCGTACCGCATCCAGATCGGAGGCTTGACGCACGGTGATGGCCTCGCAGCCATAGCCTCGTGCAACAGCCGCGATATCGGTTTCTGGGAAAACCACCGTATCGAGGTTATTGGTTTCATGGATGAAGTGATGAACTTCCGCGCTGTAGGCGTCGTCGTTATAGACCACAACCACCAGTGGAATCTTGTGGCGCACTGCAGTATCGAGTTCGACGTGCGACATCATGAAACCGCCGTCACCGATGCCGGCGATCGCGATACGATCAGGCAGCGCAAATGCTGCGCCAATCACCGTCGACAGTGCCAATCCGATGGACTGGAAGCCTAATGACAGGCTGTAGCCAAGGTTATCGGGCACACGGAAGTGCATGGCCGGGTAGGCGTTGAAGTTCCCGCCGTCCGGTGCCACCACGCGTTCCATGGGCAGCATGTCGTCGAGAATATTCGTCAGGGTGCGCGGGTCGATTTTGCCCTGTTGGGATTCGTCTGCGGGTTCAGAATTATCCTCATACTCCTGGTCACGCCAGTGGAGCGATGCGGCAAGGCGCTCTTTGACCTCCGGGGTTCGGTATCCGGTTCGTGGGGTGCCACTGAGACATTCATTCAGTTCGTCGCGGATCGCTTGGGCGGTCAGTGCGGTATCACCCAGAATCGTGAGGTTTACCGGATAGTGCTTGCCAAATGCGGTGGTATCGTCGTCGATCTGAATGACGGTTTTGTTCTGCAGCAGTGTGCCATCGCGGGTGGTCCAGCGGTTCAGCGCTGCTCCGAAAACCACCAGCAGATCGGCCTGCTGAACAAGCGCTGCGGCACCATCGGTGGCGAAACCGCCCATGGCGTCCATGTGCCACGGATCCTCGTTGAATAAGCCACGCCCCACCGCCGAGGTGGTCAGCAGTGCTCCAGACAAGTCTGCGATTTCGCGCAGCGGTGCGACGGCATGTGCCCCGCCGCGTCCAGCCAGGATCACGGGACGCTGCGCATCAGCCAGCAACTTGGTCACCGAGGCGACCGAATCGGTGGATGCCACCGCGGGTGCCGGTAGTTGCGGCGGTGCGATGCTGGCCAACAGTTCTTCTTGATCCTTGGACAGTTCAGACTCCTGAATATCCAATGGCATCGACAACACAACGGGCACCCGGTTCATTTGGGCTCGAGTGATGGCTCGCATGGTGTCGGTGACAGCTCGTGTGGGCGAGTGCAGCCGTTCGGCAATCGCGCCCATGCCTTCAATCACGGCGTCCTGATCGATCCAGAAGTTGGAGCCGTACTCGCCACCCGGGGTATCACCCGAGATAACCAACAGCGGGGTGTGGGCTTTGACGGCTTCTCCAATACCGGTAAGGGCATTCGATAGACCGCAGCCTTGGTGCACGGTGACCACCGAAAGTTTGCCGGTGGCCCGCGTATAAGCATCTGCCATGCAGGTCGCGCCCATTTCATGGCGGGTCGCGGTGAACTGCGGGTGTTGCCCATCGGGGCCTGTGGCTTCTAATAGCGCATTGGTTGCTCGGAAATTTCCGGACCCGACGACGCCGAAGACGTGGGCGGCTCCCATTCTGGCGATGGTTTGGCCTACTGCCTGACTGACTTTCATGACTTCCTCTTTATGTGTACTTTTCGTGTTGTTACCTGTGTGGTGATTTACTGCTCAGGCAGCAGTTCATCGAGATCTGGTTCCTCGGTGAGGTAGCCGTATTCTTTTGCCGAGCGGCCGAGATCCTCAAGGCCTTCGCGGGTGAATTCTGGCTTGAACCGGGGCAGCTGGATGCGTTGTAAGATTTCTTCGTCAATCTCGGTGTAGGTCGCGACAATCTCACGGACCTCGTCTGGGTTTTCATCGGCGAATTCCAGTGCGCGATTGATGGCGTTGCGGAAGCTTTCGACCAGTTCCGGATTTTCTTCAACGGTCTCGGACTTCGTAAAGTACCCGCCGGTATTAAGCTCGGGATGGGCTTCTGCATAGGGTGAGGAGACGACTTTCAAACCGGCGTCCTGAGCCTGGGTGAGGTAGGGCTCAGCCAGCAGGGCGGCTTCAACATTGCCATTTTCGACTGCTGCTTGTGCTTCACCGAATGCTAGCTCGAGAAATTCGATATCGCCGCCGTCACCACCGGCGTTATCGACGGCCAGTCGGGTTGCGATGTCACCAATATTATTCAACTGGTTTGACGTAGATTGGGTCAGATCAGCAGTGGATTCCACTTCGGAGTCTTCGGCAACGACGATGCCAATATTATCGGCACCGGCTT
>Ga0209487_1004669_pt1 | contig 10445 bp, 11 predicted proteins | sample Poulit2012_FD_187524 | JGI IMG/M metagenome (GOLD analysis project Ga0209487, IMG submission 187524) | Agricultural soil microbial communities from Georgia to study Nitrogen management - Poultry litter 2012 (SPAdes) (version 2) | ecosystem: Environmental > Terrestrial > Soil > Agricultural land... | reverse complement strand
AAAGTAAGGCAAAAATGTAACGTGAGAAAGTCTTGCGTCCCGTTTTTCGGGAAAATGAGCAAAAATTGTAACGCGAGATGCACCACATGCCCATTTTGAATGAAGTTTAATTTCATTTTATAAATTCTAGTTCGCAGTCTGTGTTTGAAATGCAATAATCTATATAAAAATTCCGCTTCAAGTGTGAGGTAATTTTACTTGAAGCGGGATTTTTAAACGAATTTGCTTTTGGCATAACTATTTACAAAAATAATTGTAAATAAAGTTCCCCCTATAAATGTAAGAAGAGCACCCATATAGATTTGCATGGCCACAAACACAATTGCAAACAAAATCGTTTGAATAAATGTTAATTGAAAGATCCATTTTGTTATCGCCTGTCTTCGTAAGAACTGATCGACTGGATATAGATCTATCCATATATTTGTCCGATAATGTTGATACAATGTCATCATTTGAAAACAACTCATATAAATAAACAGCAATGCTAATAACATTTTTAACCATTCATTTGGAACAAGGTAAATAAATAAGCCACCAATGAGTACCAAACGTATATACATCCCTAAATAGTCCCCACTACGAATAAACGTAATTCTATATAAATAGGCATATGTAAACTTCTTACCAAACGGCAATCTACTCACCATATGAACAAGCCATCTTCGTTTTTTTATCCGGCTCTTCAAATGAGGCACATCCGTAAACATATTCGCTATCCGGTAAAATAACTGCATCCGATTTTGATCCTTGTCAACCAATATATCCCACGCAACACTAGCTTGTTGTCGTGATAAATTAAATATATAGATAAACAAGGCGATCAATAATAGCGTCGTCATCAACGCTAAAAAAAGCTCGCCCTGAATGACGAAGAAGAATGTCGCACAATTTAATAATACGCGCACACCTTGGATCGTCCAACGAATATTTTGATTACGCAATTTAAGTGAACACCAATTGATAACCAAATTCCAAGCCTTAAAGACCAAAACGATCAATAACGTGAGTAAAAATTCTCGCCCACCACGTTCGGGAAAAGAATGAAAATATAATGGACTTAAAGCTGCTACTATAAATAATAACGTTAGCAATTGACTGACAAAACTATAAACGATTGCTCGCTTAAAATAATCATTCATTTTATGTTCAGCTGGGATGAGGAAAACTAAATCTGGTTCTTGAAGTAATGTACTAATTGGAGCATAACTGACGATGAATCCAAATATTATCCCGATCACCCATACGGATGGAAAGTCATCAGGGAGTTGTGCCAGCCATTGTTGATAATATACAGCAGTCACTGATATTAAAAAGAATAGTACGATAGCCAGATGGCCATTGAAAATATATCGTAAATACCTACTCATTTCTTTTATATGGGCAGAAAGCCGTTTTTTAAATAAATCTTGTGCATCAAACATGGTTTTCTACCTTTGTTAGCTCCAAATATAAATCATCTAATGAAGCCCCTGGCATTTTAAAGTGATCCTGTAATTCTGATAAAGTCCCAACAGCTCTTAGCTCTCCTTCATGAATGATAACAAAACGATCACAATAACGCTCTGCAGTAGCTAAAATATGTGTTGACATTAAAATACCAGATCCATTCCTTTTCATTTCATCCATCAATTGCAAATAGGATTGGATCCCTAGTGGATCAAGCCCGACAAATGGTTCGTCAACGATATATAATGGTGGTTCAATTAAAAACGCACACATAATCATCACCTTTTGGCGCATCCCCTTTGAAAAGTGAACAGGAAACCAATTGATCTGTCTTTCTAAATGAAACTCCTTTAATAATGGAGGTAGTCTTTTTTCAAATATATCCTCAGGAATGTCATATGCCATTGCCGTTAATCGCAAATGTTCATATAATGTTAGTTCATCATAAAGAATGGGTGTTTCAGGAATATAAGCGAGTTGATTTCTGTAAAAGCTTGGATTCTCATGAATTGTCGATCCATTAATTGAAATAGAGCCTTTTTTTGCTTGCATTAATCCAATAATATGTTTAATTGTCGTACTCTTTCCAGCACCATTCAAACCAATGAGGCCAACTATTTCTTGTTTATTTACTTCAAATGAAATGCCATGCAGTACATCTTTATGGGTATATCCACCAAATAGATTATCAATTTTTAATAATGGCTCCACGTAATTCTCTCCTCGTTTATACATACATATATTATAGATGTTAGCATTTTTAGCACATAATGCCAAAACATATTATTTTTTTATTTTCAATGTATAAAGATTTTAAATTGGTACACAATATGTAATGAGGATATGAGGTAGATTCACTACAAGTCAATTCTGTGGAAACACAAAATGAGGTGTAAGTGATGGATATTACAATAATGTAAAGCCCTTTTGCCAGAATATATCCCGAAGAACACGGGATACTGCCAAAACGGTTGTAGGTATGTTAAATAGCTAAACGTTATTTAATCATGCTTAATCACAATCCCCAAACATTAGACAACTTTATAATTGCATATTCATTTATGTGATTATGTAAGTTAAATGTATACAAATAATAGAGTATTCGTACTTTGTTATTTGTATCAAAAATATCAACCTCCTCATTATTCTCAGAGCAGGCACGCCCTCACACAGGGTGAGCCTGCTTCTTTTTTGTTATTTATTGGGTGTTGACCAACATGATATGATAAAATAGTGGTTAAGTGGTTTAAATATAGCAAAGGAGCTGTTAACGATGAGTCACGATGATTGTATTTTCTGTAAAATTATTGCTGGTGAAATACCATCAGCTAAAGTTTATGAGGATGAACATGTCTTTGCTTTTCTAGATATTAGTCAAGTCTCCAAAGGACATACACTTGTCATTCCGAAGCAACATGCTAGAAATATTTATGATACACCAGCAGATATAGCCAGTGAACTATTTGCACGTGTCCCTAAAATCGCCAATGCGATCAAAGTAGCATATCAACCCGATGGTTTGAACATATTGGTCAATAATGAAGCACCGGCTGATCAATCCGTTTTCCATTTACATATCCATTTACTGCCGAAATATGAAAACGCTGAGGGATATTCTTCAAACTGGATTACCCATCAAGATGAATACACTGCTGATGACCTACAAAACATTGCTAAAGATATTAGCGAAAAAATAAATTAAGCTTGCGAACATAGCAATCACCAGCTTTTAATTTGTGGAATAATTTGTTATAATGGTTGTGTATTTCCGCAACTGACAATGAGTGTACAGTTGGGAAAATTAGTTGAGATGAGGAGAGTTTGCAAATGAATACAAGAGTTTTAGTCATTTTATCATTATTAGTTGGGATAGGTGCTGTTCTACATGTTTTTGCTCCACCAATCTTTGGTGTTACGCCAGACTTATTATTAGCGATGATGTTTTTAGGAATTATGCTTTTTCCTAAGTTCCAGTATGTTTTATTGCTTTCAATTCTTTCAGGGTTTATAGCTGCACTAACAACAACATTCCCTGGCGGTGAAATTGCAAGCATGATCGAAAAACCAGCAGCTGCATTCATATTTTTTGGATTGTTTTTGCTTGTTAAGAACTTGGTAAATATAAAGATCAGCAGTGCAGTGCTTACTGCTATTGGAACTTTTGTCAGTGGAATCATTTTCCTATCTATCGGCCTGTTTGTTTTAAATGCTAATGTAGGCGCTGGATTCTTGGCATTAATATCTACTGTAGTATTGCCTACAACTTTGATAAACACGATCATCATGATTATTGTCTACCCAGTTGTAGAAGCAATACTAAAAAGATCGCAACCTATCTCAGTCACTTAATCATTGGTGAAATGATGATGATCCTCTGGCACAATTTGTCAGAGGATTTTTCAAGAATAAGATACACTGACATGACATTACTTTTTAATTAAAAGGTTTGAACTGAAAGTTTTGTGGAAAAGTATAATGATAAGATATTAAAAGGAGGATATATCATGTCCAGAGGAAATTCATTTTTATTAGGCTTTATGATCGGTGGCGTTGCCAGTGCTGTTGCAACACTACTTAGCACACCAACTTCAGGTAAAGAACTGCGTGGACAAGTTAAACAACAAAGCCGTGAATGGAAAGAAATGGCTGACAATTTAATGCAAGATGCGATCCGTATCAAAGACCAAATTGCGAAAACCTCCAAAGAAGGTGTCGCTCTGATCAATAATTTAACGGTCGAAATGAAGCAATCAATCGAGGAATGGAAATCAACAGTTGAACCACATCAAGAGAATATTCATGAATATCTTGAACAAATTCAGGCTAGTTTAAAAGACCTTGAAGAAAAAGTGAACAAACAATAAAGTAACTCAATTCCCAGGTGGGACGATAAAAGAATAAAACTATTACATCAAAATTGACATAAGCCTTTCTTTTAGAGACGAATATCAATATCTGCTACACTATAAATAGATCACATCTTTTTGGAGGGATGATTTGTGAGATTAAAAGATAAAAAGGTTATCACAATCGTTGATCAGGATTATAACGATCTTGAGTTATGGTATCCAATCTTTAGACTGCAAGAAGAAGGGGCAACTGTACACATTGTAGGAAACGAAGCGAATAAAGAATATAACGGACAATCTGGAATTCCTGCTAAAACGGATTATGCCTTCTCAGACATTAATATTGATGACTATGATGGTATTCTTGTTCCAGGTGGATGGGCACCAGATAAATTAAGACGTTATCCAGAAGTGTCAAAGTTCATTCAAAAGTTGGATCAAGCGAATAAGCCCATTGGACAAATTTGTCACGCAGGATGGGTACTTGTCTCAGCTGGTATTTTAAAGGGACGGAAAGTAACAAGTACACCAGCGATTAAAGATGACATGACAAATGCAGGTGCAACTTGGGTTGATGAAGAGACAGTTATTGATGGTAACATTATTTCAAGCCGTCGCCCATCTGACATGCCGACATATGTGAAAGCATATGCCGATAAATTAGCTGAATAATGTTTTAAAATGATAAAGCTAAAATATGTAAATAAATATATATAAAAGCGTGGGACCTTCTCCATATAGGGTAGGCCCCACGCTTATTTTATATCTCTTTTTCTAAAAATTTACTTCGCATTTAAATCTTCAATCGAATCAATATCCATATAACTTGGAACAACTAGACCAATTTTAGCACCTTCTAAGTTTGCCCCAAGATCAACCATTTGATCTTTATATTCTTCATATAAGTCTTCATGTGTTCCTGGTAACCATGCCGCAATCATTCCGTCTGCTTCACCATCTGCTACTGCTTTCCACATAATTGCATTATCAATTGGTGTAATGGTTACATCAAACCCAACACTTTCCATTGCAAGTTTCAATACATTATTTGATGCAATTTCGGTATCCCATAAGACATAGACTAATTCGACTTCTTGTCCGTCTACTTCATCTACTCCATCAAGCCATTCAGCTACTTTATCCTCATTTTCATCGATCCATGCCTGAGCAGCCTCTTCTTCTGCTACTCCATTTTCAATGTCTAGCATAACTGACTCAATATCATCTGCTGTCCAGTTAAATTGATCTAATACTTTGTATGCTTCAGGTTTTTCTTCTTCTAGACCTTCACGAACCATAGTCGCAATGATTTCCGCTTCACCAAATACGCCTTTAGGATCATCTAAATACTTTAAGTCATACTCAGAAAACTTCCAATGTGGTGACCAACCCGTTACAATAATCGGCTGCTCTTTATCAATGGCTTCACCTAAAGCAGTTGCCATAGCACCACTTGATGATGCAACTACCTCCCAACCATCTAATCCATACTCCTTCACCGCAGTTTCTGAAGCTTTAAAAACGCCTGCTCCAGCTTCAATGCCAGTGATTTGATAATCCACATCTTTACTGTAATCTCCACTGCTTTCATTTGAATTACCACAAGCAGCTAGGAACATGACCAAACTAATTGACAAAACTAGACCCCAACGTTTCCAGTTAACATTAAACATAAATATAAAAACCCCTTTTTAAAATATATATAGTAACTTTCCATATGAAATGGAAAGATGCTACTGTAATTCAATTTATTTTTCTTTTTTAACATTTGCACTTTGTGTAAAACGGTCGATAATAATGGCTAATATGACAATGGCTAATCCTGATACAAATCCAGTACCAACATCTGCACCTTGTAAAGCCCTCAATACCTCTACACCAAGTCCTTTTGCACCAATCATTGAAGCAATAACGACCATTGATAATGCAAGCATAACTGTCTGGTTAATACCAGCCATAATAGTTGCTTTGGCCATTGGTAACTCAACTTTAAATAACTTCTGAGCCCCTGTACTTCCAAATGCTTCGGATGCCTCAACTAATTCATCTGATACTTGACGAATACCTAAATTCGTAAACCTTACTGTCGGAGGTGTCGCAAAAATGAGTGATGCAAAAACACCTGGTACCATACCAATACCAAAGAAAGCAACAGCAGGTATCAAATATACAAATGCAGGCATTGTCTGCATAAAATCAAGAATTGGTGTAATAATCGTCTCAGCTGTTTTACTTTTCGCCATTAATATACCAAGTGGCACACCAATAATCACTGATAAAAGACTTGCAATCAATACCAGTGTAAATGTATCTATAAATTGACTCCAAAGCCCTTGGTTATCAATCAACCACAAACCAAATACGGCAAATGCCGCTAGTCCCAATCTCTTTCCAGAAATGAAAAAAGCGATTAAAGCAATGAGGATAATGACAATTACTGGTGGTATGCCTGCAAGCAAGTCTGAGACAAGCGACATAAATTCACCAAAATATTTTTTAACTGGATTGAATAAAAATGATAGTTTATCTGTTAACAACTTCGTAAACTTTTCGGTACCTTCTGCAATCGGTATTTTCGGAATAAAATTTAATAAATCTTTAAGCATCTTCCATATTCACCTCTCCATCTTCTGACAACGCAGCAATCACAGCCCCACGGACTATAATACCTACCATTTTTCCATTTTCTACTACAGCGATAGGTAAAGGTGAATCATGGATAATGTTAAAGATATCATGCATTGGAGTTTCTTTATCTACTCGTGGAATATCATTGATTAATATTCCTTCAAGGCTTCTGATATCTTTTCTAACTGCATCTGCAGCATCATCTGCAGTTACATAACCTTTTAAATTTCTTTTGCCGTCAACAACATAGACACCTGACAATCCAACATCACGCATCCGTTCTAGTGCAACTCTTGGTCCATGATTATCAATATTCACTGTTTCAGGACGTTTCATTATATGTTGTGCAGTTAAAATTTTTGAACGGTCAACATCTTCAACAAATTTCTCTACATAGTCATCTGCCGGTTTCACAAGGATTTCTTCTGGCGTTCCAATTTGAACGATAGATCCATCCTTCATTAATGCAATTCGGTCACCCAATCTTAAGGCTTCATCTAAATCATGAGTAATAAACAAAATTGTTTTTTTCATTTTTGCTTGTAAATCCATTAACTCATCTTGCATTTCTTTTCGAATGAGCGGATCAAGTGCCGAAAATGCCTCATCCATCAGTAAAACATCAGGATTATTAGCCAAAGCACGTGCCAAACCAACACGTTGTTGCATTCCACCTGATAACTGATTCGGATATTGATCTAGATAACCACCTAATCCAACCATTTCCAGAGCTTCTTTTGCCTTTTCTTTCCGTTCTTCTTTTGGTATGTTTTGAATTTCAAGACCAAATTCAGCATTTTCTAGAATGGTCCGATGTGGAAATAATGCAAAGCTTTGAAAAACCATACTTAGTTTCTTTCTTCTTACTTGTCGTAATGCTTCTTTGTTCATTGTCGATAAGTTTTCGCCATCGATTAGAATTTCACCTGAAGTAGGTTCAATGATCCGATTAATTAAACGTACTAAAGTCGACTTCCCACTTCCAGATAATCCCATAATAACAAATATCTCACCTGCTTCTACTGAAAATGAAGCTTGATTAACCCCTACTGTATGACCTGTTTTATTTAATATTTCTTCTTTTGACATGCCATTATTGAGCATATCTATAGCTTGTCTAGGATTTCTGCCAAAAACTTTCGTTAATTTATCAACTTCAATGATTGGCATTCCTTTTTCCCCTTTAATAGTGATTTCCCCCTTTTACTGAATAGGTATGTCACAAAGCATTTTTGCGTAATATTAATGATCCAACATGGATTATGTTCATTCCGTACTAAAATGCAGACACTCTTCCTACTATACTGGTTCTATACCCAAATGATCAAACAGTAAATTCCATTATTTAAGCCTACTTGTTTCCACCACAAGTTACTTATGTCTTCATATAAGCTTTTTCATACATTTTCACTATATTTCTTTACTTTCCTCTATGGTCTTTATGTTGGGTTCTACTATTTTCCCCTTTTTTCTCATAAATATGAGTGAATACTTTTTCAATATGAATCAATTTTTATACATTTTGTGACAGTCAAAAGTTTTTTGTTGGACAAGATTATGTTATATTATATAAATGGTACATAAAGATTAAGAATAGAATTAGGAGTGTTTAATGAATGAAAAGAATAGTCATTGCTGTAATGTTTACAGTAGCAATACTAGGGCTCGTCGCTTGTAGCTCTGGTGATTCAGAAGTTGTTGTAAAAACAAATGTTGGCGATATATCAAAAGAAGAATTTTATGACGCACTGAAAGATCGTGTTGGTGAGCAAGTGCTCCAAGAAATTGTCACCATTAAGATTCTTGAAGATAAATATACTGTCGATGATAAAGACGTAGATGAAGAGGTTGATACTGCAAAAGAACAATTAGGTGAGCAATTTGATATGTGGTTAACTTCTCAAGGCTATCAAGATGAAGATGCCTTTCGTGAATTGGTTCGTGTAAACCTACTTTTTGATGAAGCGGTCTATGGAGAAGTTGAAGTTTCTGAAGAAGAAATCCAAGAGTATTATGATCGCCTTTCAGAAGAAGTAGAAGCAGAACATATTTTAGTAGAAGATGAAGAATTAGCTAATGAAATTAAGGACAAGCTAGATGATGGGGAAGATTTTGCAGAATTGGCCAAAGAGTACTCTACAGATCCTGGTTCTGCTGAAGAAGGTGGAAAATTAGGTGTTGTTCCAATCGGAGAATTTGTTCCAGAGTTTGAAGATGCAGTATACACATTAGACGTTGATGCCATTAGTGATCCAGTACAAAGTGATCACGGCTACCATATTATCAAAGTAACTGATAAACGTGATGTATCTGAAGAAGTTGGCTCACTAGAAGATAATGAAACAACGATTATTAGCACACTCCGCCAGCAGAAAATTGATCCGACTGAAGCACAAGCTAAAATACAAGAACTAATTGAAGATGCTAAGGTGGATATTAAAATTTCTGAGTATGAAGATTTATTTAAAGTTGAAGGATAATCCATCCATTAGAAAAAGCTGACACATAAGGGTCTGATCCTCTTGTTGAACTACTACTAATCGTATTCAGGATGAACACTGAATATAGTAGTCGAGAGAGGTCCGACCCTTTACTTTTATCTCAGCCTTCGTTAGAATCCTGTTTCTTTCTCATGCGCTCTTCTTCTATACGCTCAATGTATTTCATTCCTTCATTTTCAATATAATGTTGATCAAGCTCTTTCTCCGCTTTTATTGCTCTAAAAGCCATATAACCACATAAAAAAATCAAAAGAATCATCATAAATACCCACCAAGGCAATCCAGCGATCATTTTTTAGCCTCCTTGTCCACTTTTTTTATCATATCTGAGTGAATTTCATCATTACCAAAATCATATGAACAAATTACTGAAAAAATGACGAGAGATTTTCATAGCATATCTTTTTAATTTTCCTAGGTAAAACTTCTTATCATTCATAATACAAAAAGCAACGGATTTAGCGACTCAACCATAACTGTTTATGTAGCGATGTATGACTATCGTTTACTTAATAAACCAATCTTTACTTGACAAAAATATCCAATAGCTATACATTGAAGTTAACTTAAATAATTCACTAGGGGTGTTATTTAACTGAGATGAGCATTGGCTCAAACCCTTTGAACCTGAACTAGTTAAAACTAGCGTAGGAAAGTGTAAATTCTAATACATACTTAGAAGAATAATGTTGTTTATTCTTAATATGTGATTACTTATTAGACGCAACTTTCCTGTGAGAAAGTTGCGTTTTTTATGTTATTTTTCACTATATTATTTAAGTTTAAAATAATAATAATAGGAGTGGTTAAGGTGAGTAGGACAGTATTAGTAACGGGTAGTAGCAGTGGTTTAGGAGCAACAATTGTTAAAACATTAGCACGTCAAAAGTATAATGTGGTGATTAACTACTATAAAAGCAAAGATGCTGCTGAGAAACTAGTTTCTGAGATTGGTAAAGAGAACGCCATTGCCATTCAAGCTGACGTAACAGATCGTCAAGCAGTCGATGAATTAGTT
>Ga0209487_1004668_pt1 | contig 10445 bp, 7 predicted proteins | sample Poulit2012_FD_187524 | JGI IMG/M metagenome (GOLD analysis project Ga0209487, IMG submission 187524) | Agricultural soil microbial communities from Georgia to study Nitrogen management - Poultry litter 2012 (SPAdes) (version 2) | ecosystem: Environmental > Terrestrial > Soil > Agricultural land... | reverse complement strand
CCGGAAATCCTCAATCGCAATATCTCGAGTTTTTTTCCGCTCCTCCAAGTGCGCGAGCGCCGCAGAACGCGGGATCAGGCACGTCGCGGCGAAGTAGGTGATCTCCAGCCGCTGCCGAAGGAAGTCCGCATAGGAGGTCGGCTCGGTGTGGCCGAGAATTCTGTGCCCAATTGCTTGCAGCGCGAGCGAGCGCAGACCATGCCCGCCGGGAATAGACGCCGGGGGAAGATAGATCCGCCCGTTCGCCAAGTCCGTTACCGTCCGGGTGGAATGCGGCAGGTCGGGGGAGTGGACGATCTCAAAGCCGACGTGGCGAACCATTTCTGCCACGGTCGAATGCGTCAATGCTCCCGAGGTGTAGCCACCCGCCCGCGCTGCTTCCTCGCCGAGCTCTTCGATCTCGGGAAGGTAGTTATCACGTTCGCGCATGAGCATCCGCAGCGCCGTGTTCGCCCGACGTGCCTCCTGCGGGGTGGTTGCGCTTTCGCGCGCCTTGCGAATCACCTCCCGATGCAGTGCCACGAGGGATTCCAACACCTCGATCGGGGTGCTGCGATTGGGCCGCACGGGCGCAACCCCGAGTGACTGGTAATGCGGGGAGCGCTGTGCGCGCTGCAGTTCGATCTCGAGTTCGGCGCGGCGGTCCGGTGGCGGCTCGGTGCTGAGTAGGGTCCCCACGTCAATGTCGAGCACCTCGGCGAGGTCTTTGAGAAGTGTAAGCCGCGGCTCGCGGTGCCCGTTTTCGATGAGGGAAAGGTGGCTCGGCGTCGTGCCTGCCCGCTCCGCGAGCTCGCGCAACGTGAGCTGGGCCTGAGCGCGAAAGTGGCGCACTCGACGTCCAAGAGTGAGCGACTGAGAATCCTCCGGGAGCTCTTCAGCGGACTTCGGGATCGGAAGAACAGGCTTCATAGCTTCACTTTAGAATAAAAACGAGCGAAGTTTCACCCGTCAAGGCGCTTCTGCGTGCAAAGTGCCTATCGAAAATGTTAATACGAACGAAAAATTGGTTTCCGGAAAGGACACCGCGGTGATGAACACGGTCGCGCACGTTGCCCCAAGTGTGACAGGTACCCCTACTACCGACCCCGCTCTGGCGGAATGGGTCGAGGACATAGCCGCCCTGACAAACCCGGACCGCATCCATTGGTGCAGCGGTTCGCAGGAAGAAAACGACGAGCTGCTCGAGGAAATGGTTGATCGCGGTACGCTCATCGCGCTCAATCCTGACCTCCGCCCGAATTCCTATCTCGCACGCTCCGAACCCTCCGACGTCGCCCGCGTCGAATCAGCGACCTTCATTTGCTCGGAGCAACGGGAGGATGCCGGCCCGACGAATAACTGGCGGGATCCGCAGGAAATGCGGGAGACCCTCACCGAAGTCTTCGATGGCGCGATGCGGGGCCGCACGATGTACGTCGTCCCGTTCTCGATGGGCCCGGTCGGCGGGGAGCTCTCTCACCTCGGCGTGGAACTCACCGACTCCCCGTACGTCGTAGCGAGCATGCGGATCATGACCCGGATGGGCAGCGACGCCCTCGCGCAGATCGAGGCGGGCAAGCCGTGGGTTCCCGCCGTGCACTCGGTGGGTTATCCGCTGCAGAGCGCGGATGGCGAGGAACGCGAAGACGTCGCCTGGCCGTGCAACGACACCAAATACATCGTCCACTTTCCCGACTCCCGAGAGATCTGGTCCTACGGATCGGGCTACGGCGGGAACGCCCTCCTTGGTAAGAAGTGCTTCGCCCTGCGGATAGCCTCCGTTATCGCCAGGGACGAAGGCTGGCTCGCCGAGCATATGCTCCTCATTGAAGCGACCAATGAGGCGGGGAAGAAGTACCACATCGCCGCCGCCTTCCCCTCCGCGTGCGGGAAGACCAACCTTGCGATGCTCCAACCGACCATCCCGGGCTGGACGGTGCGTACTCTCGGTGATGACATCGCGTGGATCTACCCGCGGGAGGGGCGACTGCGGGCGATGAACCCCGAGGCAGGATTCTTCGGGGTCGCCCCGGGCACCGGTCACGAAACGAATCCCACCGCGATCGCCGCGCTCGACCGAAACGTCATCTTCACCAACGTTGCTCTCACCGACGACGGTGACGTGTGGTGGGAGGGCCTGACCAAGGAAGCCCCCGAACACCTCATCGACTGGCAAGGCCAGGACTGGAGCCTGGCCTCCGGCCGCCCCGCAGCCCACCCGAACTCCCGGTTCACCGTGCGGGCCGACCAGGCGCCTTCGATCGCCCCGACCTGGGAAGACCCGGAAGGGGTGGAACTCGATGCGATCCTCTTCGGGGGCCGGCGGGCAACGAACGTCCCACTCGTGACCGAGAGCCGCTCGTGGGCGCACGGAGTGTTCCTCGGAGCGACGATTGCCTCGGAACAAACGGCCGCCGCCGAGGGCAAGGTGGGCCAGTTGCGCCGGGACCCATTCGCGATGCTGCCGTTCTGCGGATACAACATGGCTGACTACTGGGGGCACTGGCTCGACGTCGGCAAACAGGTCGGCGACGGGGCGCCGAAGGTGTTCTCCGTCAATTGGTTCCGCCGCACCTCCAGCGGCGGTTTCCTCTGGCCGGGATTCGGGGAGAACTCTCGGGTGCTTGACTGGGTGCTGCGCCGCGTTGACGGCGACGCCGGCGCCCGCAACTCTGCGCTCGGGGCCCACCCGCGTCGCGAGGATCTCGACCTGTCGGGGTTGGACCTGGATCCGGAGACTTTCGCTGAACTCATGGCGGTGGACCAGAAGGCGTGGCTCATGGAAACCGACCTCATCGCCGACTTCTTCGCCGGCTTCGACCGGGTGCCCGGGACTCTCCTGGCCGAACTCGCCCAGTTGCGCAATCGCATCGAACTGGAATAGAAACACCGTTATGCTCGGAGGCATGCCCTCTGAGAAGCCCGCCCCGAAACCGCAGGATCCGTCTGCGGTTCCGCTGTGGATGCGCAAGGGGACGCTCTGGGTGATCCTCGTTCTCACCACCTTCGCGTTCGCGCTCATCGCCTACTATCTACTGCCGCTGTGGTGGGCCCGGCTCGTGAACATCTGGGTCGGGGCCTCCAACAGTTGGGTGACGGGACTGCTCCTTGGTTTCATTCCCACGACAATCGGCATTGCCGCCGTCGGTGGGGCCTGGCAGTTTGGTCGGCACCACCGCGACACCGAGCACGAAGGCCTCTCGCAGTACGTTCGCCCCGTCCTCAGCGGCGTCGCTGGCTTGAGCATCGTCGTGCTCAGCCTCACCGTGTTCATTGCACTAGGGGTGAGTGAGCCGCTGCGGGAAGCCCGGCAGCTGTGGCGCGAATCCGCTCCGGGGGTTCTCGCTGCGACTCTCGTCGGGGCGCTCATCGCCCTCATCCTCCTCCTCGGCGTATACGCGTTCCAGGTCCGGGGGCGTCAGCGCAGCGCCGAACGGCGGTTGGCCGAGCCGCAGCAGCAGGACTCCCGGGCGGAACCGGCGCCGCGCCGCGACACGCCCGTTCGGGGAGACCGCGGCACAACGTTGCCAGGCCCGCAGGCGCGGCAGGGGCGTGAAGATGTGGGGGACGAGTGAGGATGAGCGTAGGAACCGGGGGAGCGACCCTGTCCCTCGCGAGGTGAGCAGATACCCTGGAGTTATGCAGACCGACGGCCACCTCAAGCGGCACCGGGTGCGCGGGTGGCTCCGGGTGCTCACCGCGCTCCTCGCGGCCGTTGCACTTGTCGGCTGTTCGGGAGGGGTGGTGCTTGAGCCCACCGAAGGGCCCGTGCTGGAACCGCGCAAGATTGCGCAGGCGATGCTGCCCGAGGAACCGGTCACGGAGTTCGAACCCGGAAATCCCGCGGAAATCGCGCTGCGCTCCTCGCAACTCTTCTTCGAATCTGCGCAAGTGGTCGTGCTCGCAAGCTCCACGGAGGCGGCTGCGATCAGCCGCGCTAGTTCCCTCGCCGTCGGGTTAGGCACCCCGATGCTGCTGACGTCGCCGCCGGGGCAGAACATGTCGGGCCAGGACGTCACCGAACAAACCGAAACCAGCGAGCAGCCGGGCAGTTTGAACACGGAACTTTTGCGGCTGGGCACCCGCGCCGTCCTCACCGTCGGAGAAGTGAGCCTGCATCAACTCGACACCACCTCCCTCGTCGTCAGCCCCGTGCCGGATGACGAAGGCGACCTCGAGGAGATGCTCGGTGAACAGTTCGCAGAGGTTGCTGCCCCAACCGCGCAGGACGCGGTCGAGGCACTAGCGGGGCTCGACCCCGGCGAGATCTACGCGGCTGGCGAATTGGGTACGCCCCCCGAGGCTTATGGTTCCCTCCCCAAAACCCTCCCGCCGGAACGAATCGAACGGGCGACCGTGCTCGCCGGCACCGATGCCAGCCTGCTTGCAGGAGTGGCGACTGCCCGCGCGGCAGGCGCGGACGTCCTCGCCAGCGACGATCCCGCGAGCGTCACCGGGATCGTGGATCACCTGGCGATACACCCCTCCCGGCCCGTGGTCGGCCTCGGCGAATCGTTCACGGGCGCACAACCCTTCGAACGGCTCGTCTCCTCCATGCACGCCGGGCAGCTGCTGCCCAGCGGCGCTCAACGCATCTTCCGGGCCAACGGCCAGGAGGTCCGGCTCGTTACCATCGACGCGAAGAAGGCGCTCCAGGAGAAGAAGATCAACAACGCGGGGGACGTGCTGGGGCGCGCGAAGAAACGCGCCGCGGACGTCTCCCTCGCCGCCGGCACGACGAGCGTCGCCGGGGTGGACGTGCCCGTGCGCGGTAACTCCGCCAGCGACCTGGCCTACTGGGCGAACGAGGCCGAAGAGGCGGATCAGTACCTCCTCCTGGGGGTTGGCGGGAGCGGGAACCTCCTGGAAACGGTTCGAAAATACGAGAACCTCCTCCAACGCCCGAGCGTGGGGGTGCGCCTGGAGGTCGCCTCCCGCGAGTCCGTCGACGCCGGTGAGCTCAATGACGTCATCGTCTACTTGCGCCACCTTGTGCGGGACGAAAAACTTCCCCAAAAACTCCTCGTCATTGACCTCGGTAAGGACACGAAGATCTCCCACCCGGACTCCCTCGCCTTCTCTACCGGGGAGGTCGCGCTGACGATCTCCGTGAACGACGACGCGGAAAAACGCCGAGCCGAGCTGAGCGAGGAGTTCGGCGAGGACATGAACTGGGGAATGTCGATCGCGAAGCAAGAACGAAAGAAGGACGACGACGAGGGCGCCGCGCGGCAGTACCCTCCCGTACGTGACCTATTGAAGAAGGGTGAGGTTAACCTCATGACCTATCGATGAGCGAACCGAACGAAGGGTGGCACGGCCTAACCCCCGCCACGCGGCGAATCGTACGCGCGAGCATCACCTGGTTCCTCACCGGGATCATCGCTGCCGTCTTTGGGCTCATGACCGCGACGTATACCGGGTCCGTGGGGCCCCACGTCGCCGAGTACGAGACCACCTTGAACAACGAGATCACGTTCAACATGGGCCCGCTCGGCTCACTCATAATCGACTCGCCCCTGCCGCTGCACCTCGGAGTCGACGTACGGGTGGGCCAGATCCCAGATGAGCTCACGATGGAAGGCACGACTATTTCGGCGGGCGCAGACGAGGCCGTCGCCGCGCTCACCGCGGACCTCGCCAGTTACACCCAATTCTTCGCTAGCCCCGCCGAAGCGATCAGCGCGGCCACCCACGGGCTCGTCATGGACGCGGTCTCCCGGACGATCCTCGCGTGGTCGATCCTGCTGACGTTCGTGCTCCTTGGTCGCCTCGCCGCCCACGGCGTGCTCAGATCTGCGGCCGCCTCCGCGTGGCGGCGCCCTGGCGTTCCTGCGGTGGCGCTCACCCTCGTGATCGTAGGTGTGCTCCTTCCCGTGGTACCCCAGACCCACGGCTCGGCCGGCGCCGGCTCAGTCTCGTCCGTCCTTGCCGGAACCCCGCTGGAGAACGCGCGGATCACCGGGCGGTTAGGGGCGCTGATCGACCATTACGGGCAGGTCGTCGTCGACGAGATCCATAAGAACGACGAGTTCTACGACGACGTCGCCGCGAACCTGATGGAGAAATTCGAATCGGACTCCGCGGTGACCGAACCCGCTGGTCCCACGCTCGCGATGCCCACCGTCGCGCCCGAAGAACCTCCTGCCGAGGACTTCCAGAACGGTATGGAAGAGGGCGGGAGTGAAACCGAGGGGGACGCTTCCGACGAGGACGCGGAGACCGGCGCTGAGGCGGAGGTGGACCCGGTGACGATCGTCATCGTCGCCGACCTGCACTGCAATGTCGGGATGGGCCGGATCAGCGGGCTCATCGCCGATACGGTCGAGGCCGACATGATCCTCGACCTCGGCGACGACGTTATCGGCGGCACCTCGGTGGAAGGTTTCTGCATCGACTCCTTCGCCAACAGCTTCGGGGACCGCCCCGTCGTCGTCGCGGGTGGAAACCACGATTCCAGTGAGACCGCCGACCAGCAACGCGCCCACGGTTGGCACGTGCTCGCCGGCGAGCCGATCGAGGTGAACGGGATCCGGATCCTCGGCGATCTCGACCCCACTCTCACCTCGCTCGGGGCGCCGACCCGGTTGGTCGCGGATGAGAACCTCCCCGAACGGGGGCACCGGCTCAGCGAGCGGGCCTGCCAGGAGAAGGAGGATGGCAAGCCGATCGACATCCTCATGATGCACAATCACCGCACGACCGAGGAGGCGCTGGATTCCGGGTGTGTGAAGTACGCGTTCGCCGGGCACTTCCACCGACGCATCGGCCCGTGGCAGCGGGGCCTGGGCGTGCAGTACGTGCACACCTCCAGCGCCGGCGCGGTGCTCGATAAACCCACGATCGGCCCGCTCAGCGGCACCGCCGGAGTGACGATCATGACGTGGGACCGGGCGAACGGGGAACCGATCGCGATGCGGGTGGTGCGGGCGATGCCCGATACTAGTGTTGAACTATCGCCATGGTATTCCTGGCCGGAGCCACCGGGAGTGCCCGTACATCTGGAGTGGCCCAGCCCGGAGGAGGCGCCATGGCCGTGACCGACGAACCGGCGCGGGAGCCCGCCCGCTCGGACCTCGCCGCGCCTTCGAAGGAATACGGGTGGGTCGCGCTCCTCACGAGCGCGCTCGGGCTGTGGGCCTCGGCTGCGCTCGCGATCGATTACATCCGCCGGCTCGCCGACGACGATTACGTCGCGAGTTGTGATATCAATCCGATGATCGGATGCGGGTTGTTCCTCGACTCACCGGCGGCGAGCACGTTCGCGATACCGAACGTCATCGTCGGGGTCGCCGCCTTCCCAGTGATGGCCACCCTCGCGGTGCTCCTCCTCACCGGCGCCCGCTTCCCGGCGTGGGTATGGCGGGGGATGACCCTGGGGGCCCTGTTCGGGGTGGCTTTCGTGACCTACCTGCAATACCAGGCGATGTTCGTGTTACACGGACTGTGCCCCTGGTGCCTCGTGATCTGGGTGATCATGATCCCCCTGTTCGTCCACACCGCCGGCCGGGCGGGCGAGGCGGGCGCACTCGGGAACCGCCGCTGGCAGGGGTGGGTGAAGAACCGGTGGATCATCACTGTGTTGTGGTACCTCATCATCATCGGCGCGATCATGCTCACGCTCGGCGCCGACCTTATCGCGGTGCTCTGACCGCCGCGGGCGCACCCCAGCGGATGAGGCCCGTGGGGGAGTGCCACGCGCCTCCGCCTTCGAGCCGTTCGGCAACCACCCGCTCCAGCCGCGTGCGCCGGGGCAGGGCCGCGTAGTCGGTGGCCGCTCGGTCGCCGAAGGTGAAAAACAGGGCGTCGTCGCTCGCCTCCCGGGGCGCGGGTTGCAGCTCCCACCGGCCGGCGAACGTAGCGATGTTCGACTCCGGGCCGAGCCCGGCGGCAAGGTTGGGATCGAGCAGCCAAGAATCGAGGTGGAACCCCGCGATGGCAAACTCCCCGAGGTGGCGCGCAGCGAACTCCCGGGCGCGGTCGAAGGAGTCGCGGACGCCGGCGAGCGGCCCGGTCTGGGGAATGTGCACCGATAACCAATACTCACCCTCGTAGCGCATGAGGTTGAATTGCAACCGGCCGAACCACCACAGGCTTCCGCCCCAGGCGAGGGTGAGCCACCACTGGGTGAACAGGCCGAAGGAACCCGTTGCGAGCCGGTGCACGTGGGCCTGCTGTCCCAGATCGCGAAGCCCGCTGCCCGCCGTCTCGGTCGCAAACCCCTGCGCACGGCCGAACTCGACGACCTCGGGGGCACACACCCCGAGGGCGAGCATGGGCAGCAACCCGGGCGGCTGCCCGGGCCGATCGGGCAGGCCGTCGAAGAACGATTTCGCGGCGGGGCCGAGCCGCTGTCCGGGCAGGGCGAGCACCTTCGCGCTCGCCGCGGCGATGCGCCGGATATCCGCCGCGGACACCGCGGCCCGCCAGCGCGCGAGCTCCTCAGCGTCTGCCGGTGTGAACCCCAGCGCGTCCCAGACCTGCGAGGCGGCCAGCCGCTCCCGCACCGTCTCAGGCGGGAGGGCGGGCGGCGGCGGAACGGGAACGAGGGGCCAGGACGGGCCGGTCACGAGATTTTGGTCTCGCTGCGGTCAGCGCTCCATTCGATGTGGAAGTGACCCTCGTCGTCCACCCGCTCGTAGGTGTGGGCGCCGAAGTAATCGCGCAGGCCCTGCAACAGGGCGGCGGGAAGCCGCTCGGCGCGCACCGAATCGTAGTAGGCGAGCGCGGCGGAGAAGCCCGGCGCGGGAACACCGGTGCGGGCGGCGGTGGCGACGGTCGTGCGCCAGCCCTCCTGGGCGCGGTCGAGTCCGTCGCGAATCGAGGGAGCGGTGAGCAGGGTGGGCAGGTTCGCGCCGGCGTATTCGCTGCGGATCTGTTCGAGCAGGCGGGCACGGATGATGCAGCCCGCGCGCCAGATCTTCGCCACCTCAGCGATATCGATATTCCAGTCGTACTCCTCTGAGGCGGTACGGATCTGATCCAGGCCCTGAGCGTAGGCAACGACCTTCGCCGAGTACAGCGCGTCCCGCACGTGGCCCACGAAGTCGGGGCCGGCCTCGATAGCGGGTTCAGGGCCGGTGAGGGATTCCTGCCCGGCGCTGCGGAGGCGGGGGTGGGAGGAGACGGCCCGAGCGAACACGGATTCTGCGATCGTGTTCACCGGCACGCCGAGGTCGAGCCCGCTTTGCACCGTCCACATCCCGGTGCCCTTCTGCGCGGCGGCATCGGCGATGACGTCGACGAGCGCGGCGCCGGTGCGCGGATCGGTCTGGCGCAACACGATCGCCGTGATCTCGATGAGGTAGGACTCGAGTTCCCCGGTGTTCCACTCCTCGAACACGTCCGCGATCTCGGGCACGGTCATCCCCGACGCGCGAAGGAGGTCGTAGGCTTCGGCGATGAATTGCATATCGGCGTATTCGATGCCGTTGTGCACCATCTTCACGTAGTGGCCCGCGCCGTCGGGTCCCATGTAAGCGCAGCAGGGTTCGCCCTCGTACTTCGCGGCGATGTCCTCCAGGATCGGGCCGAGGGCGGCGTAGGACTCCGTCGATCCGCCCGGCATGATCGCGGGCCCGTTGAGCGCGCCTTCCTCCCCGCCGGAGATCCCGGCGCCCACGAAGTGCAGACCCTTCTCGCGCAGTTCCGCCTCCCGGCGGCGGGTGTCGGTGAACTGGGCGTTACCGCCGTCGACGACGATGTCGCCCTCCTCCAGCAGCGGGGTGAGGGATTCGATCGTTGCATCGGTCGGCCCACCGGCTTGGACCATGAGGATGATCCGGCGCGGGGTGCTCAGGCTGTTGACGAAGTCTTCCATTCGTTCCGCGGGAACGAACGTGCCTTCGCTGCCGTGGGCGTCCATCACCTCTTGGGTGCGGGCCGTGGTGCGGTTGTAGATCGCGACCCGGTGGCCGTGGCGGGCGATATTGCGGGCAAGATTGCGGCCCATGACGGCCATTCCAATGACACCGATGTCTGCTGTGCTCACTGGGGCTCCTTCCGTGGTGTTGGAGACGAATCTACCGCTGACCCGCCCTCCCGAGCGAATGGTGTCCACCAGTTGCCATTCGCCCCCAGAGTTCCGGCGACCGGGGTTGGCGGTGGGTGTGACACGTCCCACCGAGGCGAAGGAATTAAATTTCAACTACCTTCGTTAGGGTGTATGCAAACGCATATAACTTTGGAGGCGACATGCAGTTCGGAATCTTCTCCGTAGGAGACGTCACGACCGACCCGACGACGGGAAAGACCCCGAGCGAGGCCGAGCGGATCCAGGCGATGGTGAAGATCGCTACCCACGCCGAGGAGGTGGGCTTGGACGTGTTCGCCACCGGTGAGCACCACAATGAACCGTTCGTGCCGTCGTCGCCCACGACGATGCTCGGCTACATCGCCGCCCAGACGGAGCGGCTCGTGCTCTCGACGGCGACCACGCTCATCACCACCAACGACCCGGTCAAGAT
>Ga0209487_1004667_pt1 | contig 10449 bp, 9 predicted proteins | sample Poulit2012_FD_187524 | JGI IMG/M metagenome (GOLD analysis project Ga0209487, IMG submission 187524) | Agricultural soil microbial communities from Georgia to study Nitrogen management - Poultry litter 2012 (SPAdes) (version 2) | ecosystem: Environmental > Terrestrial > Soil > Agricultural land... | reverse complement strand
GCCTCCCAATCCTTGAGTGTCCAAACCCAAGGGTACGCAGGAGGCCCCCACCCTATTCAGACCGACAGAAGCAGCACGAAAATTGACGAAACTGTCAAAATCTAACCGTCGATTTTGTCCAGTTTAAAAACGGCCGTAGCAGTGGCAGCGGCGCCTAATCCGGTCGCCAGCCAACGGCTATCCTTGCCCAGTTGCGCATGCTCAGGAACAGTAAACTAAATGCCGAGCCATTTAAGACCGGCGCGTAAAGCTCCACTCTCGAAAGGGTCAACAACTTTCGTAAAGTCTCGTACCAACATAGCTTTAGGATGCACGGCAGTAAGGGACTGTCACCTCGATACTAGCGGCACTTCGCCTTCAAGGAACACCGCGACGGGACCTTATCACAGAACACTTCTAGTCCAAGTCCTTGACAGTTGTTCAGCCTGTAGGAGCACGTTATGAACCGCCTCTTGGGAAAGGTCGGGCGGGTAGCCATGGTCTTCGAGGATATCCTTGACGATCACGCGGAGTCGCGCGCGGACAGTCTCACGGCGCGCCCAATCAACGGTGACGTTCTTCTTCAAAGCCTCGAGCACAAGCTGAGCAATTACGCGGAGCTCATCGTTGCCGAGTATCTCAACCGCGCTCTCGTTTTCCGCTAGGGCATCGTAGAAGGCGACCTCATCCGGGGTAAGGCCGCTCTCCTGCTCGCGTTCGCGCGCACCCTTGAGATCTTTGGCCATGTCGATCATCTCTTGGATGATCTCGACGGTGGTAACAGCGTTTGTGTGATAGCGGGCAATCGCGTTCTGCAGGCGTTCACTGAAGCGCTTGCCTTCAACTACGTTGGTTTTCGAGCGTGAGCGAATCTCGTCGTTGAGGAGTTTCTTTAGAGCCTCCAGAGCGAGGTTCTTCTGCTGCAACTGTTGCATCTCAGCGAGGAACTGCTCACTGAGGATGCCGATGTCCGGGGTTTCAATTCCAACTGCAGAGAGAATGTCAACAATCTCGGTTGAAGCGACAGCGCGGTCAATTATTTGCCGCACGGCGAGTTCGCGTTCGGCGGCACTGCTCGCGCGCGGGTCGGTTTTGACGAGCACTGAGCGTACTGCCTGGAAGAAGCCAACTTCGACGCGCACCTCGGCGGCTTCGTCACTGGCACCCGCTAATGCAAACGCTTTGTTGAGGGCGAGCACCGCGTCTTGGAAGCGGCGGTGCGCGCGCTTCTTCGCCTCATCACTGGTTTCTCTGGTGGCCTGCTCATTTTGCTTGCGTTGAATGAAGTCCACGGCGTTGGCGAGGAGTGTGAGGCGCTCGGCACTGGTGGCAGTGGTGAGGTTGCTGTAGTCGAAGCCGTGGAACATCGTCCGAACCACGTCCAGCTTCTCGAGTAGCACTCCCACGGCTTCTGCCTGGTCAACACCTGCCTGCTGACGGTCTTTAGGGCTGTACTGACTGAGGGCTTGCTTTAGGTTCTGGGCGATGCCGATGTAGTCGACTACCAGCCCGGCGGGCTTGTTCTCGAACACGCGGTTTACACGGGCGATGGCTTGCATGAGGCCGTGGCCCCGCATGGGCTTGTCCACGTACATCGTGTGCATTGACGGTGCGTCAAAACCTGTAAGCCACATGTCGCGTACAAGCACCAGCTTCAGTCCGTCGTTCGGGTCTTTGGCGCGCTTGGCGATCAGGTCACGCCGGGCCTTGTTACCGATGTGCTGCTGCCACTCCACCGGATCAGAAGCAGAGCCAGTCATTACGACCTTGACGGCACCCTTATTGGGGTTTTCATCGTGCCAGTCAGGGCGGAGTTTCACGATCTCGTCGTAGAGGGCTACGCAGATGCGGCGGCTCATGCACACCACCATTGCTTTGCCGTCGAGGCTCATGACGCGGTTTTCGAAATGCTCGACCAGGTCCTTGGCAACCAGTTCCAGGCGCTTTTTGCTCCCCACCAGTGCTTCGACGGTAGCCAACTTCTGCTTGAGGCGCTCCGCATCGGAGAGCTCCTCCCCCTCGGTTAAAGCCTCGACCTCAGCGTCAACCTTGGGCTTTTCCTCCTCGGGCAGATCGATCCTCGCCAGTCGACTCTCGTAGTAAATGGGGACAGTAGCGCCGTCTTCAACGGCGCGACTTATGTCGTACACGTCGATGTAATCACCGAACACCGCGGGCGTATTTACATCATCCTTTTCGATGGGCGTGCCGGTGAAACCGATGAAACTGGCGTTGGGCAGGGCGTCACGCAGGTACTTAGCGAAGCCGTAGCTGACCTCGCCAGTCTTCTGTTCCACGCGCGCGCTGAAACCGTACTGGCTGCGGTGCGCTTCGTCAGCGATGACCACCACGTTTTTGCGCTCGGTGAGGGCGGGGTAGTCGCTTTGGCCGGCAGGTGGCGCAAACTTCTGAATGGTGGTGAACACCACCCCACCGGCTGCACGGTTCAGTTCTTTTTGGAGATCCTCACGTGACTCCGCTTGAACGGGTGTTTGCCTGATGAGATCCCGCGCACCAGCGAAAGTACCGTAAAGCTGATCATCAAGGTCGTTACGGTCAGTGATTACAACGATCGTAGGATTCTCAAGAGCAGCGTGCTTTACCAGTTGCCCGGCGTAGAAGGTCATCAGAAGACTTTTGCCGGAGCCTTGCGTATGCCAAATGACCCCTACGCGCCTGTCACCAGTGGGACTAGTTGCCTCGAGGGTCTTGGTAACAGCGTGCTTGACGGCGTGATACTGGTGGTAACCGGCAAGGATCTTCGCCACCCCGGAGCCAGTGTCGAGGAAGAGCGTGAAGTCTCGCAGGAGCTCCAGGAAGCGGCGCTTCTCGAAAACACCCTCAATCAAGGTGTCGACTTCTGGTGCCCCGGAGGGGAGTACATCGCCGCCGTCCACCGTCCGCCAAGGCATAAAACGCTCTTCATTAGCAGTTAGCGAGCCCACGCGCGCGCGCATACCGTCGGTGATAACGAGCGCTGCGTTGGTACGAAAGAGCGTTGGTATTTCGTGCTTGTAGGTTTGGAGTTGGTTGAAGGCGCTCTTTAACGTGGCTTGCTCTGTCGTGGGGTTCTTGAGTTCGACTACCGCCAGGGGTAGGCCGTTAAGGAACACCACGACGTCGGGCCGGCGCTTGTGCCCATTCTCGACGACTGTGAACTGGTCGACTACCAGCCAGTCGTTGTTGTCTGGGTTTTTGAAGTCAATAATGCGGACAGACGGGTAGCTGGTACGCCCATCGGGGTCACGGTACTCTACCTTCACACCCTCAACGAGGGCCCTGTGCAATCGACGGTTTTCCTCGAGGAGCGAGGGGCGTTCGACGAGCGTCAGCTTGCGAATAGCTTCCTCAAGAACTGATCCAGGTAGTTCTGGATTGAGGCGCTCTACTGCCGACTGCAGGCGGCCGAGCAGAACGACGTCGGCGTGGGAGGTTCGTTCGGCACAAGCGCCATCGGGCCCAATGACTTTGTCGTTCTGGCGCTCGTAGCCAAGGGCCACAAAAGTCTCGAGAAGAAGTCCCTCTACCGCCTGCTCGTCGAGGAAGGTCATTAGACGGCCTCGCTCACCAACTGCTCGGCGTCAGGTACACGAAGTTCGCCGGAGAGGAGCTTAGGTAGCAGAGTGTCTCTAAGTTGAGATAAAGTCTTATTCTCGAATGTTGCGTTAATCGTTCTCGCGACGATGGGCCGTACGAATTCATCAAAAGTGCGTGCAACCGATAAAGGCGGAACTCGAACCTCAAATGATGACATTGTCTTCCAACTTGTACGCGGCATCCGAGTTCCGGTGGAAGACGAGTCGGTAAACCGCACAAACTCGTCAGAAGATAGCAGGCCCAAAAGGAAACCGAAGTAATTCTCGTCTATCGGTTGCACTACTACTATGTCCGTCGAGCAGACGCCATTGACCGGCGCTACTCCGACTTTGTGGAAGTAGGGGCGGAGTTTTCCAAAAAGAATGTCACTCCGTTCGAATTGATACTTGTTGCTCCCCAACCCTTCCGCAGAACCCCATGCGTCAAGGGTGGTGCGTCGACGAGGCATATGTTCTAACCCTATATATGGGGTGTCCGAATCCATGCTTTCAGGCTTCACCACTTGCCTTTTCTCGGCGGCCAAATCACCGAGTGTCCCAGGTCTCCAAGTTGAGTAGGGTTCAGTGACGAAAGCGGGGTTAGAGACACAACCTTCTGGACTGAACCAAGAATTGTAAAGCTCCCGCACTACTTCTTCCAGCGTTTCGCTCATCCGCCGGTTCAACTCGATCTTGTCGTCAAGTGTTCGGAGAATCTCAGCTATAGCCTCTTGGACGGACATGGGAGGCAGTGGAATCTGAATGGAGGACAGTTCGGAAAGGCTAAAATTCGCCTGAACTGATTGCACGACTCTTGCTCGTGCATGTTGAACTCGCTGTTCGTCCCGAAGAGCGTAATAGAGAAAGAACGGGTTGACCATCTTTCTGTTAGCTCTAATTATTGCTACTGCTTGATTGGTATTGGCCGGAAGGATGCTTGAGGGCACAAGAGCAACTCTGCCGATTGTACCGGCAATTGTGAAGAGTATGTCCTCGGCTTGAAGCTTAGAACGGGCAAGAAGTTCATGCGTTTGCTCGTCAATGAAACTAAGTCGTTGGAGGTTCAAATTCCCACTATCGCCGATCGATTCAACCTTTATAAAGGTAACGCCTGAGTCAGTAAACTGACCACCAGCGGTAGTCGGGGTTGTTCCCTTAGTAATCCGATGGGTGAGGTCACCGAGCCTCGCAATAGACCACTCAGACGGCATCTAGAATCTCTTTCAACCTAGAACGAATGGTCGAATCAAGTTGTTCACCTTCGGTTTGGAGCGTTGCTAGCTCAGTAGTGAGCCGTTGCATCTTCTCTCCGAAGGGTTCTTGTTCCTCCTCACTATCCTCTACGCCGACATATCGGCCTGGGGTGAGTACATAACGGTGCTCGCGGATCTCTTCAATTGAAGCGCTCTTGCAGAATCCTGGTACATCCTCGTAACCCTTACCCTCGCGCCACGCGTGATATGCACCCGTAACCTTCTGGATGTCCTCGTCTGTCAGCTCCCTTCGTGTGCGGTCCACCATACTGCCCATTTTTCTGGCGTCGATGAACAGCACTTCTCCGCGGCGGTCTCGGAACTTGCCGTTGCTGCGGTCCTTGGCTAGGAACCAGACGCATACGGGGATTTGCGTGCTGTAGAAAAGCTGGCCGGGTAGCGCCACCATGCAGTCAACTACGTTACCTTCAACCATTGCTTTGCGGATTTCACCTTCGCCGCTGCTGTTGCTGCTCATGCTGCCGTTGGCGAGGATGACGCCGGCCGTGCCGTTGGGAGCCAGGTGGTGGAGGATGTGCTGCAACCAGGCGAAGTTTGCATTACCCGCAGGTGGTACGCCGTACTTCCAGCGCGCGTCTTCTTTGAGTTTGTCGCCTGACCAGTCGGAGACGTTGAAGGGTGGGTTGGCGAGTATGAAGTCGGCGCGTAGGTCGTGGAGGGCGTTTTTGAGGAAGGTGCCTTCGTTGTTCCATTGGATGTCGCCGTCGATGCCTCTGACGGCGAGGTTCATTTTGCAGAGGCGCCAGGTGGTGTAGTTCATTTCCTGGCCGTAGATGGCGATGTCGCCTAAGCGTCCGCCGTGGCTTTCGACGAACTTTTCGCTTTGTACGAACATGCCGCCTGAGCCGCAGCAGGGGTCGTAGACGCGGCCTTCGTAGGGTTCGAGCATTTCTACGAGGAGTTTTACGACGTGGCTGGGGGTGTAGAATTCGCCTCCGCGTTTGCCTTCGCTGCCGGCGAATTCGGCGAGGAAGTACTCGTAGACCCGGCCGAGTACGTCGTTTGCGCCGTTGCTTGCTTGGCTTAGTTCGATGTTGCTGAAAAGGTCGATGAGTTCGCCGAGGCGTAGTGCGCTGAGTGCGGGGCGGGAGTAGTCTTTGGGGAGCACGCCTTTGAGGGAGGGGTTTTCCTTCTCGATGGCGATCATCGCGTCATCGATTAGCTTGCCGATTTCGGCTTGTTTTGCGTTGGCTTGGAGGTGCGACCAGCGGGCGGTTTTGGGCACCCAGAAGATGGCTTCGGCGAGGTAACGGTCGCGGTCTTCGGCTGCTGACTCACCGCGTTTCGCTTCGATTTCAGCGCGCTTGGCCTCGAATCGGTCGCTGATGTGTTTTAGGAAGATGAGGCCGAGTACGACGTGCTTGTAGTCGCTGGGTTCCATGCTGCCCCGGAGCTTGTCGGCTGCGAGGAAAAGGTCCTTTTCGTAGCCGAGAGGCGTGTTGGTATAAGTTGATTCGGACACAGAAGGATTTCTCCGTAAACGAGAGATAAGCTGTTGCTATGGAGCATCCGTCCTCAACAAGGTTCGCGGCTTGTCTTGGTCGGTTGCTGTGCTGGGTCTATCAGAATAACACTTCTGCTTGCGGCGTTGTTTTTACCAGTTTTCTATTAAACTCGGGCTAGTATGCCAGTATCAGTACACTTCACTAGATTGTGTTCTTGTAGGTGCTTCCAATAGACGTCTAATTATTGAAGCACGCGCTACGCGCCTGCCACCGAGAGGCGTCACGCTTTGGGTCAAAGTCCTAGTCTTCGTTTCGAAGTTGACGTAACGCCGTTGCCACCCAGCGAAAAGTCTTACAACCGCCAGCTCCGGCTTGCTATGGCTTCATAGCAATCAACCTATGACCAATAGCTGCACTCATACTCGATCCTACTGCGCGCACAGCTCCTGAATTCGCCTACAGATAGGCTCGCTAGCTACGAGCTGGGCGAGACGCTCGACCAGACTCAGGCATGGCAATCTCCAGAGTGCGGTGTAAAGCTCTATGATCGACTGCGTGGATGACCACGGGCAAAATATGGGCTTCTGCTTAAGCTTCGAGGAAGCGTTCCTGGACTTCCTGGATCAGGACATCCGGCAAAACCCGCACCACGTGAAGAACGTCCCCCAATCCCTGATTGCGCGCGCCCGAGAGCTTACGCGAGGTGTTGAAGTTGACCTTGATGCGCCCCTGGATCCTGATGATGAGTAACGTTCTTTGGAGCAACGCAAAATCCTCCCCCCTATAACCTAGTAGTGTCTCAGCGAGGGGGACATAAGCGTACGAGGCCAGCAAGTGTTTAGACGTAACCGCCCATGAGAATATGCTCTACGAGCTCAGCCAAGAGCTCAGCCTCTCCCGCGTCAATCATCTCCTGAGGGACCTCCCCGTCAAACGCAGGGTTTGGGCTGTTAAGCCATTTTTCGACGCTCTTCTCGTCCCCGCCGAACAAGTCCAGCAAGCCCGCGCGAATCTCGGCAATGAACTCCTCATCCTGTTTTGCCATCTCAACCACCCTTCCTCCCGGACTATGGCCGACGAATAACCCCACCACATTTAGATCCGAAAGTAGCTAACGAGGAATCTGCCTACGGTTGGCTCCTCAACCCGTGACCAAGCTTTCGCACACATACTCGGTTAGGCAGGAGCACCGGCGAGCAGGTCGTCGACCAGGTCGACTACTACGTTGATTTTTCCACTCATCATTAGGTTGAGCGGGGACTCGTCGTCGAGGACCGGATGGAGAGCTTTCAACCAGATAAGCACCGACCGCTTGTCCCCTCCCGTGAGTTCAAGTAAGCCGGAAATTATCAACGCGACCTTCCTGAGGGGTTCTTGGATCGAAGGAGCATCTGGCTCGTCTCTGATGAGTTGCTCGGTGGAACCAGTGATAATGGCGACTTGCTTGATTTCGATGTACAGGTAACTGGCGATACGGAGGCTATCCAGGCGCCCAGACGACGGATTAAGGAGCTCAGGCGGAATCGGACGCACATCATCTTGCATGCTTCAGCCTCCTCGTACTCATTATCAATCCGAACCGGCCAAGGCGCTGCTCAGAAACGAATAATTCACCCACATTCGACTTGAGAAAAGCAACGCATATCCTCCCCCCCTTTACTCCCAAAAACAAGCTGCTCCCCCAAGTACCAGCGACCTCCACACCGTCTGCCACTAACGGCCTCCCAATCCGAACCGAAGCTCAGTAGCGAACTCTTGTTGTGAGCAGTCTAGTAGATCCCGTACTCTAATCTGAAGTAACTTATGCTGCCCCCGCTCATAGCCCTTCAAGGCATTTAGCAGGTCGATAGGCCCCTCGCTACCAAGCGCATGACAGCCGAGATCAAGGAGGGAATCGAACATCTCGATCTTCACGGATTCGGCATCCCGAGTTTGCCCTCGCGCGCGCGACGTTGGTAAGTGCGAAGCGGCACGCCAATGTAAGTGGCCCATTTGTCCATATAGTCGCGCCAAATCGCTCGCGAACGTCTTCAGCCACCTCAAATGGTTTCAGTGAAGATAGTAGTCGTTCTTCTCATACTGCGGCGGACGATGGTCGCCAGCGCGGCATTGTGTTCAGCCTATTACTCTGCTAGGCCGGACACTCCCATAGAGGTGGAATAAGCAGCAAGAATTCCTCTCTGCGGGGCCTGAATGATGGACTGAGGGGACCGATATGCAAGCGGGTCTTCGTAATAGTACTGTAGAAAGCCGTGAAAAAACTGCAGATAAGACCTGGTGGTGAAACTAGTTGGGCTAACATCGTACTGGTGGAGCCAGGCCTCGTTGAATGCAGCGATGGTGGCAATAACGTCCCCGGCCGCTAGATCATTGGGCAAGTGCGTTTGAATTGCGGGTGTTTTCCGCGACCCCGTGTAGACATCAACTCTGACCTCACGGTGCCGAGTGAACAACGACCGGCCTTCTGATACCAGAGTCACGCCAGCGGCCAGTCCCACATCAATGCTCTTGCGCTCATCCAACCTTCTGCAGCCGTTCATGATCGCGGCTAGGACGAGTGCGGTTATATCGTCATCGGAAAGCGTATAAAGCATTTTGGCTGCGTATAGACCGCGGACAAAGAGTCCGTTGCTCTTAGAGAGACCCTGACCGTAATAAGTTACGCTTACGTCAGATCCGGAAGCTGCGAAGACCCGTAGACGGAAGTCGCCAACCCGTTGAGGCCCATTCTTAAAGAAGCCGAACACAATCGACCCAACCCTTCAGCAACCCCCTGAATTATCGTTATGGAATCATCTTAACCATTAGAACGCCGGTTGTATCAGTCAAATACCCACCTTTCGTTCAGCTGAGCGACACTGGGCTAGGTGACACATGACAAAGCGCCGACAAGGACTGGAAGATTAGCGCAGTGCAAACAGGTAACATGAACAACTTATATTACCGTTCTTGACGCCGCCACCCGTTGTGTCTTATCTATACGGCAAAACCATTCAGACAAAAACACTGAAGGAGGTTGATCGTGCGTGCGCTCGTCCTGCTTTTAACTATGGCCTTACTTTCTCCTGCGTTTGCTAACGGGGTTACGCAGGGATTCGTTACGGCCGAAGACGTCGTAAAGCTGTTCGACAATGGTGTTGCTATCGAGGTGGAAGTGCCAGAAGGAGCAGCCACCTACACCCTCTACTACGGCCCAAACGGGTACGACAACGGCTTGAGCTCACGCCTCAACCAGCACCCCTCCGGCCCAGCAAACCAACTGCGCATTCTTGCTTTTCTACCCGACCCAGCCACCGTTAACCCCTGCGCTGCAGAGGAAGCACAAGCGAGAATCGTAATCATCCCGAAAGACGGCGATCAGGAATTGGGCCACTCCAGACAGGACGTATGCGTACCCCATCCCGAGAAGCCCAGCATCACCGGTAGCATCTACCAGGTGGGCGAAGGAAACGCGCCAGAACTGCAAGAGTGGACCCCACTGCTGCTCCACGCCTGGCGCGTGCACGTGAACACCGACCCCGATGGATACGTCACGTCTAAAACAGATATAGACCATGCGTTTCTGATGCAAATCTACTTTGGCGACCGTGAGGGTGATTTCTCCAAAGCAGCACCCGCGCTTGGGCTCGACGAGTTAATTGAATCACCCAGATTTCCACGATTAACCAGCAGCTTAGACAACCCCTAGATCATCAACCGCGATTAGCCTGCGTAACTGCTTCACCGCAGGGCAATCCTCACCCAGTTCGTGCGACACGCACGTGATGAACTGGGTGACCTCAGCTATATAGGCCTGGTCGGTCCGATGTAATTCCTCAAGAAGGAAGTCAAGGACCCGGCGAGTGTGCTTGTGGCCAAGAGACTCTATCAAGTGGTGGGCAGTGACCATCTCCTCAAACGTTGTAGACATGACGCTAGAACTTAGAACAGACAAGCGATGAATCACGAAGTTTCAGGCAAGCCCCGAAGATGATCTGAGAGCACAACCCGGAACTTGAAGTGAGGATTTCCTACTCTCGAAGGCACCCGACCAATCAACGCCCGCGAAGGCAAGCGGTTCCCGGGCACGCGAAACGACAGGTCTTTCTCTGCTTCGCCGTGAAACACGAGGAAGCAACGATCGGGGCGGCCTTGCAACCATCATTGTCCAGACATCATTCACAAATTAAGGGTGGA
>Ga0209487_1004666_pt1 | contig 10451 bp, 7 predicted proteins | sample Poulit2012_FD_187524 | JGI IMG/M metagenome (GOLD analysis project Ga0209487, IMG submission 187524) | Agricultural soil microbial communities from Georgia to study Nitrogen management - Poultry litter 2012 (SPAdes) (version 2) | ecosystem: Environmental > Terrestrial > Soil > Agricultural land... | reverse complement strand
CGATTGGTACAGTATTGTAGGAAGTGGCTATATCAGGTTATTAATGATGATTGTTGTTCCACTTGTGATGGTTTCTATTATTCAGTCAATCATCAATTTAGAAAAGACAGCGGCACTTGGTAAAATGGCTGGTTGGATTATTGGAATCTTGATTGCGACCACAATGGTAGCAGCTTTAGTCGGGATCACATCGGCGACGGTATTTGATTTGAATGCCGATCAAATTGAGGCAGGACAGGACGAATCTGATCGAGGAATCATGCTTGAAGACACTCTTGGTGATGTGGAAAATCAGACCACACCTGAACGAATATTAAACTTTATCCCGTCAAATATTTTTCTTGATATGACAGGTGAGCGGCCAACTTCAGTAATTGCTGTCGTCATATTTTCAGTGATTGTTGGCATTGCGGTCCTTGGGGTACGTCGTAAAAATCCTGAGCAAGCGGAAATTTTCACAAAAATGGTCAATTCAATATACGCAGTCGTCATGCGAATTGTAACGTTAATTTTACGGCTAGCACCGTTTGGTGTTTTGGCGTTGATGGCGAATACAGTCGCTAGTACAGATGTGGCTGGTGTATTAGAATTAGGAAAATTTGTTCTGGCCTCCTATGTGGCGATTGGGATTATGTTTATCATTCACCTTTTATTGATTACTGGATCTGGGTTAAACCCATTCGTGTATTTAAGAAAAGCTCTTCCTGTTTTAGGATTCGCTTTTACGTCGAGATCAAGTGCAGGTACCATTCCTTTAAATATTCAAGCGCAAAAAAATTCGCTCGGTGTTGACGAAGGTATTGCGAATATGTCTGCATCATTTGGAGCAACGATGGGACAGAATGGATGTGCAGGAATTTATCCCGCTATGTTGGCAGTGATGATTGCACCAACAATAGGGATTGATCCATTATCGATTAGCTTTATTATCCAGTTAGTATTAATTATAGGAATCAGTTCATTTGGAGTTGCAGGCGTAGGTGGAGGAGCAACATTTGCTGCTTTGATTGTTTTGTCATCCATGAACATGCCAGTTGCTCTTGCAGGATTGCTTATCTCGATTGAAGCTCTTATTGATATGGGACGTACAGCATTAAATGTGAATGGAAGTATGGTAACAGGAACTCTCACCTCGCGAATCTTGAAAAAGTTTGATGCTGAAACCTTTGACGATCGAACTGCTATCGAAGAAAATATATCTTTATAAAAAAGTCACCCGATGAGGGTGATTTTTTTGAATAAAATTTAATGTAAAGTTCAGTGTTAACTGAAGTGATAATTTCTTTAGGTCACGCGGGATAGGATCCAACTCGCGCGGGAAGGTACCCAGGTCGAGCAGTATCGGGTTCAACTCGCGCGGGAAGGTACCCAGGTTGAGCGGCATCGAGTTCAACTCGCGCGGGAAAGCATCCAACTCGCGCAGCCCTCGCTCCATTCGGGCCAGTCATTCTACCCCAAAATTAATTTTTTCAACTTATCCAATCGTTGTACTTCACCTATTTCAAAATAATTCATAAAAGGACAACCGCGTTCCTGCACCAGTACAATCACAGAATCCAATGTAAAAGGTTCAGGTCGTAGGTCACGTGTTACTTCCTCCCAGAATAATGGCATTGCCACTGTTGCGTCAGTTGTCTTCCGTGGCGAATATGGCGCAATAAGTGTTTTATCTTTTCCATGCTGGACGTAATCTATATATAATCGTCCACCCCGTTTCTTTTTAAAACGCTCGGTTGTAAATTTTTCAGGATCCATTCGTTCAACAGTCCAGGCCACAGCTTGAGTGAATAAGGCTGTTTCTTCATAGCTTAAACTATTTTTTGGAATAGGTATATGCACTTGTAACCCTTTATTTCCTGATGATTTTATAAAAGAAACCAACTCAACATTATCGAGTATTTTTTTTATAAGTAAAGCGGCATCAATGGCATAATGAAATTTTTCCCGGCTCGGTGGGTCGAGGTCAAAAACAATTTCAATAGGCATTGTCTCAGCAAACTTCTGAAAAGGAAGATGGTATTCAATCGCACCGTGATTAGCGAACCATAGTAACGACTCCAGAGTGTCACATAGAATCCCCCTTTTATCATCCTCAGTCATAAAATAATCAACGTATTCAGGCGCATAGTCTGGCAAATGTTTTTGGAAAAAGTGTTCGCCATCGACACCGTCAGGACAGCGAATTAATGTTAAAGCTCGTTGCTTCATAAATGGAAGCATATAAGGTGCTATTTCTCGCATATATGTAAGCAAGTCTCCCTTAGTTAATTTCGGCTCAGACCAAAACTTTTTATCTAATTTTGAAAGGTCTACGTTCGGTGGAAACATGGCTAAGTCTTGTTTTAACTTATCATAAGTGCATTCCGTAGCTGGAGTATGGACAGAGAGCTGATTAAATTCAGGTTCTCGCAATTCTCTGTCGTATAAATCAAGTGTATGAATATTAGCGACAATGGCTGGTGGGAGGATATATTCATTGTCTTGTTTAGTTCCTTTTGTTAAAAATATTTGTTTTAACGTATGTAATGATTCATCCTCAAGACCGTGTTTACATTTACCGATAAATTGTAATTCATCGTCTTTCCACACATTGACTGAAAAATAGCCGTTTGTCACATGATAAGAATGTAAAATACCTTGAATCTGTCGCCAGTTTTTTACTTTGAACCAATCGTGGTGTCCTTTACCTGACTGGTAAGTACTATTCTTCCGTTTAGCGATAAGTCCTTCAGCTTTATAGTCAAAAATTAACTTCCACAGATCATCAGCCGAATCAGCCGTATCTACTAAGGAAATACGGTGTTCTTTTCTCCCAATCAGCTCTATAATTTTTCTGAGTTGTGTTTTCCTTTCCTCAAACGCGCTGTTTTTTAAGAAAACATCATTAATCTGTAAAATATCAAATGCCATTAATGTTGCGGGTCGTTTTTCGGCCAATTGCTTGATTTTATAGGGGTTTTTTAATCTACCACGTTTTTGGATTTCGGTAAAATTAGCTTGGAATGCTGTATTTAAAATAACAAGTTCTCCGTCCAACCGTATGGGGAAAAATGATTTAAGTAAGTCCTGCTTTGCTAAACAAAATTCCACTATCTCAGGAAATTGATCTGTTAAATCTTTATTGTTTTTACTCGTTAGTTTTATATTGTCCCTATCCCAATCTAACACACAACGAAAACCATCATATTTTATTTCAAATAGCCAGTCTTTACCAGAAGGAATTGTTGTACTTGCGATGGGCTTCATTACATCCATAAAATCACTCCTTCATCCAGAGTCTTTCCTAGTATTCCAAAAGATAAGTCATCTATGTTAAATCAGTAGGATAAATCACATAAAAAGTCACAGACTAATCTTAAGGGAGGTTTTAACATGCACACAATGTGGAAAGGGACGATTAGTTTCGGACTTGTCAATATACCAGTAAAAATGCATGCGGCAACTGAAAATAAGGATGTCCCCTTGAGGCAATTGCATAAAGAATGTGACACACCGATAAAATATCAAAAAGTATGTCCAGTTTGTGATCGAGAAGTAGATAATGATGAAATTGTTAAGGCGTATGAGTATGCAAAAAACAAGTTCGTCAAGCTCGATGAAGAAGATTTAAAAGCATTAAAAAAAGAACAAGGCGATAAAGCGGTTGAAATCATGGACTTTGTAAAGTTGGAACAAATTGATCCCATTTATTTTGAAAAGAGTTATTATTTATCACCGAATGAAGGGGGAGCCAAAGCATACGGTCTTTTAAGAGCAGCTCTAGAAGATACTAAAAAAATTGGCATTGCAAAAATGATGATCCGATCTAAAGAGCAACTGGCCGTGATTCGGGTCTATGAAGATACCATTGTCGTTGAGACAATCCATTATCCAGACGAGGTTCGCGATGTCAAGGATGTACCTAATGTTCCTGATCAAGTGGAAACGGGAGAAAAGGAACTTGAAACAGCGAAAATGTTAATTGATCAACTAACAACGGAATTTGATCCAGATAAATATCATGATGAATACAGAACAGCTTTACTAAACTTGATTGAGGAGAAGAAAAAAGGCGGTGAAGATCATACAACCGCAGTAGAAGAAAAACCGGCCCCTGATAAAGTGACAAATCTAATGGATGCACTACAAGCATCACTTGACAGAGCTAAGCAAGACAAACCAAAACCTAGTCAGCCAAAACGAAAAGCCAAATCAACAGCTAAAAAGAAAACAGGAACTTAAAAGGGTGTCCAGACAAAAGTGATGAAGACCACTTTAGTGGTGATTCACCTAAAATTTGTCGTTCATCAAGGCAAGGGTGGAAAAATTATACTTATCATACAAGTTGTCCTTCACCAGTCTTGGCAGAAAAATTAATTTTAAATAATAGTCTAAATTCAGTTGAATTTGTATATTGATATAACAATATGTAAGTATATGGTAAAATATCCATAGGAGCTGACGAAAATTGTGAGCTCCTTCTTCGCATGTTTATAGAAAGAACGTAAAGAATTGTGGCACAGATTTAGATATTGTTACAAAAAAGACTTAACGTTTCACTTCATTTACAGTAAGCTAACAACCTTTTTAAATCGAAATAAAAGGCTCTTAAAAAGCTGAAATAGGGTATAGAATAATAGTAACATCAGACATTCCAGAAATTAATCTAGCTAAAGTTTTAGTAAAATGAATGGCTGAAGTTAAGCAACTTTGATCTTTAAGAGAAAAGGGTGTGCAACATGGAGAGAAACGCTTATTTTGATAACGCAAGAGTGCTGTTGATTTTTTTAGTCGTCTTTGGGCATATGATTCAGCCTTTTAGAGATGGATCAACAGAATTGAACACCTTGTATATGTGGATGTATACATTTCATATGCCAGCCTTTATATTTTTAGCAGGTTTTTTTGCAAAAGGATCTGGTGATATAAAGTACGTTTTAAAACTGTCTAAAAAGCTTTTACTCCCATATCTTATATTCCAAGTGGTTTATTCCATTTTCTATTTTTATATAGGTAAAGAGGGATGGCAAACTAGCCTGTTTGATCCGCACTGGTCTTTATGGTTTTTATTTAGTTTATTCAGTTGGCATATGTTGCTGTATTGGTTTAAAAAGATACCTGCAGTATTAGGTATTTTAATCGCTGTTCAAATTGGTTTGATTGTGGGTTATTTTGGAGAGATTGGTCATACGTTTAGCTTATCACGCACTCTTGTATTTTTCCCATTCTTTTTATTAGGATATTGGCTAACTGAAAAACATGTTATGTGGTTAAAACAACGAGCTTTTAAATTGATTTCATTAGTCATTATGTCAGCTGCAGCCGTAGCGATTTATTATGCACCAGATTTTAACTCTGGTTGGTTGTTAGCTTCGAAATCGTATGGTGACCTTGGCTCACCTGAATACGGTGGGATTGCAAGATTACTTGTTTATTTAACATCGACCTTGATGGCGATGAGTGTGATGGCATGGGTTCCTACGGTGAAGAGCAAATTAACTTTTATTGGAACTCGGACACTCTATGTTTATCTTCTGCATGGATTTTTCATTCAGTATTTCCGTGAAGCTAATTTATTTAAAGTCGATAATATCTTTGATCTATTCGGACTCGGCCTGCTATCAGCCTTGATTGTATTCATCTTATCGAGCAAACCTGTTCTAGGTATATTGCAACCACTTGTTGAAGGAAGCACATCTATTATAAGGAAGACAATCAATGGTTTTCGGTCCACGCGAAAAGAGTCGAGTCAAGAGATGAATGCTTAGTTAATATTCAATAAGTAGTTTTCAAAATTTGCCCCCCTATTTTATTTTTATATAAAACAGACACCTCGCCAACAATCAACATTGGCGAGGTGTTGTATTTAATGATTAAGTGTATTGATTTCATAAACTATGCAGTAACTAATGGATTACTTTCAAAACAAGCGTAATCACCACCGTCTGGGATCGCTCCGGGGGATGCTTTCCGCGGGCACGGCCTCAGCCTCCTCAGAAGCAAAGAACGCTTCTTGCGGGGTCTTCGGACTCGCGCTATTCCCGCAGGAGTCACCGCCCTGCGCTCACCCAGACTATTAAAGTTGTTTTATGCTACTATAAGCCCTTTTCCGCACAATGATAGTGCACTGAAACCAGCGGAGGAAATACACGGAGACTCCTAGGGGAGCTATGGTTTTCGGTGGGGCGAGCATTCACGCGCAGTCCCAGAGGCATCGGTGAGACCCCGAAATGCGTTAGCATTCGGAGGCTCACCAGCGACGAAGAATGAACTACAATTCTTCTTTGCCCCTGGAAAGCGAAGTGTATTTCCGTAGCGTTGGACTAACACTTGCAATTTCAGTTTGAGAGTGGCAGAAAGAGTTACTGCGCAGTTTATATCACTACAAATCTTCCATGAATATAGTTTCCACCTTTAAAAAATAATATGAGCAATCAAGACAATAACAGGTAAAGTGATGACTGTTCTTAGTAAAAAGATGATGAATAATTGCTTGATTGAAACGGGGACTTTGGAACCGAGCAAGACGCCTCCGACTTCAGACATATAGATTAATTGAGTAACCGACAAGGCAGCGATAATGAATCTTGTAATTTCAGCTTCAATCGAAGACCCAATAATTGCAGGCAAGAACATATCCGCGAATCCGATTAAAATTGTTTGAGATGCTTCAGCTGCATACGGAACTTGCATCACTTCAAGTAACGGGATAAAAGGCAGTCCAATCCACTGAAAAACAGGAGTATATTCAGCTAATATAAGTGCAATTAAACCAAATGCCATAACAATTGGCGCAACACCCATCCACATATCAAGCACATTTTGAAATCCTTGTTTGAAAAATTGATATAAACTTGTTTCTTGTTTGGCACGCTTTAAAGCTTGCTCATAAGCATATTCACCCATGTGTCGCTCTTTTGGAATCGACTCATCTATCTTTTCTGCATTCTCGTTGATATACGTATCAGGATATTTAGATAGCGGCGGAATGCGTGGCATAATTAAAGCGGCGACAGCCCCTGCAACAAGCACAGTTAAGTAAAAAGGTACAAACATATGACCAAGATCAACTTCCGAAATGACAACTAAGGTAAATGTGATGGAAACGACGGAAAATGTTGTTCCAATAATAGCCGCTTCTCTTTTTGTATAATATCCATCTTCATATTGCTTACTTGTCAGCAAAACACCAATTGTTCCATCCCCAATCCATGACGCTAAAGCATCAATAGATGAACGTCCGGGTAATTTGAAGACAGGACGCATTATTTTCGTCATAAATGTTCCGATAAACTCCATTAATCCAAAATTCATTAATAAAGGTAAGAAAACGCCAGCAAATAGGAAAACTGAAAATAAGACATGGAGTAATCCGCCTATACCAAGTAATGTCTCACCAGTATCTTCTCCAATCACCGCTTCAGGACCTAAATTAAAATAAACCATCACAGCAAAAATAGCGGCAAGCACTCTTGTAATTAACCAAAAAGGAGTTACATTAAAAAGTTGCTGGAAAAAAGGCGTTTTATTTAATGCTTCCTTGCCGATTATCTTAGCGATAACCGTCATAATTGCTGTTATTACGATAATAATCATCATAATAAGTGACAATTGATTTTCTAGGACACCTTCAATCCAATCGGCTAATATAGCAATCGGTATTGTAAAACCATCTTCTGACATGATAGGCGTCATAAATAATAAGATACCAAGTAACGACGGAATAATAAATTTCAAATGATCAATCAGTTTATAATCTCCATTTTTCATAAACTCTCTCGCACCCCTTCATCCCTTCATAATAAAGTTTATACGGTCCATAATTAATTTATTACTACTATATAAGCATATAAACTCATTGAAGTAAAATTGATATTTATACATTATATCTTATAATTATACATAAGGAAGCATAAAAAGTACATATAAATTTTAAAAAGGTGAACCGATGTCACAGGTTCACCTTTTTAGTAGCCATCTATCATTATTTAATAACATCCAACTCTGACCAATCGAACTCTCCATTTCGAATTTTTTCCCGTCTTTCTTTCGTAATATAGTCACGATCAGGATCTAAGTGATAGTCTCCTATTTCTTCTGGGTCGGGAACTGGTCGTTCGTGAGACAGAACATAGGCTGCCAAATCAGCTGCCTCTTGGTCTGTTAATGTACCAGGTTGATCTTTTGGCATATTATTTTGTATAAACGCAGTTGCTTTATTTATACGATTCATCCCAGCTGCTTCATTGAATGAATTATCTCCCCAAATGGATGGGCCAGTTGCCATTCCTCCACCAGAACCATCTGTAGCATGACAAGAAATACAATTTTTTTCTTCAAAAAGCTCTTCACCATGATTGACATCTGGCTCAGGCACCTTATCTTTATCATTCGTCATTCTCCATGTAATATCATCTTCGCCTTCGACTTCTTTTGAAATGAAATCAAAATAAGAAACTATTGCTTCCATTTCTTCACTATCTTCGTCTAATGGTTCTCCGTTCATACTTCTTTGAAAACAACCATTAATCCTGTCTTCAATTGTTGTATGTTCACCATGGTGCTCCCTCGGATATCGTTCAGAAACACCTACCATAGGGGAATTCGGTTCAAGGCCACCATCACCGTGACAGCTTAAACAGCTCTGTTCATTGCCTACATTGTCTGGTAGCATCACCTCTGTTTTATCAAATAAATCTTTACCCTCGAGGATTGCAGCGTCTTCAGGATCATCAGGATCTAAGTTACTAATCTCTTTACGAATTTTACTAGCGTCAAATGACTGATCTGAAGTTCCTGCTTCTTGGCTACATGCTGATACAACCAAAGATAATATTATAAATAACAGCCATATATAGCGGTCTTTCACTCTCATTCGTCACGTCACTTCCTTTCAATCAATAAATCTACTAACCTACTGAGACATTACCCACTATGTATGTTTTATAATCCGTTTAATCAATAGAGGGAGTGGGAAAGGGAGTATTAATGACTACAATGAAAAGGTTGTTGGTATTAATGAAAAGACTCTGGGCTCTTCCAGCCATTTTGTTACTTTCAGGTTGTAATATTACAATTTTGAACCCTAAAAGTACGACAGGTGAGGAACAGGCGTTTTTAATCCGTTTAAGCCTCATGATTATGTCGGTTGTTATCGTTACGGTTTTTATTTTATTAATAAGGTTTGTTTATAAATATCGTAAGAGTAATCTATCTGAAAGTTATGTTCCAAAAGACGTGCTAGGGAATAAAAAGCTTGAGACCACTTGGACACTTATTCCAGTCATGTTATTAGCAGTATTAGCTGTCCCGACTATAGCGATTACATACTACCAATCTCCTGTATCTGATTCAGCAGCCAAGAAAGAAGGTGTGCACGTAGAAGTCGTTGGTGAGCAATTTCAGTGGACATTTATTCATGAAAATGAAAAAGAAGAAAAAGATGAATTAGTCATACCTGAAGGTGAACCGGTTATTTTCCACTTGTATTCAAAAGACGTCATTCATTCCTTTTGGATTCCGGAGTTAAGTGGGAAGGTCGACGTTATGCCACATGAGGAGCTCATTTATGAAGTAGAAGATCCCGAAATAGGTTCGTATGATGGGAAATGTGCAGAATACTGTGGCATACAGCATGCAAATATGCGGTTTGATGTTGAAGTTGTATCAAAAGAAGATTATAAAAAATACTTGGATGAATAGAGGTGTATAAATAGATGAATCTCTCTTTTTTGGGAATTTCAAAATATGTTCCCTCAGACGTTATAGCAGCGTGGATTTTTACTCTTATTGCTGGCTTACTTATATTGATATATATCATTAAAAAAAGAAAACTTCCCGTGATTTGGGATTACTTAACAACAACAAATCATAGGAAAGTTGGATTAATGTATATCTTATTTGGTTTTATCTTTTTTGCACGTGCTGGAATTGATGCGTTATTGATTCGTTCACAACTTGCTGTTCCAAATAATGATTTTTGGGTGATGCAATATGAAAAATATAATGAAGTATTCACAACACACGGAACGATAATGATTTTCTTTGCAGCGATGCCGATGTTATTAGGATTAATGAACGTCGCTGTACCACTTCAAATTGGTGCTCGTGACTTGGCCTACCCTTTTTTGAACGCGTTAGGTTTTTGGATGTTTTTCTCAGGTGCCGTATTCTTTAACATAGCTTTCTTTTTAGATAGCGCGCCTGCAGTTGGGTGGACAGGCTATGCACCTTACTCAACAAGCGAATTCACGCCTGGGCCAGCGACAGATTATTATGTGTTTGGTGTGCAGATTTCTGGGATTGGAACGGTTATGACAGCACTCAACTTGATCGTTACTATCATTAGACACCGTGCACCTGGGATGAAATTGACTCGAATGCCGCTTTTTTCATGGGCAGCACTCATAACATCAACCCTGATTTTAGTTGCCTTTACAGTTCTTGGTGTTGCTTTATACTTACTCATGTTT
>Ga0209487_1004665_pt1 | contig 10454 bp, 8 predicted proteins | sample Poulit2012_FD_187524 | JGI IMG/M metagenome (GOLD analysis project Ga0209487, IMG submission 187524) | Agricultural soil microbial communities from Georgia to study Nitrogen management - Poultry litter 2012 (SPAdes) (version 2) | ecosystem: Environmental > Terrestrial > Soil > Agricultural land... | reverse complement strand
TTCACCTCGGCGCACGCCGCCGCCACTGTTGCTGCCGATCCCACTCGGCCACCTCTCTTTCGCCCCGGGCTTCACATCTTCTTCGGGCCCCCAGCGAGGTCCCGTGCCGCCACGGTAGGAACGACGTTGCCGGCCGCGCCCAGCCCGAGCCGGTGGTGTGGATGGGCGAACCGGTGGGGAAATAGCCGCCGCGGGGCCGCGCCCGGCCCGCGTGGGGGTGCACATCGGGCGGAAATGTGCTGAGAATAGGGAATGGCTTCCCCGTACACGATCAGTGTGGTGTGCACTGGAAATATTTGTCGCTCCCCGATGGGAGAGGTAATGCTGCGTGACGCCTTCGATCGCGCCGGCCTGGAGAACGTCGTGATCGAATCGGCGGGCACGGGCGATTGGCACGTCGGCGGTGGAGCAGACCACCGCGCCGAGGAGATCATTGCCGAGAACGGCCTCGACCTTTCCGGGCACCAGGCCGCGCAGTTCAACCGCGCGGATTTCGACCGCGTAGATCTCATCCTCGCCCTGGACAACTCTCATCTGCGGGCCCTGCGCTCGCTTGCGCCATCGGACGAGGCGCGCGAGAAGGTCCGGCTGCTCCGGAGCTTCGATCCTGAGGCCGTGGCCGCCGGCGACCTCGACGTCAACGATCCCTACTACGGGGACGCCCGCGATTTCGCAATCACCTTTGAGAACATCACCGGCGCGACCCCCGGCATCGTCGACTTCGTGCGCACCCAGGCGACCTCCCGGCTCTGACCCTCCGCGGCGCGGTCGAACCGCCGCTCAGGCGGGCCGTGAGCGGTTGACGTCACAGGCACCAACCGCGCGGGCGGGCGCGGAGCGCTGGCACACTAGTGTCATGACCCGTGTGGACCTCGCTTCGATCTCGCCCGCTATTCCCCTCGGCCCGCTCGACGGGCGCTACCGCGCCGCCGCCGCCCCGCTCGTCAACCATCTCTCCGAAGCGGCCCTCAACCGGGCCCGCCTCGAGGTGGAGGTGGAGTGGCTCATCCACCTCACCGCCACCGGGGCGCTGCCCGGGGCACCAGAACTCTCCGAGGAAGAAGTTGCGTACCTGCGCGAAATCGTGGCGACGTTCGGCGAAACGGAGATCGCCGAGATGGCGGAGATCGAGGCTGAGACCCGCCACGACGTCAAAGCGGTGGAATATTTCCTCAAGCGCCGCCTCGCCGCCGCACCGGAGAGGCTCGGCTCGGCCACCGTCCTACCGCAGGTGGCGGAGATCGTGCACATCTTCTGCACCTCCGAAGACATCAACAACCTCTCCTACGCGCTTACGATCGCGGCCGCGGTCCGCGAGGAGTGGCTGCCGGCCGCGCTCGAAATGGTCGAGGCGATCCAGGAACTCGCCGTCGAGAACGCCGAGGTCCCCATGCTTGCCCGCACCCACGGGCAGCCCGCCACCCCGGTGACCCTCGGCAAGGAGCTCGCCGTCACCGTGCACCGCCTCCGCCGTCAGCTTCGCCGGATCGACGCGACGGAATACCTCGGCAAGATCAACGGCGCCACCGGCACCTACGCCGCGCACGCGATCTCCGTGCCGGAGACGGACTGGCAGGAGATCTCGCGGAGTTTCGTCACGAACCTCGGCCTCACCTGGAACCCGCTCACCACCCAGATCGAGTCCCATGACTGGCAGGCGGAGCTGTACGCGGACATCGCCCGGTTCAACCGGATCCTGCACAACTTCGCCACCGATATCTGGACCTACATCTCCCTCAACTACTTCCGCCAGCGCCTCTCCGCGCAGGGATCCACCGGCTCCTCGACGATGCCGCACAAGGTCAATCCGATCCGGTTCGAGAACGCGGAGGCGAACCTCGAGATCTCCTGCGCCCTCCTCGACACCCTCGGCGCGACCCTCATCACCTCCCGCCTCCAGCGCGACCTCACCGATTCCACGAGCCAGCGCAACATCGGGGTGGCGCTCGGGCACTCCCTCCTCGCGATCGATAACGTCGCCCGCGGTCTCGCCGGGCTCGACGTCGACGCCGGCGTCATGGCCGCCGACCTCGACGACAACTGGGAAGTGCTCGGCGAAGCGGTGCAGTCGGCGATGCGCGCCGCCGGCATCGCGGGCGCCACCGGCATGGAAGACCCCTACGAACGGCTCAAGGAGCTCACCCGTGGCCGCAAGGTCGATGGGCCCGCGATGCGCGAGTTCATCGGCTCACTCGGGCTTCCGGGCGACGTCGAGGCTCGCCTGCTGGAGCTCACCCCCGCCACCTACACCGGTCTCGCCGCAGAGCTCGTGGGGCACCTGGACTAACCGCCCTCGCGGCCCCGGGCTCCGAGCGCGAGCAGGGTCCCATCCCGTGCGGGCCGCACCCTCCCCCGCGCGAGAACTGTCTTAAACTGCTGATTTCGCTCCGGCAGCGGCATTAGGCCGTTCTCGAAGCGCGTGTGGCGGCATTAGGCCGTTCTCGGCAGGCCGGGCAGCTGTCTCGGCGGGCGGGGGACCGGTCTTCGCGCCCGGAGTCAGCCCTGCTCCGCGCGGTGCCGGTGGTTACGCCGCACCCGGGAGTAGATCCCGCCGCCGAACCCCACGATGATGAGCGCCCCGAACACGAGGGTCGGGCCCGCCGGGGCGCCGAAGATCTCGTGGCGCACCACCTCGGTGTACACCTGCTCATAGGGGGTGTCGGTGGAGGAGGCGGCGAACACCATGTCCCCATCGATCTGATTACGGGGATCGGAGAAGAACTGTTCCCACGCGGATAGGAACGCGTGCTCGCCCGCGAGGTCCACGAGGGTCTGCTCCGCGAAATCCGTCTGGGCCACCGGCCCCGCCCACGTGAGCTGCCCGCCCATGGAATCCGACCGCTCCATCCGGTGCTCGGCGAACACATACGTGCGGATCCGCACCGGCCCTCCGGCGACGCTGAGCCGGGTGGGGTAGACGAGTTGATTGGTTTCGAACCGGATGTCCAATGGTTGCATCCGCCCAGAAAGCGCATCCGCTTCCAGTTTCACGAGCAGGAAGTGCCAGTCCTGCTGCGCGTAGGGGACGAGGGCGGAGGCGACGTCATCGCGGATGACGTAGTCGTTCTTCTCCAACCACGTCTCCAGTTTGCCCGCATCGGCGGCGTCGATGACGTGCGCATCGATACCCTCGAGCGGCGCGGGCGCGGGGGCCGGGCCCTCCTCGCGGACGATCCCCTCGTTGCCCAGGTCCTCCCGGACGAGCCATTCCGGCCACCACAGATCCACCTCCCGCACCCGCGGGGCGGTGAACTCGGCAACCTCTTCGAACATCCCCGGTTCGGCGACGTCGACGGTGGCGGGCGAGGGGGTAGGGATGAGGAGGGCGGCGTCGTCACCGGGAGCATCGACGTCGAGGGAGAGCAGGATCCGCTCCTCCTCACCGTCCCAGCTGATGACGGCGGTTTCGTCACTCACCTCGACCTCGGCGTCCTCGGGAAGGAGGAACGCGCCGCAGGCGCAGGCCTGCGCGGGGGTGCTCAATACCAGGGCGGTCGACGCCACGATCGTCGCGGCTGTCGTTCCTGCCAGCCGCCGTAACCACACTCCCATGATCGTCCACGTTAACGACCCGAAACCCGCCCAGGCGCGCTTGCTATCGAATCGTGACCCGGGAACGCGATTTCGTGATCATAACGTTGCCAGGGGTCCAATATGCGGTATAACCACAACATGCCCTCGCCCCCGCCACTGGCTCCCGCACCCACCCCGCGCAGACTGGCGTGGGAGGTGTGGATCGTCATGGGGCTCAGCCTCGGCCGCTCCGGCGTCAACGCCGTCATCGCGCTCATCGACGCCTACACCCGCGGCCCGATCGGTGACCAGACGGCGACCCTCAACCCGTCTTTAAGCGCCCGGCCCGCCTTCGATCTCGTCTACCAGCTCCTGTCCATCCTGTTCGCGCTGCTGCCGGTCCTCCTCGCGTTCTACCTCATCTCCGCGGACCGGCCCCGCCTCTGGCGCCACTTGGGCCTGGACGCCCGCTCGCCGGGGCGGGACTTCGGCTGGGGGCTCGCGCTCGGCGCGGTCATCGGCATCCCCGGGCTCGGGCTCTACCTCGCCGGCCGGGCCCTGGGGGTGAGCCTGGAGGTCTCCACCTCGGGGCTCGCCGACCATTGGTGGACGATCCCCATGCTCATCCTCGCCGCCGCGAAGAACGGGGTCCTGGAGGAAGTGCTCGTTGTGGGTTACCTCACCGAACGCCTCCGCCGGCTGCGGTGGGGGGCGGCGGGGATCGTCGTCACCTCCGCCGCGATCCGCGCGAGCTATCACCTCTACCAGGGGTGGGCGGCGTTCGCCGGGAACTTCGTCATGGGCGTGATCTTCAGCGTTTTCTATCTCCGCCGCGGCCGCCTGTGGCCGCTGGTCATCGCCCATACGCTCATCGACGTCGCCGCGTTCGTTGGCTACGCCTACCTACCCGAATCGTGGCTCGCTGCGCTGGGCGTGAGCTAACCGCCCGGCCCGCCTTCTCCGCCGTCGCGCCGATGCCGCTTAAGCTGGTCGGATGGACTCCCGAGAGGCGCAGAAACGCACCGTGCGGGTGATCGACGTTCCGCGCGCCCGGGTGCGCCGTCCGGTCGATCTCATGCAGATGGTGCTCTCCCTCGTCGGGATCGCCGTCGTGCTCATCCTCTCCGTCTATGCCCGCGGTACCACGACCGGTGTGACCGACGACGTGCAGAACGCCCTGTCCTCCTTCGTCCGCAGCGTCGTGCTCCTGCCCGTCTCGGTCATCGAGGGGCTCCTGGTGATCGTGTTGCCGGCCGTGGTGCTCACCGAGCGGCTCGTGCGACGCAAGTTCCGGGACGTCGTCGGCGCGATCGCCGCGGCGGTGGTCGCCTACTTCGCTGCCCTGGGAGGCACGTGGCTGCTCGGGCGGCTCGGCTCGACCGGCATGCTGCTCGCGCTGCAGATCTGGCGCGAGGGCAAGCTGCTCATCTCGGTGGTCCCCGTCGTCACCGCGCTCGCGGCGCTGCTCACCGTGACCAGCACCCGCTCGGCGAACCGGTCGGTTGCCGTCTCGTGGGCCCTGCTGTGGATCGGGCTCGCCGTTTCCATCATCACCGGTGATGGCACGATCAACGGTGCGCTCATCACCGTGCTCCTCGGGCGGGCGATCGGCCTCGGGATCCGCTACGCCTCCGGCGTGCTCGCCGAACGCACCCACGGCGCCGACCTCGTTGCCGCGATCTCCCGCGCGGGGGCCCAACCCGTGTCCATCGTGCGGATCAGCGACCACACGAACGTCTCCGACCTGCAGATCGAGACCCCTTTGGCGCCGCCGCCCTCGAAGTTCCAGTTGCCGAACTACCTCGATGACGGCGATGAGTTCGGCGACGTGGGCGCCGGCGAGTCCCCAACAGAACCGCCCGCCACGACGGGCGTTCACGACATCGTCGCCGCGACGACGGATTCCGCGACGGTCGCCGTCGAACGAGAAGGGTGGAACCGGGTCTACGCCGTGGAGACGACCGGCGGGGATCGCCTCGACGCGATCGTGCTCGATGAGGACCGCCAGGTGATCGGGCTGCTCTCCCAACTGTGGACCGCCCTGCGCCTGCGCGGGGTGGGGCGGCGTTCGGCAACGAACCTGCGCCAGGCGGCTGAACGGGCCGCGCTGATGACCTACGCCGCGCGGGCCGCGGGCGTGAACACCCCGGAGCTGCACGGGGTCGCCGAGGGCCCGGGCTCGGTCGTGTTGCTCGGGGAGCATATCCACGGCGCGGTTCCGCTCAATGATCTCCCCCGCGAACGGATCACCACCGAGCTCATGGTCACCGCGTGGCAACAGCTGCGCAATGCCCACGCGGCGGGGCTCTCGCACCGCAACATCACGGCCGAGACCCTCCTCGTCACCCCCGCCGGCGAGGTGTGGCTCTCGGAGTGGCAGCAGGGCGAGATCGCTTCGTCGGTGCTCACCCAGCGGATCGATCTGTTCCAACTACTCGCCGTGTTCGCGTTCTCCGTCGGGGTCGAGGACGCGGTGCAAGCGGCCTCCCAGGTCCTGGGACCGGAGGAGCTCTCCACCCTGCCCGCGCTCGTCCAACGGGTCGTGCTGCCCCCGGAGGTGCAGTTGCGGGCGCGTGAGGATCGGCAGGTGCTGCGGGACCTGCGGGTGAAACTCGCCGAGTTCATCGCCGAGGGCCCGGAAGTCGTCGAACCGATGAAACTCACCCGGTTCACCGCGCGGACGGCGATCACCACCCTCGTCGCCCTCGTCGCGGCGTGGGTGCTCCTGACGACGCTGAACTTCCAGGAGATCGTGGAGATGATGGCGAGCGCGAACCCGTGGTGGCTCGCCGCCGCCTTCGTCGCCAGTTGGCTCACGTTCTTCGGGGCCGCGCTCGCCCTTGGAGCGTTCTCCCCCGTGAAGCTCGGGATCTGGCGGACCACGCTCGTGCAGGTGGCCGCCTCGGTCATCTCTCTCATCGTTCCCGCCGGCGTGGGTCCGGCCGCCTTCAACCTGCGCTTCATGCAGCGCCGACAGGTCGACACCCCGATGGCGGTGACGACCGTGGCGTTGCTCCAGATCGCACAGTTCGTCACGACCATCCTCCTGCTCATCGGGCTCGCGCTGTTCACCGGCCGGTCGGGGGCGTTGAACAACCTGCCCTCGGGAACGATCCTCGTCGTCATCACCCTCGTCGTCACCGCGGTGGGAGTCACCGTATCCATTCCCACCTTCCGCCGGTGGCTCATGCGCAAGATCGGACCGACCCTGCGCCAGGTATGGCCCCGGCTGCTGTGGGTGGTGAGCCAACCCACCCGGCTGACGTTCGGCGTCATCGGCAACCTCCTCGTCACCAGCGGGTACCTCCTCGCGTTCGGGCTCACCGCCAAAGCCTTCGGGGTGGACCTCTCGGCCACGACGGTTGCCTTGGTCTACCTCACCGGGAACACCGTCGGTGCGGCGGTGCCCACCCCGGGTGGGATCGGTGCGGTGGAGGGGGCGTTGTCCACGGGTCTGCGCGCGGCGGGCATCGCCACGGCAGCGGCGCTGTCCATCTCGGTGGTGTTCCGCGTGCTCACGTTCTGGGCGCGCGTGCCGGTGGGGTGGCTCGCCTGGCGGTTCCTCCAGCGCAAGGGCGACATCTGAGGCGAATCGTCGCCCGAAAGGTTTATGCCGCGCCCGTTAGGGCACTAGAGTTGGTCGTGTGCCCCACCAGTCCGCCGCTGACCCGCTGATCTTCCGTTCAGCACTTCGTTCCGACGTGGGGCTCATCCGCGAGAACAACGAGGACGCGGCGTTCGCGGGCGAGGATCTTCTCATCCTTGCCGACGGCATGGGCGGGCACTCCTCGGGGGAGGTTGCCTCCGCCGTCGCCGTCCATACCTTCACCGCCGCGGCCGGTGATCCCCCCGAGAGCTTCTCCACCGCCGCGCACCGGACCCGCCAGACGCTGCGAGCAATGTCGAGCGCCGATGCCACCCTGGAAACGATGGGCACGACGGTCGTCGCGCTGCGGGTGGTCGGCGCGGAGTTCTACGCCTGCCACATCGGTGATTCTCGGCTCTATACGCTGCGCAGCGGGGAACTCACGCAGGTGACTACCGATCACACCCACGTGCAACACCTGGTGGAGACCGGCCGGATCACTCGCGAGGAGGTCGCCACCCACCCCTATCGGGCGATGCTGCTGAAATCCCTCGATGACCAATCGGGAGGGTCCGAACCGGACCTCCTCCCGTTGGACCTTCACCCCGGTGATCGGGTGCTGCTGTGCTCGGATGGATTATCCGATTACGTGCCCGAGCAGGTGATCACGAACATCCTCAGCCTCCCCGACCGGGAGGAAGCCGCCGATGCGCTCGTTTCCGCCGCCCTGCGCGGTGGGACGCGGGATAACATCACGGTCATCGTCGCCGACGTCGACTCCGGGGCGGCGGGGCCCGCGGAATTTGCTGGCGCAGCGAGCGAAGCCCTAGCGCTGCGCGACGCGGCCGCCCGGGCGCTGCGGAAGGTGAATCCCGAGTTCACCGGCCCGATCAGCGGTGAGGGGGGCGAGGACGATGCGCTCACCCACACCACCCTCGTGCCCGAGACCGGGACGGGCGCGGGGAACCACGAGCCGGGGCTGCCCATCGCGGGGATCCTCGCGGCCTGCAGCGTCGTGATCGTCGCCGTCGCGGCGTGGCTGCTGCTCTAATCTCCGCTGACCTCGCCGCGGGTGCGCAGCGGTCGGCGCAACCGGGCGGTGACGAATTCTCGCGCGGCGTCGGAGGAGAGCGCGAGGAGGACCGTGATCTCCGCGGCCGCCCCCCACAGGTTGAGAGCGAGCGTGCGTTCCGCCGATCCCACGAGCCAGGCGACGATCCACATCGCGGTGGAGACCGTGGAGGCGACCAGCGCCCACGTGCGGGCCCACGACTTTCCTCGATAGATGAAGATCGCGAGGAGGAGGTAGACGAGGAGGAAGGTTCCGATCGTCGCGCCGACGCCGAACGCGAACTGCTCCGGGTTGATCGGTAACGGCGCAAACACGCCTTTGAACAGCGGTGAGAGGGCGATCTCGGTCGCGCCGGTGCCCAGGAGAGCAAACAGTGAAACGAACCCGAGCACGACCCGCGCGAGCATCATCAGGACCCCGAAACCCACCGTCAACGGCACCCGGTCCCCGGTCGGGCTCGGCGGCCCGGTCGGGGGGAGGGCCTCCAGCAGCTGCGCGTCGGGGCGCACCTGGGTCAGGTCGACGATGGGAAGGTCCCCGTCGGTCTCGATCCGGTCCCCGCCCCCGTTGCGGTGGTGGTAACCGCTGGAGAAGCTCTTGAGGACCTCGACGTCGATGCCCGGGTTCGCCTCGGTGAGCGTGGCAACGATGTGGTCCCGTTCGGTGTCGATGTCGGCGGCGATGCGGTGCGTGACCTGACCGGTGAACATCGACAACCCCACCGAGCGGTCGTAGGTTCCGGCGGCGAGCCAGTCGACGTCGGTTCCCCCGGGGAGCAGCCACCCGTGCGGCGTGGGCCAGAACCGCACGTGGTGGCGTTTTTTGGGATTCCCCTCCACCTCCTGCTGGTAGGTGAATTCGTGGCGGCTGCGGAACAGGTACAGGGAACTCACCGGGGCGTCGGGGTAGGTTTTTCGCCCTAACGTGTGCGTGACGATCCGGATTCCGCTGCGGATGTCGAGCTCGTCGGCGAGGTGCCAGCCCGCGCGCATCATCGCCGTGTGGATCTGCTCCGCGCTGCCCTGGAGGGCAAGATTGACGGGGTCACCGAGCACCCCTTCCCGGGTGCGGGTGCGGCCGATGAAATAGTCGGGCAGATAGATCCGGGACAGGACCGTGTGGATGCGCGGCAGCAGCAGGTACGTGACGGTGAGCCAGAACGGGACGAAGTACCACAGGTCCCGCCACCCCGCGGTGACGAGTTTGTGGATGAGGAGGAAGGCGAGCCACCCCGAGGCGATCGTGCCGAACACGAAGAACACGCGGTCAAGGAACCGGACCGGGTCCGCTTGAACCTCCCGCGCAGCCTCGCTCGCACGTGCCGAGAATCTCATCGCCATACCTCCAACCTACCGGCAAGCACTCCCCCGCCGCCGCGAAGTTCGCAACGCCACTACAATGACCGCTTAAGGAGGAAGACCGCATGCAGCAGGAGGTTCCGTGGCTCTCGCCGGAGGAGATGTCGGCGTGGTTGGCGCTCACTGCGCTGCTCACGAAGCTCCCCGGGGCCCTGGATGCCCAGCTCAGCCGTGACGCCGGGCTCACGTTCTTCGAGTACATGGTGCTGGGGATGCTCGCCGAGGCGGACGGTGGGCAGCTGCGGATGTCTTCGCTCGCCGAGCTCACCAACGGATCCCTTTCCCGCCTCTCGCACGTCGCCCGCCGGCTGGAGAAGCAGGGGCTGATCACCCGCAAGCCCGACCCCGCTGACGGCCGCGCGACCCTGGCGGTGCTCACCGAGGAGGGGCGGGGGCGCGTGGAGAAGGCCGCGCCCGGGCACGTGCGCCACGCCCGGCAACTCGTCGTCGATGCCGCGAGCGCGGAGGACCTCGCGACCTTCGGCCGCGTGGGCGAACTCATCATCCAGCGGCTGTCAGGTCCCGGGTGGGAGTAGGCGTTAGGCGGAGCGTTCCAGTTCCAGCAGGAACGTCTTCGCCGCGGGCCCTCCCCGGTAGTTGCCCCAGCTGCCGTCGGAGCGGACCACCCGGTGGCAGGGCAGGATGATCGGAATCGGGTTGTTCGCGCACGCAGAGCCCACGGCCCGCACCGCCCCGGGGTTACCCACCTCGCACGCGAGCTCCTTGTAGCTCGCGCGCCGCCCGTAGCCGATCCGGGGGAGGAACTGCACCACCTCGCCCCGGAACCCGGTCAGGCGCAGGTCCACCGGGACGGTGAATTCTTCCCGCTCGCCGGCGAAGTATTCGGTGAGCTCGGCGCTCGCGCGGTCGAGTATCTGCGCGGCCGGGGTCGTCGCGGCCAGCTCTTCGGGAGCGTGCAGCACCC
>Ga0209487_1004664_pt1 | contig 10455 bp, 8 predicted proteins | sample Poulit2012_FD_187524 | JGI IMG/M metagenome (GOLD analysis project Ga0209487, IMG submission 187524) | Agricultural soil microbial communities from Georgia to study Nitrogen management - Poultry litter 2012 (SPAdes) (version 2) | ecosystem: Environmental > Terrestrial > Soil > Agricultural land... | reverse complement strand
CTTCAAAAATACCATCGTGGATAAATCGTTTATTTGCTTCACCACTTATATATTTTTTTAATGATTCATATCCATCATTTTGTTTTTCTATATTTAAAATCTGCTCTGTCCAAGTACTCTTTAAGGCCCGTGCTGGGGCACCAATTGATCGTTTAATTACAATCGTTGATTCTTCATCGGCTTCTAGTATTGCTTGTTTATAAGCAATATGGGCATCTACACATTCTTTCGTAGCGATAAATCTAGTCCCCATTTCTATTCCTTCTGCTCCGAGAGCGAGTGCTGCCATTAATCCTTTTCCATCAACTATACCTCCTGAAGCTATTACTGGAATAGAAATATGTTCAACAACATGAGGAGTCAAAACGAATGTACCTGTATCGTTTCTTCCTATATGGCCACCACCTTCTTGACCAACAACCATAACTGCATCTGCACCTAATTGCTCGGCTTTTTCTGCTTGTCTTCTTGCAGCAACTAGTACTAACGATTTTATAGGGTGACCTTTTATGAGAGATAATACACCCGTTGGGTTCCCACCAGTAACAGAGATTACAGGTACTTGTTCTGCAATTGCCACTTCCACCATTTCTTCATAAGGACGTCGACCCGCTCCAATTGCAAAATTTACTCCGAAAGCGTTTGATGTTAATGTTCGTACTCGTTTAATTTCTTTCTGTAATGCCTCAGGAGACGGTAAACTCATAGCTGTAATTTGCCCTAGGCCCCCAGCATTGGAAACTGCCGCAGCTAACTCAGCATATGCTAAATATGCTAATCCTCCTTGTATAATTGGATATTTAATATTAAAAATTTCTGTTACCCTTGTTTTCCATTTCACTTCAATTTCCTCCCTTTGTACATATATCCTACCATGGCCTATATAACATTGACTAGATTAAAGAAACAGCGCTGCAAAGCTTAAATTAATAGTATTAAACAAAGTTAGTATGGAGAGACCAAAAAGAAAAAACTCACTTAATTTGTGAGTTTGTATTGTAAAACTTTAAAAAATGTTAAATTAAACATTATCAAATTGTAACAAAGTACATCTAATTTATTTTTTTAGTATACTTATCCTTAGTGACACACTTGGCATATTTTTACTCTAATGAAATTTAAAAAAGAGTAGCATATTGCTACTCTTCCTTAAAAATGAACATTAAAGCATATGAATTGGCGTGCCTAAACTAACCTCTGCAGCTTCCATTATCGTTTCACCTAGAGTTGGATGTGCATGAATGGTAAGTGCTACATCCTCCGCAGTCATACCAGCTTCAATAGCAAGACCTATTTCACCAATTAGGTCACTTGCATTAGCACCTACAATTTGACCGCCTATAACTAGGCCATCCTCTTCACGTGTAATTAATTTTATGGAGCCATCACTATCATTTAATGATAATGCTCTACCGTTTGCTGCAAATGGAAATTTCGCAGCTTTTACTTTAATTCCTGCATCTTTTGCTTCCTGTTCTGTATATCCTACAGAAGCCATTTCTGGATCTGTAAATACAACTGCAGGCATTGCAATATAATCAACTTCTGATTTTTTACCACTTATAGCTTCAGCTGCTATTTTTCCTTCATAGGAAGCTTTATGAGCTAATGGTAGACCTGCAACAACGTCTCCAATCGCATAAATATTGTCTATGTTCGTACGGCATTGTTTATCTACCTTAATTAGTCCTCGTTCATCTAGTTCGATACCTACTTGTTCTAGGCCGATTTCACTTGTATTTGGCCGGCGTCCCACAGTTACTAATACGTAGTCTGCTTTTACGGTCACTTCCTCACCTTTTGCCTCATACGTTACTTCCACACCGTTTTCAGTTTCTTTAACACCTTTAGCCATCGCACTAGTAACAATCGTGACATCCTTTTTCTTCAGACGTCTTTTTACTACTGCAGTCATTGCTTTTTCAAAAGTACCAAGAATATCTTTTTCTCCTTCAATAATCGTTACCTTAGTGCCAAAATTTGCGTATGCAGAACCTAATTCTGTACCAATATATCCTCCGCCAATAACGACCATTGATTCCGGAATTTCAGATAAGTTTAATCCTCCCGTAGAGTCAAGAACTCTATCAGAAAAAGGGAAACTCGGTATTTCAATTGGTGAAGAGCCAGTTGCAATAATACAATCTTTAAATGTATAAGTTTGTGATTGTTTTTCGTCCATTACTTTCGCTGTATTGTTATCCACGAAATAAACTTCACCATTTACAATATCGACCTTATTTCCTTTTAAAAGACTTTCTACACCAGATGTTAGGCGATTGACTATACCGCCTTTCCACTCTTGCACTTTAGAAAAATCAACAGTTACATTTTCTGAAGTAATACCAATTTCTTCGTTTCCTTTAGCATTACTAGCTAAATGTCCAGCTTGAATTAGCGCTTTTGATGGAATACAGCCAACATTTAAACAAGTACCACCTAGACTATCTTTATCAACTATTGTTACTTTTTGCCCTAATTGTGCAGCTCGAATTGCGGCTACATATCCACCAGGACCTGCACCTACCACGAGTGTATCTACTTCAATCGGAAAATCTCCTACGACCATTCCTTACGCCTCCATCATAATTAATTGTGGATCATTTAAAATTCGTTTTATTTGATTTAATGCTTGCTGACCTGTTGCACCATCTACAATTCGATGATCAAAACTTAATGACAATGCGAGTACTGGTGCAACGACTACTTCACCATTACGTGCAATTGGTTTCTCCTGGATTCGACCAACTCCTAAGATTACAGCTTCAGGATAGTTTAATACAGGAGTGAACCATTGGCCACCAACAGATCCAATATTTGTTATCGTATTGGAAGCACCTTTCATTTCCTCAGCTGTCAATTTACCGCTTCGAGCTTTTTCTGCTAATTCATTTATATCTTTAGAAATTTCAAATAATGATTTTCGATCAGCATCTTTTACTACAGGTACGAGTAAACCTTTTTCTGTATCTGCAGCAATTCCAATATTATAGTAATGTTTTTGAACAATCTCTTCTGTTTCATCGTCAACAGCTGCATTCAATATAGGAAACTTTTTAGAAGCAGAAATTAATGCTTTCACAACATAAGGTAAAAATGTTAATTTTATATCTTGTTCAGCTGCAACCTCTTTGAATCGATTACGATGTGCAACTAATTCTGTCACATCAATTTCGTCCATTAACGTAACATGTGGTGCCTTCGTTTTGGAGTTAACCATTGCCTTAGCAATTGCTCTACGAATACCTGTCATTTTCTCTCGAGTTTCAGGATATTCGCCTTGAACTGTAACAGTAGGTTGAGTCTTTTCTTCCGCTGCTACCCCAGTCTGCTCACTAGCTACGCTAGAATCAATTACATCACCTTGTAAAAATGCATCTATATCTTCTTTCAAAATACGACCATTTTTTCCACTTCCTGTTACTTCCTGAATGTTAACATCATTTTCTCGAGCGTATTTTCTTACAGAAGGCATCGCAATAACACGTTTATTAGGATCGATTTCTGTATCATCTTCTTTTATTTTTTCCGGTTTTTCTGCTACCTCTGTAGCACTCTCAACCTTTTCTTCTTCTACTTCTTCATCTTCATCTGATTCGGATTCATAACCTTCCGCATCAATGCTGATTAAAGGGTCGCCTACAACAGCTACTTCCCCTTCAGCTACTTTTATTTTAAGAACATTTCCTTCTACAGGAGATGGTATTTCTACAACTGCTTTATCATTTTGAACTTCACATAATGGGTCGTCTTCTTTAATATGGTCGCCTTCTTTTACAAACCATTTTAAAATTTCTCCCTCATGAATTCCCTCACCGATATCTGGTAATTTAAATTCAAATGCCACAATGTCAACCTCCTATCTGTTTTATTTAAAAGTGTAAGACTTGATTTACTTTGTTAATGATATCTTTATGATCCGGTAACCATACGTCTTCAGCTGCTGCAAATGCATATACTGTATCAGGTGCAGTCACACGTAATACAGGTGCCTCTAAATGTAATATTGCTCTTTCTTGAATTTCAGAAACAACATTAGCTGCAATTCCTGCTTGACGTTGTGCTTCCTGAACGACAACAGCCCGGTTTGTTTTTTGTACGGAGGAAATGATTGTATCAATATCAATCGGTGACACCGTTCTTAAGTCGATAACTTCCGCATCAATATTGTCTTTTTCCAACTCTTCGGCAGCTTTTAAACAAGCGTGAACCATTGCACCATATGCAATTAGAGTGACGTCTTTACCTTCACGCTTTACATCTGCTTTACCTAGCTCAATTGTATAAGCTTCTTCAGGAACTTCACCTCTGAAAGAACGATATAATTTCATATGTTCTAAAAATACAACAGGGTCGTTGTCTCGAATTGACGCAATTAATAATCCTTTTGCATCGTAAGGGGTGGAAGGAATTACAACTTTAATACCTGGTTGTTGAGCAATCAAACCTTCTAATGAGTCAGCATGCAGTTCAGGTGTTTGCACTCCTCCACCAAAAGGAGACCTCACTGTAATTGGAGAAGAAAAAGTATTTCCTGTACGATATCTCATTCGGGACATCTGTCCACTAATAGAGTCCATTACTTCAAATAAAAAACCAAAGAATTGTATTTCAGGTACAGGACGATATCCTTGTAAGGCTAATCCAATTGATAAGCCACCAATCCCTGATTCTGCAAGTGGGGTGTCAAATACACGGTCTTCACCAAACTCAGCTTGTAATCCCTCTGTAGCACGGAATACCCCACCGTTTTTACCGACGTCTTCACCGAATACTAGCACATTTTCATCATTTTTTAATTCTGTATGCATTGCATTCGTAATTGCTTGAATCATCGTCATTTGTGCCATATTAGTTCGACTCCTTTTCTCTATATTCCTCATACTGCTCTTGGAGATTTTGTGGTAAAGTTTCAAACATATTCTCTATGAGCTCCGTTACTTTTTGTTTCGGATAGGCATCCGCTTTTTTAATTGCTTCCCTTATATCTTCTTTCGCCTGTTCAATAACTTCTTCTTCTTGTTCTTCTGACCAAAGATTTTTTGCTTCTAAATATTTTCTGAACCGTATTAATGGATCTCTTTTCTCCCACTCTGAATCTAAATCCTGTGTACGATATCTTGTTGGGTCATCTCCAGCCATTGTATGTGGACCATAACGATACGTTATTGTTTCAATTAAAGTTGGTCCATTTCCTTTTACCGCCTGTTCACGGGCATGTGTGGTTACAGCATAAACTGCTAATGGATCCATTCCATCTACCTGGTATCCTTCCATTCCCGCTGCAACTGCTTTTTGTGCTAATGTTTTCGCTGCAGTTTGTAATTCAACTGGGACTGAAATAGCAAAGAAGTTATTTTGCACGAAAAAGATTGCCGGCGCTTGATATGCACCTGCCATATTAATTCCTTCATAAAAATCACCTTGAGATGTTCCACCATCTCCCGTATATGTTACTGCAACTGATTGTTTATTTCTTAATTTCATTCCTAGAGCTACTCCAGCTGCTTGTACATATTGTGCTCCAATAATAATTTGTGGACTTAATGCATTTACTCCTTCAGGCATTTGATTTCCGTGAAAATGTCCTTTGGAAAATAAAAATGCTTGATAAAGTGGTAAACCATGCCAAATTAATTGTGGTACATCACGATATCCTGGTAAAATAAAGTCTTCTTGTTCAAGTGCAAAATGACTCGCAATTTGTGAAGCTTCTTGACCTGCAGTAGGCGCATAAAAACCTAGTCGTCCCTGTCTATTGAGAGCAATAGAACGTTGGTCTAAAACTCTTGTATATACCATTCTCCTCATTAGTTCTTTGAGCTGATCATCAGAAAGATCTGGCATATATTTCTCGTTTACAATTTCGCCTTCTTCGTTTAGAATTTGAAACATTTCAAATTTGTTTTCTATTTCTTGAAGTACATGTTTCAAGATACGTCACCTCTTCCTTTCGTCATATAGTAGGTTTACCATTGCTTGGGATCTTTCCATAGTATCCTGTTAATAGTAATTAAAAAACTGTTACATTCATTTCACTTCGCCTAATAGTACAATGATAAATCTAAGTTATAGTTTAGCTCATCAATCCATGAAAGGTCAATAGATTTAACTGATTTTAAACGTATAAAGAACTATGATTATAGATTTTTTTACGTTGTTATACTTCATATTTGCATATCTGTTATAGCGCTAAAGCGAAACTGTATCAATTGAATTTACGCACAAATCTCTGTATTAATACACAGAAAAAAATCCTACTATTATTTATTCCCGAAAAACTAAAGTTAAATCGTATATTTATATATGCTTACTCATTTTGATCAAGTAATTCATAAAAATCAGCTTTTAGACCATTATACAAAATTGTTTCTTTATTAAATTGTTCATTCGCTTCTATAATGGCTTCATAACTATCATTAATATCTCCAATTAAAGAGTATATATCAGCAGCGGATATATCATCGGATGAAAATCCTTCATATAATTCATTTGTTAATTGAACAGAATCTACATTTGAATCATATACTTTGTCATAAGATTCGTAACGTTTAATCATTGTATCGTACATTTTGTTTACATACTCTAATTGAACTTCATCTTTTACTTGATCAATGAATGGTTCGATTTTAATAAATTCCTTCCTTGATTCTGCCAAAGTTTCTTTTATTAATTGTATATACTCCATTTTTTCATCTAAAATATATATCGCTTCTTTTGTAAGCTCTTTAATTTCTTCTTTATCATCATCCCCAAGCCCGATTAATTCGTTGTAAATTTCATGTTCTTCTGATTCCAGTTCATTAATTTGCTCTTGATATTTTTCAAAATTTTCCTCTATTAAAACTGTTGCTGTAAGATGATCGTATATAGTTTCTATTACGTGATCATTTGATTGACAACTAATTAAAACAAAACATAAAAGTAATAATATTAAAAAATGTTTAAGTTTATTCATCATAGTAAGACTCCTTCCTTTCAATCCCATACTAATCTTTTTCTATTAATGTATTATATGTAAGGTATTTATTATACATTTTTTTCTCTATTTCAAAAGACTTCATAATTAACGCATACTACTAAAACCATTAAAGTGTGAAATGATTCATATATCTATGATAAAATAAAGTTTGCCAACTAATTCGTATTAACAGATGAACAAATAAATTGCATGAAGAATCGATTAATCGTGAATAATTTAACAAATCCTCCTTTAAATTTAATTAGTTTGTAATAAATTAATTCTTTGCTATGTAAAACTTGATTATAATTTAATATTAAAGGCTAGTTTGTAGCCTTATCATAAAATATAAGGAGTATGTCATATGTTAACAATGAAAGATATTGTCCGAGACGGACATCCTGCATTACGTAAAAAATCGCAACAAGTACAAATTCCACCTACTAAAGAGGAAAAGGATATTTTAAATAAAATGCTGGAGTTTTTAAAAAACAGTCAAGATGAAGCGATTAAGGAAAAATATCAATTACGTTCTGGTGTGGGACTCGCTGCCCCACAAATTGGCATAAATAAGCAATTATTAGTTGTTTATTTTTATTATGAAGATAAGCTGTACAGTTATCAATTAATAAACCCTAAAATAATTAGTCATTCTGTTGAACAAGCTTTTCTCGCAAATGGAGAAGGTTGCTTATCTGTCGATGAACAAATTGATGGTTACGTTGTCCGTCATGCAAGGGTTACTGTAAAAGCTTTTAATCCGGAAGGTGACCAAGTTAAACTCCGTTTTAAAGGGTATCCTGCGATTGTCATACAGCATGAAATCGATCATTTAAACGGGATTATGTTCTACGATTATATTGATAAACAAAATCCTTTCCACATACCAGATGGTGCTACAATAATCGAATAAGTAAGCTTAAACATCATTCATTTTAAAATACGGAAAATAAATTTCACGTATAATATGCAGGACTTTGTAAAAAGATATAAAAAGAGAATTTTTGAAGAAGAAATATATTTCATATTATTAATTGTTATTTATTTCAATATATTTGAATTCATATTATAATATTTAATATAGGGATTGGAACGGTTGGAGTATTAATATCGCTTTTCTTTAAATTTGGAAAGGAGATGTAAGGTGATGTTTAAGCGCCTAAAAGAAAAGCTGAGACGAAAATGGAAGGAATTATTAGGAGAAGGACGTATTCCTACAAACAACTGACAAATATAACTTGAATTATATGGACAGTCACTATTCATCGACATTATGGGTGCTATTGTAATGAAAAAATGTGTACGGATTTTACAAAAACAACGGAATAATTAAAAGACTTGGTTTATTGCTATCCTTTATGGCGTAAGCCTTAATTACCTTTGTGTAGTAAGAATGTTTAAATTTCTTATCTGCTAAAAATAGAATATAGGAGAGATATAATGATTTATAAAGTTTTATATCAAAAAGATCCAAATTCTGCACCTGTGCGTGAACATACGGAATGCATGTATTTAGAGGCAGAATCAGAACGTGATGTTCGATTAAAATTATCTGATCGCAATATTAATATTGAACATATTCAAAAGTTGGATGGGGAACATTTAGATTACGAAAAGAAGTCAACAAATTTTGTGCTGGAGAGCATATAGGTAAATGAAATTTGTAAAAAATGATCAAACTGCCGTTTTTGCTCTCGGTGGACTAGATGAGATAGGTAAAAACATGTATTGTGTTCAATTTCAAGATGAAATAATAATCATTGATGCAGGAATTAAATTTCCAGAAGATGAATTACTCGGAATTGATTACGTTATTCCTGATTATACCTATTTAGTTCAAAATAAAGAGAAAATTAAAGGTTTATTTATCACCCATGGTCATGAAGATCATATCGGTGGGATACCTTATCTTTTACGTGAAATAAATATACCCATTTACGCTGGTAAACTTGCGATCGGACTCATAAAAAATAAGTTAGAAGAACATGGTTTATTAAGAAACACAAAATTTATTACCATTCAAGAAGATGACGTTATTAAATTCCGTAAAACATCTGTAAGCTTTTTTCATGTTACACATAGTATTCCAGACTCATTCGGAGTCGTTATAAAAACACCATCTGGGAATATTGTACACACTGGAGATTTCAAATTTGATTTTACACCTATCGGTGAGCCAGCTAATTTAGCTAAAATGGCAGAGATAGGAAGAGAAGGAGTTTTATGTTTATTATCAGACAGTACGAATAGTGAAGTTCCTGGGTTTACAATGTCCGAACAAGTAGTGCGTGAAAATATAAATGATATATTTAGTCGAATTGATGAAAGGCTTATTTTTGCAACATTTGCTTCTAATATTTACAGATTACAACAAGTCGTTGAAGCAGCTGTAAAACATAATCGGAAGGTTGCAATCTTCGGTCGGAGTATGGAATCGGCTATTGATATAGGTCGTGAATTAGGATATATTACTGCACCTGATAATACGTTCATTGAGACAAATCAAATTAATCGTTTTCCTGCAAATGAAATTGCCATTCTTTGTACAGGTTCTCAAGGAGAACCGATGGCTGCATTATCAAGAATTGCTAATGGAACACATCGCCAAATTCAAATTACACCTGGAGATACTGTTGTCTTTTCTTCATCACCAATCCCTGGTAACAATGTAAGTGTAAGTAGAATTATAAATTTGCTAATGCGAGCTGGTGCAGAAGTAATTCACGGACCTTTAAGTAATATTCATACGTCTGGTCATGGAAGTCAGGATGAACAAAAGTTAATGCTACGTCTAATGAATCCAAAATATTTTATGCCAATTCATGGTGAATTTCGTATGTTAAATGTACATGCTGGGCTTGCAGCGGATTGTGGAGTACCTACAGAAAATTCATTTATTATGGATAACGGAGAAGTGTTGGCTTTGAGTAAAGAAAAAGCAAACATTGCCGGAAAAATTCCTTCTGGATCTGTTTATGTAGATGGTAGTGGAATTGGGGACATCGGTAATATTGTTTTAAGAGATCGAAGAATTTTATCTGAAGAAGGTCTAGTTATCGTTGTAGTAAGTATTAACATGAAAGAGTTTAAAATTGCAGCAGGTCCAGATATTATATCACGGGGATTTGTTTATATGCGTGAGTCAGAAGACCTCATTAATGAAGCTCAAAAGTTAGTTGCAGAACATTTAAATAAAATTATGCGTCGTAAAACAAGTAAATGGTCAGAAATTAAAAATGAAATAATTGACACAATTGCTCCATTTCTTTATGACAAAACAAAACGCAAACCGATGATCATGCCAATCATCATGGAAATATAATTAATCCATTAAAAAAACCAGTATAGTTTACTGGTTTTTTCTTTATTATGTATTTGAAAACCCCTGGCTATGCCAGGGGTTCCGAAAAGCTTTTAGCGTGGTATAAAAAAGTCCTCTCTTCATGGTAAGATATAGATGGTTTCCCGACCACTAAATCTCACCGCAGAAGGAG
>Ga0209487_1004663_pt1 | contig 10455 bp, 11 predicted proteins | sample Poulit2012_FD_187524 | JGI IMG/M metagenome (GOLD analysis project Ga0209487, IMG submission 187524) | Agricultural soil microbial communities from Georgia to study Nitrogen management - Poultry litter 2012 (SPAdes) (version 2) | ecosystem: Environmental > Terrestrial > Soil > Agricultural land... | reverse complement strand
TTGCTGAAGAAATTGCGCGTTTCGTTACAAGTCCAATCGTCATACCAATTTTACTTTCCATCGCAAGTCTCGGGCTTATTTTAGAATTGTACACACCGGGATTCGGTGTCCCAGGAACGATGGGCATTGTCGCATTAATTTTGTTTTTTTACGGTCATATTATCGCTGGTCTTGCAGGAATGGAAGCGGTCATTTTACTATTAATCGGAATTGCGTTAATCGTGTTAGAATTTTTCGTCTCGGGTGGTATATTAGGAATTCTCGGCGTTGTTGCTATAGCCGGTTCACTCTTACTGGCAGGTTATGATTTATTGCACATGTCCATTAGTTTATCGATTGCCATCATCGTTGCTATTATAGTTGCGATCATATTATTTAAATGGATCGGCACAGAACGAGGAATTTTCAAGAAAATTATTTTACGCGATCGAACGACAACCGAACTTGGCTATGTTTCTGGTGAAGAACGATCAGAATTACTCGGTCAAATTGGTAAAACGGTTACTCCTCTTCGACCATCTGGTACTGCAGTCTTTGACGATGAGCGTATCGATGTTGTGTCAGAAGGTGGATTTATCGAACGAGGAAAAAGTGTTATAATCATAAAAGTTGAAAGTTTTCGCGTCGTCGTACGTGAAACGAAAGAAGAAAATTAGGAGGAAAAATTTATGGATTTAGGATTCGTTCAAATTGCACCAATTATTATAATTGCAATTGTGTTAATTGCTTTAGTCGTACTTTTTACGTTCGTACCAGTAGCGCTGTGGATTAGCGCGCTAGCAGCAGGCGTACGCGTCGGATTATTTACATTAGTAGGAATGCGTCTTCGTCGCGTCGTTCCGTCGCGTGTCATCAATCCGTTAATTAAAGCGTACAAAGCTGGTTTAAATGTAACGACGAATCAACTTGAAAGTCACTATTTAGCTGGTGGTAACGTCGACAGAGTTGTAAATGCGTTAATTGCAGCACAACGTGCTAATATTAACTTAACGTTCGAACGGGCAGCTGCGATCGATTTAGCTGGTCGTGACGTTCTTGAAGCAGTACAAATGAGTGTTAACCCAAAAGTGATTGAAACTCCGTTTATTGCAGGGATTGCAATGGATGGTATTGAAGTAAAAGCGATGGCTCGTATTACGGTACGAGCAAATATCGATCGCCTCGTTGGAGGAGCTGGAGAAGAGACAATTATTGCACGTGTTGGTGAAGGGGTCGTTAGTACGATCGGTAGTTCCAAGACGCATAAACAAGTGTTAGAAAATCCGGATTCGATTTCGCACACTGTATTAGAAAAAGGGCTTGACTCTGGAACAGCGTTTGAAATTTTATCGATCGATATTGCCGATGTAGATATCGGTAAAAACATTGGTGCTATTTTACAAACGGATCAAGCACAAGCGGATAAAAATATCGCGCAAGCAAAAGCGGAAGAGCGTCGTGCAATGGCTGTCGCGTTAGAACAAGAAATGACAGCAAAAGTAGAAGAAATGCGTGCTCGTGTTGTCGAAGCGGAAGCAGACGTACCACTTGCTCTTGCAGAAGCATTACGTTCCGGCAATATGGGTGCGATGGATTACTTACAATATAAAAACATCCAAGCAGACACAGACATGCGTGATTCCATCGGTAACGTATCGAAAAAAGAGTCACACGATCCAAACGATAAAAAAGAGTCATAACGATAGCGACATATAAAGGAGGCTCGTTATGGAAAGTTTCATCGAATTCGTTTTATCGAACATCTTTATTGTCGTCATTGTTGTCGCTGGGTTAATTAATTTATTAAGCGGTAGAAAAAAGGAAGAACGAAAAGAAGAACGAAGGCGACAATTGCTCGAAGAAAGAAGACGCCGACAACGAGAACAACAAATGGCTGAACAAAAACATCCGGAGAGAGAAGATACACCAGTTTATGTCCCAGAACATTCATTTGAACAGCCAATGGAGCAACAAGTAGAAGACGTAGAAATGACTGGAGATTTTGAACAACAACGTCAAGCACAATACGAGCGATTGCGTGAGCAAATTCAAGCAAGCTCTATGTTTGTTGCAGAGGATGAAAAGATGGCAAACCGCACATTACATTCTCCATCAACCGTTAGCAACGCCCATGAAAGTGTTCAAGTTCATCTATTAAATGAACCGTTAAGTCGAAAACGACTAATGGAAAGCGTCATTATGGCGGAAGTACTTGGACCGCCAAGAGCATATAAAAAGCATCGTCCATTTTACCGACAGTAATGGTTATATAAAAAGTCTTAGTTATGTTTGATAACTAAGGCTTTTTTGTTTGTGTTGTCTACGATGTTCTTAATTTGATTCATTTTACATATGTATGATGGAAGAGGACTCATTTTTAAAACACATTTATCGAACGTAACGTATTGAAGGTGGGAGAGAATGAACGAAAAGAAAAGTAGTAAAAGGGAACGATCGTTTATTTACAAACCGTTCATTGTGCCGACGATTACGATTGCTCAAAATAATAAAATAACGATAGAACAAGCATATCAACTGCTATCGTATTCAACGGACGAAGTAACATTTGAAAGTGAAAGTGGTACAGTTCAAGTGATTGGGGAAGCGTTAACGATTACATTACTTTATGAAGAGCAAATGGTTATGGAAGGAGTTATTCGAGAAGTCCGGTTTCTCTCATCTTAACGAAATACATGCTCTCCTAAGAGCAAATTTTCCATGTAAAAGAAAGAAGGATGCAAAGTGAAACGAATCCAAGGAAAACAGATTGTTGGACATGTTTCGTTGCGCATAGATGGGAAACATCCAGAATTCTTTTTACAACGATGCGTTCAAGCGAAAATTCCGATGTGGAATATTAAAAAAATATCAAATACGACGTATATTATACATGTATATCGAGGGCATAGAAGTAGAGTACAACGATTAGGTGAACAGTTAGATTACGATGTTACCGTATTAAAAGAAATGGGGCTTATCGCACTTATTAAAAAACTATTTCAACGGAGAGAATTGTTCGTTGCGACTATTTTGGCGATCCTATTTTTATTCGTATTGAGTAACATCGTTTGGGACGTAAAGATCCAAGGCGTAAGTACAGAATTAGAAGAAAAGATAAATGAACAACTTGTGAGTAATAACATTTATCGCGGATCATTTTTGTTTCAAATTGATACCGTAAACGAGATTGAAAACAACATTTTAAATGATATACCAGAACTTTTGTACATCTCATTAGAACGTAGAGGTACTGTATATGTTGCTGAAGCAATTGAAAAAACTATTGTGGAAAAGGATAGCCCATTACAAAATCAACATTTAATTGCAGCAAAAAATGGTGTTATACAAAAAATGTTTATTAAAAAGGGGATTCCAGTCGTTCAATTGAACGATGTCGTTCGTGCCGGTGATATACTCGTATCAGGTACATACGAAAAGAATGACGAAAACGATGAAGATACAGAAAAAAAAGAACGAACGATCATTTCTGCAGATGGCGAAGTGTATGCGACGACATGGTACGAGATAGAAGTGTCTAGTTCGCTTTTATTACATGAAGAAAAAGTAAGTGGAGAGAAACAGGAAAAATTACACGTCAAAATCGATAAGCTTACAGTACCATTATGGGGTTTTCATCATAAACAATATGACGAATCAGTAAAACTATATAGTGAACAACCGGTATATGTATTTAAATGGAAGTTACCGTTTACGCTTTTATATGAAACGGTATATAATAAAGATACATTAACACATATTCGAACGATTGAAGAAGCGCGTGAAATGGCGATCGAACAAGCTAAAAAACAACTATTACACAAGTTAGATCAAAATGCAAAAATCGAAAAATATTATGTTTTGCATGAAACCGTTGAGAGTGGTAAAGTTAAACTGTACTTATATGTTACTGTCTTGGAAAACATTGCAAAAGGAAAAGCCATAACCGATTAAAAGGGGATAAAGTATGTCAGAAAAAATGATTGAAATTGATTTACAATTAAATGATGCTCACGAGGCACGAGAACTGTTCGGAACGAACGACAACTTCTTAAAACGTATTGAAGAACGTTTAAACGTTCATATTACGACTCGTGGCGAACAAATACACGTTTCAGGTGAACACGTACAACTAGTCCAAAACATATTGAACAGCTTGCTACAAGTCATTAAAAAAGGACAGATGTTGTCCGAACGTGATGTTATTTACGCTATTCAATTGGCGAAAGAAAACAAATTACATCAATTTGAAACGTTGTTCGAAGATGAAATTACGAAAAACTATAAAGGAAAACCGATTCGTGTTAAAACGTTAGGACAAAAAGAATATGTCGAAGCTATGCGTCAATACGATTTAATTTTCGGCATTGGACCTGCTGGTACCGGTAAAACGTATTTAGCCGTTGTAAATGCCGTTCATTCGTTAAAAAATGGGATGGCAAAACGAATAATTTTAACGAGACCGGCTGTAGAAGCGGGTGAAAGTCTCGGGTTTTTGCCGGGGGATTTAAAAGAAAAAGTCGACCCATATCTTCGACCTCTTTATGATGCATTGAATGATGTATTAGGTAAAGAACAAGCATTTCGACTCATTGAAAAAGAAGTAATTGAAATTGCTCCGCTCGCTTACATGCGTGGTAGAACGTTAGAAGATGCGTACGTCATTTTAGATGAGGCACAAAACACGACGAAAGAGCAGATGAAAATGTTTCTAACTCGATTAGGATTCGGCTCAAAAATGGTCATAACTGGAGATATTACACAAATTGATTTACCAAAAGGTGTCGAATCAGGCTTAATAACGGCAAGTAACATTTTAGCCAGAATTGAAGAAATTGCTTTCGTATATTTAAACGACTCCGATGTCGTCCGTCATCCGATCGTACAAAAAATTATTCAAGCGTACGAACGATAAAGGAAGACGACATAGCAAAAGGGTGAGTTATTTGAAAAAAATTTTTACGTTTTTTTCCCGATTGTTCGATCGCAATACGAAGTGGGTTTCCGTTTATTTATCGAGTCTCATTTTAGGGATTCTTTTTTATACGTTAATGATCGGTAATGTCTATTCACCGACATACGATGTCGATCGATTCGATCGTGCAAAAGAAACGATCCGTTCACCGATTACGATTGAAAATGAAGTGGAAACGGAACGAAAAATGCGTGAGACAATTTTAGCAGTAAGCGATCGCTATACAGTTGTTGAGGAAGTGACAAAGGAACGATTAAGTTATATTGAGGAAATATTTGAGGCGGTCGATACGTTAACTGACACGGAAAAGAAAACAAATAAAGAGGAAGAAAAAGAAGAAAAAAATGAAGAGCAAAATCTGTCATATGAAAATATCGTTGCACAACTACAGGAAGTACTTTCAAAGGAAATTACCGATGAAGTGGACGACCTTGTTTTTCTTCAATTACTTCGTTTAGATGAAAAAGATCGAAAAGATGGAAGAAACCTTTTTATAAACGTTACAGAAAAAGTATTAACGAACGGAGTACGGATTGAAAATATTCAAAGCGCTCAAGAGGAAATAAAAGATACGATCAAATATTCTAACTTAAACAATGACGTGAAAGAAGTGTTAAATGAACTCATTCCTTTTGCAATCGTTGAAAACTCTTTTTTTGACGTAGAAAAGACGATGGAAGCGAGAAATGAAGCAGCAAATAACGTTGAGCCCGTCGTCATCCATAGTGGAGATATAATCGTTCGTGAGGGACAAATTATTACGAACGAAATTTACGAAGATTTAAAATTAGTCGGTGTGTTAGAACAAGAAAGAAGTATTTTACCAGGAGTTGGACTTTTTATATTTGTAAGTATGCTCATCAGTTTTATCGGTTACGAATTAAATCGTCTTTTTAAACGAAATGAATTGCATAAAGGGAATATTATTACCGTTATTTTAATAAGCTTGACGTTTACGCTACTCATGAAAGCTTTAAGTATGTATACGAGTCAGCTAAATTACGCATACTTATTATTTCCAATAGCTGCAGCCGTTTTATTATTAAAAATATTAATTACAGAACGTTTAAGTATGATCTTATCTGTAATTTTTGCCCTTATAGCAAGTGTTTTATTTAACGACGAGTCGCCAGGGACGCTAAATATTGAAGCGGGATTATATTTTCTCATTTTTCAATTAGCAGCCATTATGTTGTTATCGACGATAAAAGATCGCGGTGCGATTATAAAAACGTCTTTTCTCACAGCAGGGGTAAATGTACTAACAGTTAGTTTATTTATATTACTATCCTTTAACAAATATGAATTCACATCGTTTATGATTCACGCTAGTTTTGGCGTTGCCGCTGCCATTTTATCGGCTATTTTGACGATTGGTTTGTTACCGTTTTTTGAAACGGGACTTGGGATTTTATCAGATAGTAAATTGTTACAACTTGCTAATCCGAACCAACCGTTATTAAGAAAACTTTTAACGGAAGCTCCTGGAACGTATCACCATTCTGTAATGGTAGCAAATTTAAGTGAGTCTGCATGCGAAGCAATAGGTGCTAACGGTTTACTTGCTAGGGTTGGGGCATATTATCACGATATTGGAAAAACGGTACAACCGCATTATTTCATTGAAAACCAAGTAGCGATGCGCAATCCACATGATTTTATAAAACCGGAACAAAGTGCAAAAATTATTATTAATCACGTCATAAAAGGCGTGGAAATGTTAGAAAAACATAAACTGCCGAAAGAAATTATCGATATTGCCGCGCAACATCACGGTACATCACTCGTAAGTTATTTCTATCATGTAGCTAAACAGCGTGATCCAGACGTAGATGAAGCACTCTTTCGTTATCCAGGTCCTAAACCACAAACGAAAGAAGCCGCTATCGTGTCAATATGTGATGTTGCCGAAGCTGCTGTTCGCTCGTTGGACGAGCCGTCTGCGGAAAAAATTGAATCCATCGTTGCTTCGATCGTAACAGACAAGCTTACTGATGGACAACTCGATGACACGCCTTTAACGTTACATGAATTACAAATCATTCAAGATACAGTGTATGAAGCGTTAAAGGGAATATTCCATACACGTATTCAATACCCCGAAAAGGAGGCAACGTAATGCACGTAATCGATGTCAATGATCAGACGGCGGAAGTGAAAGAAAAACATATTAATTTAATTAAAAAGGTTCTACAATATACACTCGAACATGAAAAAATTATGCAACAAACTGAAGTCGCTGTAACAATCGTAACGAATGAACAAATAAAACAGTTAAATAAAACGTATCGCAATATAGATGAGGCAACTGATGTGTTATCTTTTGAAATAGATAATCCATATGTTCAGTCAAAACAATCAGTTTTACATGTTGGCGATATCGTTATCTCCCATGACAAAGTAATGGAACAGGCTACTCGATACAACCATTCTTACGAACGTGAACTAGCTTTTTTAGCAGTGCACGGAATGCTCCATCTATTAGGCTACACACACGATGATAAGGAACAGGAAAAAACGATGTTTGCAAAACAAGAGCGAATTTTAGAGGAGTTTGAACTTGAAAGATAAAGTAAAACGAGGAATCGGCCTACGGTATGCTATTAGTGGGCTAAAAATTGCTTTTAAGGAAGAAAAGAACTTTCGGATACATTTAGTGATCGCTATCATCGTCATCATGTTAAGTATCGTATTGCAAATTTCCCGTATCGAATGGCTTTTTGTCCTATTAGCAATTCACCTCGTTTTTATTACGGAGCTTCTAAACAGTGTAGCTGAACGGCTAATCGATTATATAAAACCTGATATACATCCCCTTGCTGGTGCAATTAAAGATATCGCTGCAGCGATCGTTCTCGTTGCATCTCTTATGTCTATATTTGTCGGATGTATCGTTTTTATCCCGAAACTGTTAGCTTTATTTTTTTCTTTTAACGTGTGAGATTGTTTTAAAATGTTGAAAATCAATTTGTTTTCATAACGTTTGTCGAATAAATATCTGTAGTCAAAAATTTGTAGTATGATAAAACGAAAGGAACTTTAGGAGGTCTTCATGAGTAAAAAACACGTATCAGGCTTCGTCACATTAATTGGTCGACCGAACGTCGGAAAGTCGACGTTATTAAATGCATTTATCGGAGAAAAAGTATCGATCATTAGTGATAAAATACAAACAACGCGTCATACGATACATGGTATTGTGGATGACGATACGTCACAAGTTATTTTTATCGACACTCCAGGAATTCATAAACCGAAGCACCGTCTCGGAACTTACATGGTAGATGTGTCATTTCAATCACTACAAGATGTCGATGTCGTATTATTTCTCATTAACGCTACAGAAGGATACGGTAAAGGGGATGCATATATTTTAGAACAATTAAATAAACTTTCATCTCCGATTTTCCTCGTCATTAATAAAGTTGATTTAATTGAGCCAAAGGATCTATTTCCACTCATCGATCAATATAAAGATACGTGTAACTTCGAAGAAATTGTTCCTGTGTCAGCATTGAACGGAAACAATGTTGAAAAATTACTTTCTTTAATTAAAGAACATTTACCTGAAGGGCCGAAATATTACGATCCTGAGCAAAGAACGGACAAACCTAAATCATTTTTGTATAGCGAAATTATTCGCGAAAAGGTGTTACACTATACGAAAGAAGAAATACCTCATTCCATAAATGTCCTCATCGAGTCAATCGAAGAGAGAGGGAATACATCTCTTTATATGCAAGCTTTAATCATTACAGAAAGACAGTCACAAAAAGGTATTTTAATCGGAAAAGGAGGGAACATGTTAAAGCAAATCGGTAAAGAAGCACGCAAAGAATTAGAGGAAATGACAGGTAAAAAAGTATTTTTAGATCTATGGGTAAAAGTAGAAAGAGATTGGCGAAATCGACAAGGGATATTAAAGCAATACGGTTTTTCAGTCGATTAAGTTGGTAATTTTTAATACTTATGATAATCGTCTGTCAGGAAAAAATAGAAATACGTTGCATTTTCAAACAAAAAACATAAGAGAGGGCGGTTTCTTGTGCATGACCTTATATGGAATTTATTTTTGAAAACAGGAAACATCGAAACCTACTTGTTATTGAAAGAGTTAGAAAATGAACAATTGCAAGCGTCACACGAACAGACTGATGATTCGAATCATACGTTTTCGACAGAAACGAAAATGTAGCATATATGAAGGGGACAATGTATGCTGAAACGACTAGAAGGTATTGTTATCAAATCACAAGATTACGGAGAAACACATAAAATTGTTACTGTGTTTACAAAGGAATATGGTAAAGTTGCAGCGATTAGCCGCGGGGCAAATAAGCCAAAAAGTAGACTGCGAGCAATTTCACAACCTTTCGTTCACGCAGACTTTCTCATATATATATCGAAAGGATTAAGTACCATTCAACAAGGGCAAATTGTACACTCCTTTCGGCAAATACGTGAAGATATCGTAAAAACTGCATATGCCGCATTCATTTTAGAATTAACGGATAAAGTTGTTGCCGATAAGGAGAGCGAATCGTTTTTATATAATGAGTTGTTCCATACTTTACGATGGATCGATGAGCATGACAGTTACATGGTTCCACTTTTTATGTATGAATTGAAATTGTTGCAACGGGCGGGGATTGCTCCAGTCGTCACACATTGCGCTAACTGCCAAACAACACAATATCCGTTTGTTTTTTCTATCCGTGAAGGTGGTCTATTATGTGATCGATGTCGTCATTTAGATGAACATGCATTTATGATCGAGGATAATGTTGCACGTATTTTAGCAATTTTATTGAACGTATCCTTGGAGCGTGTCGGTACAATTTCAGTAAAACCGAAGAATATTCACATGTTGCGTACCATTTTTGATCATTATTACGATACTTACGGCGGTTATACGTTAAAGTCACGAAAGTTTTTAGAACAACTAAATTTACTTGAATAAATGAAAATGGTTGAAAAACGTCAAAAAGTTTTGTAATATAACATTTACGAATGCAATGAGAGGGACAAGTACGTTATCGTAACTCTAAATGTAGCGAGTCTAGGATGGTGAAAGCTAGACATTAGATCGGTAACGGAAGGCACCAAGGAGCTTCGTATGAATAAAGTGGTTACCGAATAATCCGGTAGCAAATAGGGTGGAACCGCGGGTAAAAATCCGTCCCTATGTCTTTTAATTGTAAAAGGCATAGGGACGGATTTTTTAACTTTTATTGACGGAGGAGAGAAAAATGAATATACAAGAAATGATTTTAACGTTGCAAAATTATTGGTCGAAACACGACTGTATTTTAATGCAAGCATACGATACCGAAAAGGGAGCAGGAACGATGTCACCGATGACGTTGTTACGTAGTCTTGGCCCTGAACCGTGGAATGTAGCTTACGTCGAACCGTCACGTCGTCCGGATGATGGCAGATACGGGGAAAACCCAAACCGCTTATATCAACACCATCAATATCAAGTTATTATGAAACCATCGCCT
>Ga0209487_1004662_pt1 | contig 10456 bp, 11 predicted proteins | sample Poulit2012_FD_187524 | JGI IMG/M metagenome (GOLD analysis project Ga0209487, IMG submission 187524) | Agricultural soil microbial communities from Georgia to study Nitrogen management - Poultry litter 2012 (SPAdes) (version 2) | ecosystem: Environmental > Terrestrial > Soil > Agricultural land... | reverse complement strand
AACTCGTTTGGTGTTTTTAGAAGGGAAACCATTTTTCTTCGTAGTGAATCGATACAGTGTTTATTTAATTGATTTAAAAAATAAAAAGTTTTCAGCAAGGATCAAGGCAGGTTTGAAAATTGAGTTTTGAGAAGACGCGATCAGTGGTACTTTGGCTGGATTGCAATTTTTTGATCAAGGTAAATATTTATTGGGCAATTCGGTGGGCTATGGATTGTTTTGCTTTAATATTTCAAACATTGAAAAACCTAAAGAACTCATTCGATACAGTTCTAAATCTAAAAATGAAGGTCAAGCTTATTTTTTTCTCGAACAAAATTTAGATGGTTCGTATAATGGAATTATTTCCAATAGTGATACATCGGAAAAGTCGAAATCAATTTCAAATTTATACACGAAAATCGAAAAGACTAATTATTTATTTCAATCCGCAAGGATTAAATTATCAGAAGAAAATCATATCGATCCATTAATAGATGAAAATCCTGAAAATTCAATAATCTTTTATGAAATAAAATTAAATGATCAAAAAAGAATTTGGACAATAGATCTTGAAAAAGGAGTTTTGATCAAAGGAGAATGGTGAATTAGGAGATTGGTTGAAAAATAAGCAAAAAAAAGCGAGAGTGCTAAACTCTCGCTTGGTAGCCCTTATGGGATGTCTACCGAACCATTTCTAAACTTTTTTGATGTTATAAAGTCGATTTCAGCTTAAAAGCTGAAGAATGAATAAATTCACATTTAAATCGAGCTGGAAGCATATATTCGATGCACTGACCAAACACCAAAAAGGAGAATTAATTGATATTATCCTGAATTTTATTGATGGTGTTGAGGTGAATGTAGAGGATGATGTCATTCGAGTTGCATTCGCGCCAATAAAAGCTGAACTGGAACAAGAAATTCAAAAAAGAATTAGAATTTCTGAAAAAAGAAGAGCAGCTGGACGAAAAGGTGGGCTAAAATCAGGTGTAACACGTAAAAAGAAATCCAAATCTACTACTAAAATGGATTTCGTGGCACCCAATTTAGTCGAAATCAAAAATTTTATTGAAACCAATAGCTTGAATGTCGATGCTTTAGAATTCTTTAATCATTACACCAAATACGAGTGGAAGATTAAAGGAAAAACCATGGATAATTGGGAAGAAACTGTGCTGTTCTGGCATCAGAACCCAAGAGGTAATTCGAAAAACAAAGTTTTAGAATCAAAAAACTATTTAACATGAAATTAATTTCTGAAAAAAAATTCAATTTTCTGAATCGGTTCAGAGAAACTTTGACCGAAAAAGAACGTGAAGAAATAGATCTATATATAGAGCAAAGGAAAAAAGATAGAGAAGAAAGAGTGAAGCTCTATAATGCGAACGTTCGTAAACCTTCGCCTGTAAAGAAGAAAATCAAAGCCGTTGAAGTCAACGCAATGAAAAGGCTTTTTAAACATTATTGGGAAAAAAGGCAAAATAAAAAGTTGATCATTCGCAATGAGAATGAAGCGATATTCTACTTGACACTTTGCCGATACTTCGCAAAAGATACAACACTGCAGGGTCAAGAGTTCAGTTTCGCAAAAGCACCCATTGACTTAAACAAAGGATTGCTAATTCTCGGTGGATATGGAACTGGAAAAACTTCTTTGATGACAGCTTTCCAGGACATAGGTGCTGAAATCATGGAAAGACACAATGACACATTTATGTGGTTTGTTTCATCCAATTGCATGAAAATGCTTTCAGAGTTCGAAAATGCTGAAACTGATCGTGGCGAATTTATGGACAAATACGGCAAAGGAAATCGATACTTCGATGACCTCGGACGTGAAAGAGAAGCCTCGAAGTGGGGCAAACTCAACATAATGGCCGAAGTGCTTGAAAATCGGCTGAATTCCAAAAAGCACAAAACCTTTTTAACAAGTAATCTAACTTTTTCAGAATTTCAGAAAAAATACGGCGGTGCTGTGTTTTCAAGAATGCATGAAAGGTTAAACATATTAGTAATGGACGGAGATGACCGTCGAAAAATTTAAACAAATGGCAAAAAAATACTCTACAAATGACAATATGATAGTTGAAGTTGTTTTGAAAAAGAAAATGGCTTACAAAGAATCCCTTGACTTAATCAAAAAAATGAAGGGAGGGTGGTCAGTAAACATCTACGAAGAGAACTTTCACAATGATGGCACACGTAGGCCAATCAACAAATGTTCTGGATGTGGTGAAGAAAAAAACAAAGCTGAATTGTATTACGGCTTGTGTGAAGATTGTCAAAATGATAATGCAGGATTATGATACTAATTGAAAGATATGCAAACCATGAAATCTGGAGGAATTGCGAACAATGTGGCCATGTCTGGGATGCCAGGAAAGAAGGCTTGACTTGTAAATTTTGTAGAACTAAAAAGAAAGAAGAAAATGTTAGAAGAAATAATAGTAACATCAGTGTTCGCGCTGATCATAATAGGACTATTGGTTTTCATAGCAGTAAAATCATCTGAAGATCACTATTAATTCAGAAACTATGGAAATCATACAATTGAATGAATACGCTATAGAGGTCAACGGAAAGCTTATGGTAAAATCAATTGACCAGGAAATGTGGTTGTGTGACAAATACCTGACACAAGATGAACACGAAGCTTTTCAGAAATTCATCGAAAAACAAAAACAAAAATTAACCAATAAAATCAAATTAAAATGAGAAAACTACTATTTATTGCTGCACTTTTATTTGCAGCTGCATGCACAGAAAAAGATGATTGCTACAAATGCAGTCTGATTTCAGCCGATGGAAGATTCGGTACGACCACATATTTAAAATGTGATGTAGATATAGAGGAATACGAAATGTATATGCTTGAGTCTGGTAAAGCTGGAAGTGTTGAATGCTTTTTAATGGATTAGATGCTTTTTACAGCGATACCGAATTAATATAATAGTTAAGAAAAAACAATAAAAAGTAAAAACAATTATGAACTCAATCAAAACAAAGTCAAAAGATTATTCAAGAGTAAAAGGTAAAGCAATTGGAGGTATTGTATTACTTCCTGAAAACGGACAATTTCGGGCTTATATAGCTTGGGAATGGGAAGATCAAGCCATTCAAGGAAATTTTGCAATAGTCGAATCAACAGGCACAATTGACAAGGAAAATATAGCAGAATTTGTCAATAATGTGGCTGATTATGGCAGGGATGTAACGCATATACCGGAGATCAGGAAATTATTTCCAAAATTATTTTAATATTAAAAAAACAATATGGATTTATTTGAAAAAGAAGAGAATCGAATTCTTGCTGAAAAAGAAGAAAGATTAAAAGAAATGAAACTTGAACTAAAAGAGATGAAATTCAAAGTAGCTAACGAATTAGTAAACGGAAACTACTGGGAAGCAAAGCAAGGATTTAATAGTATTCTTGAACTTATTAATCAAATCAATGATTTTGAATTTGATAAATCTTAAAATACACTTTATATGAAAAACGAAAATTCAAACAACCACTGCACTATCACTGACGGCAAACCGCCTGTTGTAGGCAGTGCGGAGCCCGAACAATATTGGGATGATGAAGATGATTGGGATGATGAAGTGTCAAACGGATGCTGTGATGATTGCGGATGCTATCACGGACACTTTAGATGGTGCGGTCATTCTGATGAATATGATGATTGGTAGCATTGCCTACATCAATAGTATATACGAAACAAATATGGAAAATCATGGCTTGATTAAAGTATGTGGAAATCCTCACTGCGACGCAGTTTTTCATAACTGCCCAGTAAAGCATACGAGGTGTAATGATTGTGATGGTAGGCTCATCCGGATTAATTCTCAAACTTATTGGAAGAAATTCTCAAACAACTGGTTTCAATACGATTTTGAGACGATGGAATATTATCGCCCAAGATCTACAAAAAAGCAATTGTCACTTGATTTCGAATAACAAGCATGGGCTTTGCGTTCGTGTGGGATTTGAACCCAAAAAGTCAGCCTAAGATGAGACCGTAACTTTACGAAAATATTTCAAACGAAGACGTTTAGTGCCGCTTTTGGCAAACCGTTTGTTAAAGGCTCGCCATCATTCAATGCAATACTTTTATTTCCACGATTCACTGTATTTTTTTTGGAGAGGGGAAAACTATTTTTAATCGGGTAGGGAAGCAAGCTCTTTTGCAATTTTTGGCTATAGCGATGGCTTGTGCGACTTAGCAATGTGTATGGCTGTGAAGCGTTGGCATTACTTGATTAAGTTTTTAGTGTAAAATTCTGCAAGTTTAATTTGATAATTGTTTTTTAGTTCTTTTATTACTTTTTCTTTTAACGGTTCTATATGTTGTAGCTTCTCTTTGATGTAATAAGGAAAATCCAATTCAGTTAGCCATTTTAAGTCAAAGTTTGTGTAGTCGTAAGTTTCGTAATTGATTAACCAATTATAGTAGTCAGATATTTTTGAAATTTTTTGAATGTTTTCTTTTTTAAAGTCCACATTTAAGTAAGCAAGGCAATTAATGAAATTGAAACCTGTAAAATTCTGAAACTTCCATTTTCCGTTATCTTGTTTAATGTCGTAAGGCGAACAACTTTCAACAACACTTTCTATGAAACTTTTTAAAAGGTCTGGATTTTCGTCTTTAGTGAAAACGCCTTTAAATGCTGCGTCCATATAAAAGTCAGCATCAAATTTACTTTCTAAATACTCAACGGCTTTTTGTTTGATTACTTGTTTTCCTGTTTCATTAGCAATATTCCACGAAGCAAATATTTGCTTTGTGTCGTGCACTCTGTTACATTTTTTACAAGCCGTTGTAACGTTATTGAACAATTTTTCAAAAAATGCTTTGTCATCTTCAGTCAAAACAAAATTTGCCTTTTTAAATGCTATATCACAAATTGATTCAAGAACACCATTACCCGAATTGTGGTGTTTATCGTCAAATGTCAGTTCAATAATTTTTTTAATTTGCTCCGATGAAAATATTTGAATTTTTGCTTTAAAAAATTTAATAGCATAAGTCCAATTATTGTGATTAAAGTCTTCTGCAACTCGTAAATAATTTACAAATGGTTCTGCAATCGGTTTTAATTCTTCATCTTTTAATTCTGCTTTTGAAAGCAACAACATTATTTTATTGAAAATAAAACGAAGCGACTGGCGATAAGATGAAAAGTAATCTTGTTTTGAAATATCATCATTAAAATTAATGCTGTCCCAAATACCTGTTGTATATTGAAATGTAAAATAATTTGTAATTGTGCTAATGAAACTTTGCTTTTCACTTTCAATAATTGGAATGCTTTGAATTTTATACTCCTTAAAAAGGTTTTCCAATTTCTTTTCTTCTACAAAGAAATACATAAACGATAAAAGCAAACTATCAAACTCTTTAAATCTGTATTCGTAACTTTTATCAGTAGTAAAACTGATTAAAACACCTTCAATCCCTTTTGTTATCGCTTGTCTAAACGTGTAAAAATCATCTGTAACAATATGATTAGCTGAATAAAAAGCATATAGAATATGAAGTTCTTCCAATAACAAATTAATTGCATTTGGCCCCCAACTTGTCCCACCATTTGCATAGAGTTTATTTGTGCTTAAAATACTTTCAAATTGTTCATCAATAATTTCACGACTCCAATGCAAATAATGTTTTTCTTTTACCTTAATTAATTCGTCTCTTAATTCAACAGGAATTGAAAAATCATTGATTGTATTGTGCAAGTCAATATCATCTATTTTTGGAAGTATTTGCTTGTTCTCACTTTCCCACCAAGGAGAATCAATAAAATTTCGAATCTGTTTTATATTGTAAAGCGACAAAAAATGAATGGCAGAATTATTCTGATTTTTACTTTTTTCAGCAACACTATTTAAAATTTGCCAACCCTTTACGTGTTCGCCAACTTTACACAAATAATATCCTTCGGCTAATGCTTCGTCAAGTTTTTCCGAATGTGCAATCGCTTTCCCTTTTAGCTCTGTGATAAGCGTTTTTATTCTAAACGTGTGAAATTGACAATACAAGCAATTACAGTTACTATCGTAATGTTTGACTTTGATTTTATGATGCTCTATTTCCGTGTATTTTTCTCTGTAACAAATACATTGAATTAAACAGTTGTTGAGAATGAGGAAAATTTCTTTTAATTTTTCTGCATACGGTTTTAACGATTCATCGCTAATTGTGACAACTGTGTTTTCAACTTTTACTTTTTGCAAAAGTTCGTGAATTGCTTTGTTGCTTGTTTTGAGGCAGAAGTGCGAATATGAATCGTGAAAACTTTCTTTACTGTTGAAAATTGGAAGTCTGGAAATTGTTCTTGGGTGGATAAAATTGAACCCTTCAAATAGCTTTAAATATTCTAAAATTTGGTCGACAAGATGAAGTTCTTTATTAGGTTGAAATGAATTGGGTTTTGTGTTTGATAATTTCGTATTTGTAAATAATCCTAATCTTTTTGCTCTTTTAGGGTCAAGTTCTTTTAAAACAAACTCCCAAATAGGTTTTATTTTATCCGAATTATCAAAATTTGTTATCAGTTCACCTAAAATTGTTGTGCAGTCGTGAAATTTAATTGTTACACTGTGTTCGTTTAATTTGTTTTCATCGTAGTTGAAATCTTTTTTTCTATCAATAATTAAAAAGTGCAGCTCATTATACTTTTCATATTTATTAGTTTCTACAAAGGTTTTTAATGTTCTATTAATTTTAGTGCTTGTATTGTTTGCCGTTACTTGAAAACAAATTCTTCTTTCCGTATCGTGTAAGTCAATCGTTTCGTAAGTTGGACTCTCTATTCCCTTTTTTGAAAGGTTTATTCCAAAAAGTAAATTTAGAAAATTACGAAAAAAGCCTTCTGCTGTAACAGCTTCGCTGTTTAAATTATTGGCTGTTTGCCTTTTTATAGCATCAACGTATTGACCCAATAATTTGTCAATTTCTTCTCTATAATTTCCTGTTTGAGTTAATGCCATAAACTAATTTCCCTCAATAATTTTTATTTCTTCTTCCGTCAATTCGTAAAGTTCATAAATCATTTTATCCAAATTGGTTTCAAATTCAGTTGTGTCTGCTTCTGCATCACTTGATTTGGTTTTTATGATTTTTTCGATTATTTCTTTTACTAAATTACTGTCTTTAAATGCTCTGCAAGGAAAAAGTTTACAGTTTTCAATTAGGATTTTTTGAAACAATTCTTTTTCAATATCCAAGAATAAATACTTGTGATAGAAATTCATCAATTTGCTATTAAGCAAAGCTGTTAGTTCAAAAACTGTAATATCAGATTTTGGAATTATAGAAAAGCCAATTTGCGTAAAATAAAGTGGCTTATCTGTATAACCTGCGTAAATCTTCGGAGGCTTACCTGAAACTATTTGGCGAACAATTACTCTTGGTTCTGTAAAAAATCTCTCTTCTCTTGGTGCACCAAGCCAAGAGCCGTATTTGATGTAACCGTTTACCTTTTCGTCAACGTAATACGGAACAATATTTTCACCCTTGATAAGCGGTTTGTATTCATCAGATAGTTTCACATCAGAATGAAACTCTTTGTTTTCAATTAGTTCTTTTGAATGTCCTTTGTATTTGTCGTATGGTGTAATTCCAAGTGTGAAATCAGCTATTTCTTCTAATCGCTTCCCCTTGCCGTGAATTTTCGTTAATGGTTTTAGTATTTCATCAGAAATGTAAATATTGAATTTTGGCTCATCATAGATTTCCCAAGATTTTTTAGGAACTAAGTATTTTAATGTTTCATCAAGCTCGGTTACTTTATCGTCTTTCTTGTAAGCCAAAGTTTGGCAAATTTCAAATTCACCCTTTTTCTTAAATTCAATAATTACTGTTTCAACTGCTGCATCTTCAAATACTTTCTCTGGAAGTTTTACTATTCCGTAAATCTCATTCTTTATTAGGTTTCTTAGATTTTGATAAGATGAACCCATCAAAATAGAATTTGGAATAATGAATGAGAAATAACCTTCTGATTTTAGGAGCAAAAAGGCCTTTTCGACAAATGTTGAGTATAAGTTTACACGGTTTGAGGATGTTGGATAATGTGCAAAAATGAACTTAACAAGGTTATTATCTAATTCCTTTAAATCAACATAAGGCGGATTTCCAATCACTGCATCAAAACCAACAAATTCACCTTCATCATCCAAAACTTCAGGAAATTCAAAGCGCCATTCAAATGCATTTTCATAAATCTTGTTGGCTTTTATTTCTTCAATTTCAGCTTCTAACTTTTTAATGTCTTGGGTCAGCTTTGTCAGTTTTTTGTTCCAAGCGGTTTCTTCCTTCTTAGACATTTCAAAAAGTTGCTGTTGATTGGTCATTTGATACAGTTCACCTGAAAGCTTTTGAAGCTTTTTCATTTTTGGATCGTTCAAAGAAATTTCGCTTCTGAAATCCGATTTGATGTCGGCAATCAGGCGTTCCATTTCTCTTTTCTGCTCCTTGCTTTCAGCGTTTCGGTAAGTAGCCACTGCAATTCGATAGCCATCAATAGTCCATTTGCTGTTTCGCAAGGCTTTTTTCAAATCAGCATCCAATGAAAAACGACTTACCAATGAATTTCCACACTTGATGTTGATGTCAATGTTTGGAAGTGTTTCAAGTTCAGTCGGGTTTTTATAATACGCATTTTTCAATAGTTCAATCCACAAACGCAAACGGCAAATTTTAACCGAATTTGGGTTGATATCAACTCCAAACAGACAATTCTCAATTATGGTTTGTTTTTCGTGGAAAAGCGTTTCTTGAACACGTTGGCTTTCTCTGTTGTTCTGATGATATTCAAATAACTCGCCTTCTTCATCGGTTACAATCAGTTCATCATTGACCACTTCCACTTCGTATTCTTTCAATCGCCTGCCGTTTCGGTCTTGCAAAATATTCAAGTCGTTTTTAACGGCAATCATTTCATTAAGTGCCGAAACGAGAAAGTGACCAGAACCTACTGCTGGGTCGCAAATTTTTATGCTGTTTACAATGGTATTGGCTTCGTTGATGTCATCTATTTTGTTGTAAACATCATCCAAATCTTTACATTCCCAATTTTTGGTTTCGTTAAATTTTTGTACCACCGCTTTGCGTATGGTTTCACGGCACATATACATAGTGATGAAACCCGGCGTGAAAAAAGAACCGTCTTTGTAACCGTTTATTTTTTCAAAAATTAGTCCAAGAACCGAGGCGTTAATCAGCGTTTTGTTGTCTTCTTGAATATCTTCTGAACCTTCGCTGCTAAAATCGTAGGCGTCCAGAAATTCAAATAAATATTGAAGCGTATAAATATTGCCAGAACGTTTTTTTCCTGATTGATCCCTTAAAACAGTTTGCCCAAAAATCGGTATTTCTTTTTCTTTTAGATTACTGATTAAAAATGCATTATGCTCGAGTTCTGTAGGTTCAAAAAGCGAAGAGTTGAGGTAAGGCACTTTGGCGAAAGCCTTTTTCACATCTTCATTTCGTTCATCAAATCTGCGCGCCAATACTTGAAAAAACAAGCTGTTTAAGTCATCATAATCTTTTATTTTTTGAGGATTTAAAAACCCATACGAACGGTCGCCTTTGTGGTATGTAATGAGTTGTGCTTCTAACAACTTCAAAAACAAAATTCGGTTAATCCAAGTAATGGAAAGTTGAAGCGCAACATTAAAAAGTCTTTCTTCCTGCGTTTTCCCATATTGACCAGGGCGTTCTAAACGATTGATTTTATCCAAACTATCCAGCTGAATAATCGTATCTTCAAGTATGGTTCCTGAATGTCTTTTTCCAGGTTTATTTCGTTCAATCAGTTTTTTACTGCCACTTTTTGTTTCTGTCAACCCGATGATGTGCAACAATTCACTATAAAAAGTCCGGTCTAAAGTGTTGCTATCGTTTGTAAAAGGAAGTTTTAAAAGATGTTCGGGCGAAAGCAACTTAAATAGTGCAATCAGTTTATGGTCATCCGATTTATCCGCATTGCGAAGCGGTTTTTGGTAATTTTGTATATTAAAATAGGTAAATTCAATATCGGATTTGATATTCTTAACAAATGGTTCAGCAATTTGTCCGTAGAAAAAATCAGTTTTAACACCTGCTAATCGTCCTGCTTCAAAATCTTGAAATTGCTTGACTAAAGTTTTGTTTTTAGCAAACAATCGCTCGAAGGTATTGGCATCAAAAATATACCATTCATTGATGTTGGTGATGATTAAGTGCCTGACCTCAAGATTATTGTGTGTGATTCTCTCTCTGAGGTAATAGAGTACGAGTTCGTGAAATGCTTTCACATTAAGCTTGGCAATGATTTCCTCATCTGTATCGTTTTTGTCAATGGGTTTAACCATTTCACTTCTGTTGGTTGGTTTTTTTGTTTCAATAATAACGCCAACAGTGCTTTTTGCTTTTTTTCCGTTGTGAATGACCAAATCATTTCGCCCCTTGGTATTGATAAAATGATTGGG
>Ga0209487_1004661_pt1 | contig 10458 bp, 5 predicted proteins | sample Poulit2012_FD_187524 | JGI IMG/M metagenome (GOLD analysis project Ga0209487, IMG submission 187524) | Agricultural soil microbial communities from Georgia to study Nitrogen management - Poultry litter 2012 (SPAdes) (version 2) | ecosystem: Environmental > Terrestrial > Soil > Agricultural land... | reverse complement strand
CCGGCGAGTATAAGGCTGCCGGCTCCCAGAGACGCACGCTTAACAAACTTGCGCCTGGAGATGGTTGTTATTTTTTTGTTTTCCATATAATGTTTAGCGAGATGTTGTTATGCCAATAGGATTTGCAAACGTACGATGAACGTGTTCCCCATCATGCCGGTGAAGCTCTATCCTTACATATTTGTTGAGATTAGGGTTGTTTCTGTAATTGAATACAGTTCCATCATGAATGATTTGACCGGATGCCCATGGTTGATTGCTAATGTTGAAATCCTCCAGAGTTTCGAGTGTTTCCGGAGCAGTAATCCACTTGATCTTATCATAATTGGATGCTTTGACTGTTATAGTTCCAGCATCTTGATTCACTTCTATTTGTTCGATTGCCGGGAACAGATCCAGACCACCCTCACCTTCGCTTAGATCCATTCTTCGGGTAGATTTATTAAAATAAAATTGCCCTTTTTCCATAGCTTCACGCACGGTATTTTCATTCAGCTCACCCAAAAGAAGAATGGTGTGGGATTGACGGGAATCAGTTAGTTCGTGCATATCGGGAGTGCCAATGCCCCATATTGGACGTTCTGGCATGAATCTTGCGAGTAATTGATCCCAGAGGCTTTCGTCATATGTTTCGCGTTCAGGAGGTCCGTTGGTCACTTCCATTCCTATCAATACATCAGGCGAGAATTTTTCAAAATGATTTGCGTACCATTCGACTGGCTGGCGGGTCCACCAATCTGCTGAAAGTCCGGGATGATTGAAAATAACCAGCCCATCTGTTTCCTTTACAGCCTGAATCTGTTCCTGTACACTGATGTCATCATCCGGAAAAACACCATAATTGGTATAGAAAGCATTCATATGGTGCTTGGAAGTAAGCTCAACACTCTCTATCCCGATTAAACTTACACTATTTGGTGAAGGTGCCTCAAAGTCACTCCAGGGCCAGGTAGTATTCGCCGGATAATTCTCGGGTTTTGGATCTTCAGGAAAATGTGTTCCAAACTCAGGCGCTAAATCTCCCCATCGAATCCGTGCATTAGGCGGGAAGATATCGTGATCGGTAATGGCCAGGATACTAAAACCGGCATCTGAATAGGCATGAACCACTTCATCAACCATTTGATATCCATCGCTTTGCAATGTATGTACATGCAATGCCGCTTTATGATGGGTAAAAGTAGACCAATCTACCTCTTCGTAAGGGTTCGTAATTATCTCTGTAGGGTCTGAACCTGTACAAGAAATAAAAATAATGGGCAGGAGGATTATTCGAAGGCAGGAAGATAAATTTGAAAAAAAATTAATCATTGTGATGCTATGTGCAGGAAAATTATTTATAGAATTATAGTATTGAGTATCAAGGAACAAGATCGTGGGGAGTGGTGATGTAAAAAAATCACGTCCATTTTGCAGTCTATATACTTGATACTCATTTTTGCACTGGTATTAAGCGTCAATACCCAGGGTTTTGCTCAAGATACCCAGGTTGCTCTCTCGCTGCATCAATCACACTTTGAGGAATTGGGAACACTCTTCTATTGACATCTGTATTCGTTTTGTCTCTCCATTGATTACCCCATGTTCCAAACCGGACCTGATCGGTTCTTCGCCAATCCTCTAGATAGAGTTCAAAGATGCGTTCGCGTTCAATATCGGCAAGAGTGCTCAATTCGTTTGCAGTAAGCAAACGTGCACCGCGTGCTGAACGCAATTCGTTTACATCGTTGAGTGCAGAACCCCAGTCATTTAATCTGGCATAGGCCTCAGCTCGCATTAGATACACATCGCCCAGACGTAACCATGGCAGATTTACTCGACTGCAGCATCCGTTACCGCTTACAGCATCTGGATCCGGTTCCTGCTTGATCCCTCTGGCACCAGCCACATGTACGTTGTCTGAAGAGAGTCCAACTTCACGGGTATAGATTAAAGCTTCTCCTGTTCGCTGAGTATTAAAAAGCGGCCGGATCTCCAACTCTCCATTTTCTGCTCTGTAGAACTCATTGGTTCCAGGTATAAGTACGATCCCATATTGCTGACCAATCTGGATCCCACGGTTCCAACGATAGTCTTCATCTGCAACAGTACCTGAATCTGGAAGGTAGCGATGAAAGTATCGCGGGTCGTCACGATGCCCTTCCCAACGATCATAAAACTCTTGTGTCAGGGAAACGCCATCGCTACCCAGATTACTCAAATTATGAAGCGATCCATGACGGTTCCGGGAGGTTCCAAACCAGGCTCGGTTGTTTCTTCCACCTGTATGTTCGTTTTGATCAAAAGCAAAGATATGTTCGGAATGATTATCATTTCCAACATCCCACATGTTAAAATAGATGTCTGTTTCGAGGGCATAATGACCGGAGTCAATGATTTGGGTAGTGTAGTTGATCACTCCTTGCAAGTCTTCCGTGTTATGTGAGTGGTTGCTGACATAACGATCGGTATAGACTGCTTTATTAAGAAGCAATCGTGCCTTTAGCCCCCAAGCCGCACCACGAGAAAATCGGATGGATGCGACTTCATTTCTTGTGCCAAGCGCGGATTCAACTGCATCAATTTCACGGTAGATGTAGTCCACTGCATCACTATCCTTGTAAATAACTGAGAGATTGGGAGTTCCCACATCCTCAGGATTTTTTTCGAAAGCCACATTAAACAGATCCAGCAGCCAGTAGTTATACAAGGCTTTCATCGCCCGGGCTTCTGCAGCGTAAACGGGTGGGCCATTCAGATCATTTACGGTTCGTTCAGCAATCACTGCCCGAGCGACTCCTTGTGTCAAACCTTGCCAAACATTGTTTATAGAAATATGTGTTGGCGTCCAGGAATGCTGATGCATTTCAATGAAGCGCCCTCCATCGAACCAATCAGTTCCGTTTCGATAAGGAACGATTTGTTCGTCAGCTGCAATAGACTGCATGTTATGCAGCCAGTCATGTTGCCCCATAAGGCTTCTCAAACCGGCATAAACCGGAGCCAGGCTCTGGGCAGCGGCTTCCGGATGCTCGAGTGCTTCTTCCCCCAGCGCGGCAGACAATACTGTTTCGTTAAGATCAGTACAACCGTAAAGCAGAACTGAAATCGAAAACAAAGTGATATATATACTTTTTTTGATTTTTTTCATTGTGGTACCCTAAACTTTTTAAAATGTCAGATTAACGCCAAACACAAACGATCTGGCTTTGGGATATCTGGAGCCGTCGATTCCTGCAGAGCTAAATCCGCCAACATTTCTTGGCGTATCGACTTCCGGATCGAAACCGGGATAGTCAGTAATTGTAAAGAGGTTCTGCCCGGTAATGTATAACCGAAGGTTTCTCAGCCAGTTAATATTTACGGTATTTACATTATAGCCGAGTGTAGCGTTATTTAAACGAAAGTAGCTTCCGTTGTGCAGGAAACGGGTAGAAGCTGCTGCCGAATTTATTGTTGCTTCCTCTGTGTTCAGGGACTCTTTTATGATGTTCAGTCCCCCGTAGAGTCTCGGCATACTGAAATAGGCATTTTGATCATTCCAGTAGACTTTATTGCCTGATACTCCATTAAAATGAAGTGAAAGGTCGAAGTTTTTGTAACCCAGGTTTGAGGTAATTCCATAGGTCATATCAGGCAGAGCAGAACCGGCATAGATATGGTCGGCATCTGTGATGTTGCCATCACCATCCACATCCCGGAAAATATTCATCCCTTCTGAATCTAAGCCAATCCACTCATGGGTCCAGAACGCACCGAAAGGTTTTCCATTTAGAAAGGCCCCTACGCGTTCTCCCGATAGGCCAGGACCACTGATTGCACCTGTTCTTATCAAAGAAACCGGCATATTTTTTATTTCGTTATTCAAGAATGAGATGTTACCGCCAATATCAAAACTGAAGGCTGTCCCAATTGAATTCCGGTAGGCAAGAGCAATTTCGATACCGCGATTAATGATTTCCATATCGTAGTTACTCCAGAGAGAACTGGTAGGAGAAATCGGATCGACCCCGGTTGTTGTTTCAAATAAAATATCACTGGATACTTTATGAAATAGATCTATGGCACCGTATACAGCGTCATTGAAAAGTCCGAAATCCAAACCAAGGTTTGTTTGTGTAGATACTTCCCAACGGATAGATTCATTTTGGGCTCTGACGAAAGAGATGCCGGGTGAAATTGTGCCGGGGTTAATCTGATAACCGGAACCTTCCCCTGTACTTACGTTTACGAGCTGGCGAGTGATGTAGTTTGGGATATCTTGGTTACCAGTCTGTCCCCAGCCCGCGCGCAACCTCAGGTTGTTAATGGCACTACTATTAATGAAAGCTTCGTCTGATAACTGCCATGCAAAAGAGAATGACGGAAAGATTCCATACCGGTGATCCGCTCCAAAACGGGATGAGCCATCTGCCCGTACGGTAGTGGTAAGGTAATATCTATTCATGAAATTATAATTGGCCCGGCCAAAGAACGATTGCAACTCATTTACCGCAGCACCCCCGGATGGCCTGTTATTTCCTATTGTGAGACTTGTACCTATTCCGGGGTTTCGATATGCATCAATTTCTGTAGTGGCAAAATTTTGAATGTTCCAGCTTCGAGTCTGGCTTTCAAATTTTTGAAAGGAATAGCCAGCCAGCAAGTTGAAGTTATGATTCTCTGCGGCACTGAAGATATAATTGAGGAAACTTTCTGTCTGAAAATTGCGCACTTCATTTTTTGCATCGAATAATCGGCCTTCAGGGTTATCGACCCGGGGGATATTGTGTCTTGCAGCCTGTGATATTCTGCTTCCAATTGAATTATCGACTGCAACGTTTACCCGATATTCCAGTCCTTCGATGATCCTAAAGCTGGCATTTATACTTCCAGCCGTCCGGCTTACCTCAGAAAAGTCCGTGATTACATCCATCAACATTAAAGGGTTGATCATCCCGTCGGGCATAAGGAAGATAGAGCCGTCGGGATTGTGGGTTGGGTAAGTCGGATTAGCAGTCATGGCATTTGTGAGGGCATCCCCATACACCCCGGCATTATTTCCGATCGGTGCATAATCCGTACGAACTTGGCTTGCGGTGAGGTTCATCCCAATGTTAAGCCGATCATCAAGAAATCTCTGATTAATGTTAATTCTTCCGGTGTATCGCTCCAGTCCGCTGTTCATCACAATCCCTTCCTGGTCGAGCAAGCTAACAGATGCGTAATAATTAGAATTCTGTGTTCCGGCGCTGTACGACAAGGAATGATTTTTGCTGTAACCGGTACGGAGAATTTCATCCTGCCAGTTGGTTGAATGGCCATGGACGAATTGCTGTCCTTCGGCTCCACGGTTGTTTTGGAAACTGGCGAACTCCTCTGCACTTAACACATCAATGGTTTTAGCAGCATTGGATATGCTATAATTTACATCATAATTTAGCTGAGATTGACTTGCAGAGCCCTGTTTTGTTGTGATGATAATGACACCATTTGCGCCACGTGCACCATAAATTGCAGTTGCGGATGCATCTTTTAATACATCAATTGATTCGATATCAGCAGGGTTCAGGAACGCCAGTCCGCCGGAAGAAGATCTGCCACCCAGGCCAAAGCTGGCGCCTCCCGGTGCAGAAGCGTCTGAAACAGCGATTCCATCCACTACATAAAGTGGTCCTGCTCCTCTGACAGTTCCCGGCCCGCGGATAGTAAGCGTTTGATTCGCTCCCGGCTCACCACTTGCAGAGGTAACATTTACACCTGGAAGTTTACCTTGAAGCAATTCACCCGGTGTAGCTATAATTCCGTTATTAAAATCTCTTTCACTGACCGAAGCAATGGATCCAGTAATGTCTGCTCTCCGTTGAACCCCATAGCCAACTACGACAAGCTCATCACCTATAATTTCCTGGGTCTGGAGCTGGATATTTAAAACTGTGTTTCCGTCAATATTTATGTTTTGTGTTAGATAACCGATATAAGAGAAGACCAATACCCCCTGAAGGGTAGGAACAGTTAATTCATAATTACCGTCAGCATCGGTGGTTGTACCTGTCGAAGTACCCTGGACGACAATATTGACACCAGGCAAACTCTCACCTGTGCTTGAATCTGTAACCCGGCCTGTAACCGTCTGCTGTATCTTCAGATTGACTGGCTTAGGGGGATCATTAACAACACGTAGATCCGATGTCGTGATGTTTGATTTGGTCAGCTGATGATTACCAAAAGAAGAGTATTCAATTGCATGTACGTGATGTAAATTCGTAATGCCGTGTTGAGCTTCAGATATAAATGGAACGGATCCGATTATATAAAGCACGAGCGAAAAAAGCAGTGTTTTTTTCATTGTTGTAGGTTTTGGCTTCTGATTAGGATGATGGACTAATGGGTAATGAAACTTCTCAAACCTCCACACAAGGTGCTTCTCGTGGATTAAGCTACCGTTGTCTTCGTGCTAAGCTTTGGTTAACAAGACACCGGATATGCTTGGACGTCACATAAAAAGCTGACAGGATATATAGCGCTGTTCTAATGCAGACTCCGATATAGAAAGCTTGAAACGGATGTCAATACAAGAACACGTAATTATTAGTAGGAGTAGAATAACTCACCCCGGTTGCTGTACTTCTCGCCTTATTATTAATTCCCGTAACTATCAAGGCTGCGGGACTTCTCTGATTTTGGAAACGATTCCATCATAATCAATGAAAACGATTTCATAAACAGATTAATAAAACTTAGCTATTGTTTCAATGGGATGTCAAAATTTATTTCAAATAAATAAACTAATGATATTCAACTACTTAACATGTACATTGAATAAATTGATAAAGAAAGTTTAGGAGGACTAATTAGCTTTAAGAGCGTTAATATGAAGTAGTATTGATATCGTTTTCATACATATATAGAAAGGATTGCCATGGCTTGTGCTATTGCCATCGGAGGCGAAACCTCAGGCGGTTGAGCCGGAGTTTGAGGTAGCCAGCGGGGGATAGGGGAGGGTGCAACTATTGTCCCCTGTCGGAATCATGATGAAATGACGCATAGAATGGATTTGAAAAAGCCTAAAAATCAATCCTGTACACGAGGTTGAGGAGTGCATTTTTTATCCGGCGCGGTTCGATGACACCTGTTTTGAGGTTATATTCATGTCTGAAATATTCCTGGTAACCGGTGGCGTTCAGTGCTTTGATGGCGAACTCATGGGAAACCCTGTTCCGGTTCATCCTGTAGCTAATCGTGTAATTGGCAAGAAATATCGGTGCCAGCTGGTTCGAATAAACTTGTGTCTCGTCATACTGGGTAGTTTGATCCGGGTGATCCAGTGTTGCCTGCTCGTCCACAGGAGAATATCTGTCGCCGCCCTGCAATGTCAGTTTGAGGTTTACACCCAGAACATTCCGGTTGTTTCGTCCAACCATCCACTCTTTGCCAATCAAACCATTTATGATATAGTTGCGGTTAAATCGGGTATCATACCAGACGCCATCACCCCCGCGATATTTTGAATCGAACAGAGATGCCGTTGCCATGTAGTAAAATCCACTGGTCATATATTTTTCAAAGGTAACGTCCACACCGAAATTGCGTCCCTTGCCTTCGTTTACCAATGCATTTTCAACATAGAACAAATCTCTGTTCAAAACCGACCAGGAGCTGTTGGCAATAACGGGAACGTCAAAGAGGAATTGGTACCAGGGTTCAATTTTCATCACCATATCGTTTGCGATATTGTGGGTATAAGAGAAGGAGAAGTGATGAGTTTTAGTGAAGTCCAGATCCAAATTGACCCATTCATCACCTGTTGTGGGAGTTTTTACAAAATAGACATCCATCTTTTCCATACGGCTGTGTAAGCCATAAGCAAGGGAAAATGAATGTTTAGGTGGTGCCTGCCATCTGACAGAAGTGCGGGGCTCGATTGTCCGGCTATTATTGAGAGTCATGAATTGTGCGTTTAAACCCAGGGTAGCAGATAACCTGTCATTGAAATGGAATAAAGAGCTGGTATAGGCTGCGATCAGTTGGGTACTTCCTTTCCCTTCTGCGATTCTTTCCACAGGTATGCCAGCATAGGGGGCCAGGTCAAATTCCATGTGATAGTTCATGTTGGTGAGTGTGATCCCCGTTTTGTTTGAATGCCTCGAACTGTACTTTCTATTGAATGAGGAGGTCAGAACAAAGTTCGTGTAGCGGCTGCTGAAATCGAGCCAGGGGGAGGAGTTCATATCCGCATCAAAGAGATCCTCCCATGCGTCCGTTTTAGAGTAGGTTGCGGCCAGTGTGATTTTCAGCAAGCCATTATTGCTAAAAAAGTAGCGATGGCTGAGTCCGGATGCAGCAAATGTCTGTTTCATTCTCGAATCTTTTGCATCATCCCTGTACGTCCATGATTCGGGTGATTCGATCTCGGGTTTCACGTCGTCTGTCAGACCCGTTCCCCACAACGAAAAGGTACCGGCTTTTTTTGTTGGAAAATGAAATTTGAAATTCAAATCCTGGTATGCCAATAGCTGCTCCATCTCTTCAGCAGGGCTTATATCGTTCATCAAACCGGTTGTGGAGTAACGGTAATTAAACAGGTAGGAAGCGTTGTGGTTTCTGCTGAGGGGTCCCTCCGAAGCGACATCCAGGCCCAGTATTCCCGCTTGCAGTGTGTGCTGGCTGTTCCCGTTTCTTAATTTCATGTCGAATACCCCTGAAACAGCATTGTGGTATTCCGCAGGGAACGCACTGCTGTAGAAATCTGAATTTCCCAGCACATGGCTGCTCAATGAGGAGAGCAGCCCTCCCCCCAGTGATGCGACATCTGCAAAATGATTCGGATTGGGTATTTCCACATCTTCCAGCCGCCATTGGAGCAGAGCGGGGGAATTGCCATGTATTGAAATCCCATTGGTAGCTACCCCGGATGCCACCCCCGCAAAAGAGCTCACCAGCCGTGCCGGATCGTCCATTCCCCCTGCAAAGCGGGTGGCCTCTTCCACACTCAGCATCCGGGCTCCGGATAATGCCATGCTATTCAGTGGTTCTTCCTTATTTATCCTGGGACTCACCACCACCTCATCGAGTTGCAAAACCGTTTCCCTCAGTTGAATTTCCAGATATACTTCCCTTGCAGATGTTACGAGAACCTCGCGAATGAGAGCGGGTTCATATCCTACAGATGACGCCTGCAGATCGTGTCGTCCTACGGGGACATCACGTATGACAAATGTGCCATCTTCACCCGTTGCAGAACCCATTTGGGGCATGCCTGGTAGTCCTACAGATGCAAAAGGAAGCGGTACTCCTGATGCGTGGTCCACAACGATTCCCCGGATTGTCTGAACGGGCCGGTTATCCTGTGCAGTCGATTTCATTGGAAAAATGATACAGGTGGCAGCAATGATTAACGCTGAACAGTGTGATAGCGCTGTCTTGTTCATAGTAGATTCGTTTCCTTTATGATGCTTTCTGCAAAAAAGATAGCTTCTAAAAACGGGTGTGTATGGATTATGGGATAAACACGGCTCGTTTGTATACGGACGAAAGGCTTTTTGATACGAAGCTGATTATAAGATTTTAGAATAATTGCTTTTCTGACAAAAGATTTCAGTTGCCATAGCTACATGTATCTTGATATCTTTTACCTTGAAAGAGGGAGGGAAATTGTGGGATCGTGTTTTCTCCATAACCAATTGTGAGGTAATGGGTGGTCTTTTTATTGCCACAAAAATACGAAGATTGCAAATTATTCAAGCGAAAACTACTTAATTATAGGTAACTATTTTTGCAAGTCTCTTCAGATCTATTATATTGGAAAACAGGAAGCGTTACCATGTTCTGTTCTCCTGTAATAAACTGTGATCAAATGGGTGGGTAAGCCGGATGTCAATTTCTATACATACCAGTCGTGCATCTCTGATTAAACAAGGGGATAGAATTGCATTTCGTGAAGTGTATTACAACTATTACCAGCAATTATACTTCGTTGCGGGGAAATACCTGAAAGACAGTCAGATGGCGGAGGATGCAGTTCAGGAGATATTTATCATTCTTTGGGTGAAGCGGGAATCGCTGGATCCATCGAAATCGCTTGAGAGTTTTCTTTTTACCTGCCTGAAAAATCATGTGCTGAATATGATTAAAAGCCGCAAACGGCGAATACTTTTGGCCTACGAGGCAAATGAAGAGAAAGTACATGCATCCAATTCCACAGAAAATGATGTCATCTATTCCGAGTACAACCAGATTATAAAACAGGGGCTGGAAGAATTGCCTGAAAGAAGAAGAGAGATTTTTGAGCTGAAAACATTTCAGGGGCTCACCAATCCGCAGATTGCCAAAAATCTGAGTATTTCTGTAAATACCGTAAAAAATCACTATTACCACAGCAACAAATTTTTGAGAGAATACCTGAGAGAAAAAACCGGCGCAGAATTTGTAGGGCTGGTGGTTATCGGGCATCAGCTGTTTGTTATTTTTGGATAGTTTTTTGCGAGTTTCATAATAAGG
>Ga0209487_1004660_pt1 | contig 10459 bp, 9 predicted proteins | sample Poulit2012_FD_187524 | JGI IMG/M metagenome (GOLD analysis project Ga0209487, IMG submission 187524) | Agricultural soil microbial communities from Georgia to study Nitrogen management - Poultry litter 2012 (SPAdes) (version 2) | ecosystem: Environmental > Terrestrial > Soil > Agricultural land... | reverse complement strand
GCTCTGGCTTGAGCTTGGCAAGGTCATAACGCCGATGCCCGCCCGCTGTACGCTCAGAGGTGATTTTACCTGTAGCTTCCCAGCGCCGTAACGTATCTGGCGATACACCCAGCGCTTTTGCAGCTTCGCTTATTCCCACATATCTACGCATAATGCTTATTGTTACATAGGTGTAACTAAATATTCAAGCGGCTGTTAAAGCCCTTTGATGAGTTTGGTTAAATCATCAAGCACCACCTCTGCCGCAATAGGCCCGTAGCCGCTACTCCAAATCTGCCCATCGACCACCTTTAACTGCTCATTTTGCACCGCCGACAAACGCTGAAATGCAGGCTGCTTTTGTGCCTCGCGCAGCGCCACCTCGCCATCGGCCGTCAAAGATGCCAAAAGCAACCAATCTGCATCTATTTGCACGAGGTTTTCTAAGCTCAGCGTGTCGCTATGTGGTCTTTTTTCTAACTCATTAGCTAAGGGCAAAGTGCTTAAGCCTGCAGCACGAATCAACTGCCCGGTAAATAACTGCCCCGACATTAAAATAGGCCCTTGTGGATTCCAACGCACCACCGCCACCGAGCTATCAGCGGCTTGCTCTTGTAGTGCCTGTAAACGTTGCTCAAGCGCATCTAAACGCTCATCAAGCGCGGCCTCTTTATTTAACGCACGGGCAAAAAGCCGAGCATTAATTGACCAATCACTAAAGGTATTAGCTGCTACGGGCACCACAGTTGGCGCGATACGACTTAATTTTTGATAAAGCGCATCACTGGTCTCGCCCGAGGCCAAAATCAAATCGGGCCGCAGTCTAAAAATAGCCTCGATATTGGGCTCGCGTACCGTGCCCACAATCTGTATAGGCTCTTGCACATAAGCTTGTAAATAATCAGCCACCTCAGTACCGCCTCGACTGGCTAAGGCGGCGATGGGTTGCACCCCCACGCTAAGAGCAGTGTCTAAAGCGCCCTCATCGAGCACCACCACACGCTGCGCTTGGGCCGGTACGCTAACCGTACCAAAAGCAGTCTGCAGCTCAGGCCCCTCTTGGGCCTGGGGCAGCATAAGCAAAAAGCAAACCCAACACAGCCAAGAAAATAGTAAAAGCACGGGCCGCAAATGAGGTGGTACGTAGCGCTTGTGCCGTATGGGCGAGGCGCTCGGTACGCGAAGTAAAGGCAATATGATCCGTGCGCGTGGTCGTTAGACGCCGTGAAAACAAACCGCGGAAATCAGTAAACATAATGTGCAATCAACAAAAAAGCCATGCATATAGGGCGCTAAATCTAAACAAATAAACGCCCAGCTATGCAGGCTGGTAACGTAAATGATAATGATTATCAGTTATTTTACCCTGATTTTCACAAAATGCAAAGTGACGGTTCAGTTACTGGGCAAGCGCAGACTCTTATGCACACTTTTGGCCAAAGAATTGCTCATAGCGGGCTTAAACAGGCCAAACCATCGGGCAACATAGTAGAAATAAAAATACGCCCCTGCTCATCGGCAGCCATACCATGGCCATACACCGCATTGACCCGACAACGGCCCAGGATCGCCCCTTCATAGGAAAACAACGATAAAGCCGCGGTCTGATCGCTAACTAACAACCCCTTATCGGCATAGGGATAAATAGCCATTGGCTTATACATGGGCTCGAGGGTAAAGCAATGCTGCGCCTGCTTAACATCAAAAGCCTGCACGCGACTGTTTTCCCTATCGGCCACGTACACACGGCCTTGGGCGGCGGCCAACATATGGGGCACACTAAACTGACCTAGGCCAGCCCCAGGCTGCCCGAATGAACTGATTAAATTTAATTGCCTGTCAAAACGGTGCACACAAGCATTGCCATAACCGTCACTTACCCAAAGCTCATCATCAAGCAGCAAAGCATGAGTAGGATGGTTAAAAGGGGCTTGCCACTTGGGTTGCTGGCTATGCCCTAGACGGTGCAACACACGCCCTTCGAGACTAAGGGCAAAAACCTGATGACCATCTAAATCAGTCACCCATAAGCGGTTTTGCGCATCGATTGAGATATGATGGGGGCAGATTAAATCAGGTATGGAAAAGGTGTGTACCGGCAAGGCATCTACAGAAAAAATGCGTATATGCGGTGCTTGTCTACAAGCCACCACCACCTGGCCCTCATTATCAATAGCAACACTGCTAATGCCAACCACCTGCTCGCTGCTTAGCCACTGCCACTGCACCTGGAAACGTTGCTGACCCAATAAAAGTACGGTCTGTGTAGTCATAAATTACCTCAATTGCTATTCTTTCATCGACCTGCATGAAGGAAAATGCTGAAAGACGTAGTTAAGTATCATAATAGGATAGAAGCTGTCTGCCATAATAAGAATAGATGCTGCTATCCGTAATAAAGATAGATGCTGCTATCGTTAATTAATAATTACTAGCCACCACTACAGTCACCTTTACAGCCACCATGGCCCCACTGCAAACACTATGACAAGCCTACACCCAGACTTTAAACCAAGGAACAAAGATGAATATTCTTCTTGTTGAAGACCATGTCGAACTGGGTACCTTGCTGCAAAGACGGCTCACCAAAGCAGGGCACCGCATCGAATGGGTCACCAAAGGTGCCCAAGCGATTCGCTATGCAGTAAACGGTCAATGGGATGTTATTTTGCTTGATATTATGTTGCCCGATAAAAGCGGCTTTGACGTGCTCAACACACTGCGTCAACAGGGTCTTACTACCCCGGTCCTGGCTTTAACCGCGCGTACCGAAATCGATGACAAAGTCAGTATGCTTGACCTAGGGGCCGATGATTATATGGTCAAACCTTTTGATTTTCGCGAGCTAGAGGCCCGATTACGCGCCCTACAGCGCCGCCCTATGGGCCAAGCAGCCACCACCTACCCGGTGGGCCCACTAAGTGTTGACTCTAAAGCCCGCCGCATTAGCTACAACGATGTGGTGATGGATTTTGGCCAACGTGAGTTTTGTTTGCTAGAGCTGTTACTTGGCCGTCTTGGCCATGCTGTATCCAAAGAACGCCTACTCATGCAATTGTATAATTTTGATGAACAGGCCTCATATAATGCGGTCGAATTACATATTTCGCGCCTTCGCCGCAAGCTACCCCCGCTGCCCATACATATAGAAACCATCCGCAGCGTTGGCTATAGCGCCCAGCTAATACCCGAGACAGATACGGCGGCATAACTTGCACTACATTAGGTTAAAAAGGCTTTACAACCATGAGCCACAGGCAATACTCCATACAACGCCGCATATTTTTCACCGCGACCATCTTATTGGTGGTCGCCACCGTCGTCCTCGCTGCCACGGCCTATAGACAGTCGCAGCGGGCGGCCGACAGCGCCTTTGATCGACTACTTGCCGCCTCAGCACTGACCATCGCCAACGCGATTCAGGTTGACGAGCAGGCATTGCGTGTTGAGCTGCCTTTGGCTGCCCTATCTATGTTGCCCAGCAACGAACGCACCTTTTATGCGGTAGCGCACAGCAGCCGATTTATAACCGGCTATGAGCAACTCGCCGCCCATTTACCCCTAGCCACCAATACCGAAGCGCAGTTTTTTACCATTCCTTTTTTAGACACCACGGTGCGTGTGGCCACACTGGGCCGTTTTGTGACCGGGCCCGTGCACGAAACCGGCTGGATCACCGTACACGTAGCCGAGACCCTCGACACCAGACAGGCCCTGAGCCAACAGCTTTTTATACAAAGCCTTTATCCCATTGCTGCTTTGATAATTTTGGCCTTATTGATTGTGTATCTGAGCATTCGCCATGCTTTTCGGCCACTGGCACCCATCGAACAAGCACTGCATGAGCGCACCCACACCAACTTAGAGCCCATATCAATGGCTACGCCAACAGAGGTAAAAAGCTTGGTTGAGGGCCTAAATGCCTTTATCCGCCGCCTCAACAATGCCCTTACCCGCACCGAACACCTTGTAGCTGAAGCGGCGCACCAAATACGCACCCCTTTGACCTTATTACAAGCTCAGGTAGAAGAGCTCCTCGAAGAAAACCCCAAACACCAAGACGAGCTAAAGCGCATTTACCACCACACACTTGGGCTAAGTCAACTGGTCAATCAGCTACTCATGCAGGCAACCATCACGCATCGTCAAGACACCTCAGAGCACCAGCAAATAGATATCACCCAACTAATTAACGCCACCAAAATGCGTTTAACCCGCAAGCAACAAGCCCGCCTGCGTGTACATATCACCCCGCCAGCCAAACAAATCAACCTTAGGGGGGATTTTCTTGCGCTACGCGAAATGTTACGTAATCTCATAGAAAACGCCTTGGTCTACACCAACACCGAAGTCGAGGTTTGGGTATACAAAAATTACGAACAGCAACTATGTATCGATATTTTGGATACCGGCCCTGGCCTACCCGATGAAGAACTGAAAAAAGTATTACAACGCTTTTACCGGGGCAGTACCGCCCAAGATACAGTTGGCTCAGGTCTTGGCCTAACAATTGCGCGCCAGGTCGTGCACTACCACAAGGGGCAAATATTAGTTAGAAACCGCAAAAGCGGTCCCGGCCTAGCAGTCAAAATTATTTTGCCCCCTACCACCCACCCAACACCCCCCCTAAAACTGTGAGTCATGATGAGGCAAATTAGTCACCCCAAACTAATGGCAACCACCCAGCCCACGGGTCAATCAAGGCCCCTAATAAACATAATTGCTCTTATCTGTTTTATGCTCAGTATGGCAACGCGCCCCGCAACGGCCAGCGTAATTACAGGTTTACATACTAGCTATCCTGCATTACATAAACCTGCGACACATAAATTAGTCATCGCGGGGCCGACAGATACCGATATTTTTGAGCAATTAGTAGTACATTTTCAGCAACAAGCCCCTACTGTTGCCATCGAATATTACGACATCGGCACCCTTGAGCTATTTTCTGCCATAGAAGAAGATGCCTTTGAACAACTCGATTTAGTGATTAGCTCAGCCACCCATTTGCAACTAAAGCTCGTCAATGATGGCTATGCGCAAACCTATACATCGCCTCTCACCCTTGGTTTACCCAACTGGGCACAATGGCGCAACAAACTATTTGGCTTTACTTTAGAGCCCATTGTTCTGGTCTACCATCAAGACTTGCCCGATGAGGCCAAACCCCGCACCCGTTCAGCTTTGCTGCAAGCTATTGAAAAAGATCCTGCATTTTGGCGCCACAAAACCGCGACTTATGACATAGGGAAAAGTGGTTTAGGCTATTTACTGGCAGTCTTTGATGAGCGCACCTCATCAAATTTTTGGGGGATGGCCAATGCACTGGGCCACACTGCGACCCAACTTTATCCCACCACGGGCGAAATCCTCGATCAAGTAATTTCGGGTGATGCCTATGTTGGCTACAACGTCTTGGGCTCTTATGCCATGGCACGGCAAGCACAGGGTGCGCCCCTCGAGGTCGTCATCCCCGAAGATTATGTACTGTTTTTTTCCCGCACCGCCTTTATTGCTAAAAGCAGCAAGCAACCCGAATTAGCCGGCAAGTTTATTAATTTTTTACTCTCAGAACGCGGTCAAGAAATCATTGATGAAAGAATCAAACTCGGTGCACTAATACGCGACACCGACCAACACTGGCCTACCGAATCATTGCATAAACTATTTGTGGCCCCCGTACAGCCCATCACCATAGAGCCCGGATTATTGGTCAGCCTCGATGAAACAAGACAACAACGCTTTATAGAAAACTGGTATCGCTTGGTCACCGATACCCCCGAGCTCAACACAGCCAACTACGGCGAGCCCGACAACCGCTAAAAAGCAGTGATCAACGGCTAATAAGCAAATATAATAAGTAATTACCCTAATGTTTCGGCTTTTGACAGGTACATGACAGCTTGGGTACGGATAATAAAAAATAAACAACAGCCTCTAGAGGTAGCTCGCACAGCACTCTATAGCTTTGCCCTACCTTTGTTTATTCGAGGCATAAAAGACTCAAGCAAAACATTGACAGCTTTTGTCAATAAATGGGCCTCTTTGACCCAATTTTTATACTAAAGGAGACATCATGTACCATCTACCCAGTCGCTTAAAAACCATCAGTACAAGCTTAGGTAGTATTGGCTTTTTAGCAGGCCTGTTGTTTGCGGCCCCAAGTCTAGCTGCCGATAGTGATCTGCTTGCCCAAGCCGAAAAAGAGGGCAAGGTCATTATCTATTCAACCACTGATACCAATGCCGCTGACCCAGTGCTCAAGGGTTTTCATGATAAATACCCCAACATTCAAGTCGAATACCACGACATGAATAGCACAGAAATCTACAACCGCTATGTTAGCGAGCAAGCCTCGGGTGCCAACAGTGCCGATATGATCTGGAGCTCTGCAATGGACTCTACCATGCAGCTTGCTACGCAATATGCGACCACTTATGCATCGCCCGAAATACCCGCTCTACCCGATTGGTCAGTATGGGAAGATCGCGCCTACGGCACAACCTTTGAGCCCACCGCTTTTATTTACAACACTCGCTTGGTAGAGGACAGTGAAATCCCCCATACCCACGCCGAGCTAGGCAAGTTAGTTGCCGATAATGTCGATAAATTTAAAAACAAAGTCACCACTTACGACATTGAGAAATCAGCCGTTGGCTATATGCTCGCCATTCAAGACAGCATTCAAGACAAAGATTATTTCCAGTTTATCCACGATGTGGGCTCGGGCAATTTAGTATTGCAGTCTTCAACTGGCACGATGATGGAACGTGTTTCCTCAGGGGAAAACCTCTTGGGCTATAACATCCTCGGCTCATACGCCGAAGCACGCGCTGAAAAAGACCCCTCAATTGGCATTGTCTACCCCAGTGACTACACCTTAGTGCTCTCACGTGTGGCTTTTATTAGTGAAAAAGCCCAAAACCCCAGTGCAGCACGTGTGTTCCTTAACTTTTTACTATCCAAGGAAGGGCAGGACATCTTGGCTAACGAGTCTAATCTGACCTCAATACGCTCTGATGTGGAAGGTGATAATGATGCTAAAGGTATGGAAGAAAAACTTGGTGATGCCATTCGCCCCATTCCTGTAAATGACAGCCTACTAAGCTATCTTGAGCCCAAAGAGCGCTTAGAGTTCATTAACAAATGGCGCAAAGCTGCCAATAAATAAGCATCACCTCCGCGCCTCATGACGACCAATCTCGACCGACAACAAAACACCGACTTTGTCTGAGATTGGTCGGCTGATTACAACAAGAAAAACAAAATCAGCTTAGTGCAATCATGATGCAGCGGCATCTAGCGCCCAACCCTCTATAGTTTTCCTACGCAAAGCAAGCGCTCATTTCTAATAACTGAGCCACCTTTGCATGCAGCAGATCGTGCCCGCCCTATCCTAACGGAGACCCTTCATGAGCGTATTACGTAGTTATTGGCAACGTTGGCCCCGCTGGGTCACAGTGGTTTTAACTGCACTGGCCATTTATCTACCGCTTAGCCTCATTATTATCCAAAGCTTTTTGTCGGCCCCATTTTTTAGCCCAGTAAAAAGCTTTAGTCTGGATGCCTTTGATTTTATTTTTAGCGATCCTGACTTTTATTTAGCGCTAAGAAGTGGTTTTTATATGGCCTTTGGTCTGGCCGCTATCGCCATTCCTTTAGGGGGCATCTTGGCATTTTTAATGACCCGCACCGACCTGCCTGGCATCAGTTGGATTGAGCCCCTGATTCTTGTCCCCATATTTGTCTCGCCCATGGTCTTGGGCTTTGGTTATATTGTTGCCGCTGGCCCAGTTGGATTTTTTAGTGTTTGGGTACAAGACCTAATAGGCTTTGTACCGTGGAATATTTATTCCTTTACCAGCATTGTTATTATCGCTGGGCTCACCCATGTACCGCATGCTTATTTATATATTTCGGCAGCCTTGCGCAGTATGGGCTCCGATGTAGAAGAGGCCGCACGTACAACCGGCGCCAACCCATTACGGGTCATGCTATCTATTAGTTTACCGATGGTGCGCCCAGCAATTTTATTTGCCACAGTATTGTTGTTTTTTCTTGGCTTAGAGGTATTTGGGCTGGTTTTAGTATTGGGTGATCCCGAGGGCAACCTAGTCCTGTCCACCTATCTTTATAAGCTAACCAACAAATTAGGTATCCCTTCGTACCATCTTATGGCCGCGGTGGCGATGGTATTAATCGCCATGACCATACCTTTGGTTATGCTGCAAAGAAGATTGATGCAAACAGCCAATCGTTATGTCACCGTAAAAGGCAAGGTCTCACAGTCGCGACCCCTACCACTGGGCAAATGGCGGTGGGTTGCCGCAGCTTTAGTCTTTTTGTGGTTATTTTTATCCATAGCTTTACCCTTGATGGGCATTGTCCTGCGGGCATTCGTGTCCTACTGGGGGGTAGGGGTTTCATTGCTCGATGTGTTTTCTTTACAGTCTTTCGAGCAGGTCTTCTCTCAAGCTAGCCTCATACGTGCCATTGTTAACTCGGTGCTAATTGGGGTGATTGGTGGGGCACTGGCAGTCGCCTGTTATACCTTTATCGCCCTCGCCATGCATCGCAAAAATGACGGCGTCACGCGCTTTTTAGACTATAGTGTGCTGATCCCCAGAGCTGTACCCGGTTTATTAGCAGGTTTGGCCTTCCTTTGGGTGTTTTTATTTGTCCCTATGTGGCTCGAAGAGGCCCTTAGCGATGGCTGGCTGAGCTTTATGCCCTTTCATGAAGGGATAAAAAACTATTTCATCAGCCCCATGCGCGATCTACGAAGCACAATCTTTAGTGTGTGGTTGGCATACAGCGTGGTCTGGCTTGCCTATGGTCTGCGTTTAATTTCCTCTACCTTACTGCAGGTCGGGCCCGAATTAGAAGAGGCTGCCCGAACTGCAGGGGCTAAACCCGGACAAGTAACCCGACATATCACCGTACCCTTGGCACGCTTTGGCTTACTCAGCTCGTGGCTACTGATGTTTTTAATTTTTGAACGCGAATATTCCACAGGGGTTTATTTACTCACCCCAGGTACAGAAACCATTGGTTCAATGTTGGTCTCACTTTGGGCTACTGGCGCCATCGATATTGTTGCCGCCCTATCATTTATCAATATTTTGTTAGTAGTGGTTGGCCTTGGAGTCGCATTACGTTTAGGGGTTAGATTAAGATGAGTGAATTAATAGTAAAAAACATCCACCTCGCCTACGGCAGTAATCAAGTGCTGCATGGGGTAGACCTCAACATAAAAAAAGGTGAGATAGTTTCACTACTGGGCGCATCAGGCAGTGGTAAAACCACCCTTTTGCGGGCAGTAGCGGGCCTTGAGTCGCCCAACAAAGGTCTGATTAAGATATCGGGCAAAACCATTTACAACGCCCAAGAAAAAATTGAAGTCCCAGCCGAACAGCGCAACCTAGGCTTGGTCTTTCAGTCTTATGCCTTATGGCCCCATAAAACCGTGTTTGATAATGTCGGCTACCCTTTGCAATTACGCAAGATGGCTAAAGATGAAATCCAACACCGGGTGCACGAAGTGCTTGATGTGTTGGGGCTAAAGGGCTTAGACCAACGCTACCCCAGTCAGTTATCGGGTGGGCAACAACAACGGGTGGCCATCGCTCGTGCCCTAGTTTATAACCCCCCGGTCATGCTCCTTGATGAGCCCTTATCAAATCTAGACGCTAAATTACGTGAAGAGGCCCGCGCATTTTTGCGTGAACTCATCATACAGCTCGATATCTCAGCCCTACTTGTAACCCACGATCAACACGAGGCTATGGCCATATCGGACCGCATCCTATTACTGAATCACGGCAAAATCGAGCAAGAGGGTAGCCCCGAAGAAATCTACAGCCGCCCCGCCACCCTTTATACAGCTGAGTTCATGGGCAGCAATAATCTAATAGAGGGCACAGTAAAAAAGGTACAAAGTGGCAAGACACTTATAGAGGCCCAAGGCAAAGACTTCTGGGGTGTCAGCCATACTGACCTAACCCCTGGCACCAAAGTGCTAGCCGTCATCCGAGTTGAGCAGGTCAAACTCAGCAGTGAGGCCAAAAAAGAAAACAGTCTACCCCTGCACCTTAGCACCAATATGTACCTCGGTGACCGATGGGAGTATTTATTTAGAAAAAACAGTGCAGCCCAAGGGGCAGAACAAAGCACAGAAACGCTAAGGGCCTATGGTCAAAACCCTCTCAACGAAGGTCAATACCATGTGTTTTTACCCGCCGAGCAACTGTGGATTTACCCACTCAACGAACTCAGGCAAGCTTAGGTATATTAAACGCAAAAACCCCGCACAATAGTGCGGGGTTTTGTTATGGTGTGCCTGACGATGACCTACTTTCACAGGCGCGAAGCCCACTATCATCGGCGCTAAGGCGTTTCACCTTCCTGTTCGAGATGGAAAAGGGGTGGGACCACCTTGCTATATTCGTCAAGCTAAACTGGTTTTGGTCTGTTTGTAGCA
>Ga0209487_1004659_pt1 | contig 10459 bp, 11 predicted proteins | sample Poulit2012_FD_187524 | JGI IMG/M metagenome (GOLD analysis project Ga0209487, IMG submission 187524) | Agricultural soil microbial communities from Georgia to study Nitrogen management - Poultry litter 2012 (SPAdes) (version 2) | ecosystem: Environmental > Terrestrial > Soil > Agricultural land... | reverse complement strand
CTGCAGGCCCTGGCCGACCGCGGAGAGATCGACGCGGCCATCCCCGGCCAGGCGATCGCCAAGTACGACCTGCTCAATGTGAACGCCGGCACGACTGGCACCGCCGGTGGGGACGCCTGAGACACTCGCCACGTCGGTGGGCGCCCCCGGGAGGATTCTCCGGGGCACCTGGCGCACCACCACCAGCAGCCGGACCAGATCACTATCTGCCGACGGATGGCCTCGGCCGGCTTTTGTGGGCTTCCCACAAAAGCCGGCCGTATCCTCGACGCATGAACAGTGAGGCGCAAAGCCGGCCGGCACCCGGCACCACGGCAGCGACAGCGGACATGGTGCGCCGGCTGCGGACCGGCTCGGACCTGCTCACCGCGGCGGCCCTGCGCCGTCTGGACGCCGAACTTGAGTGGTACCGGAATCTGCCGGCCGAAGACCGCTCGTGGATCGGTCTCGTGGCGCAGGCCGGGATAGCGAACTTCATCGCCTGGTATGAGAATCCCCAGAGCGGCTCCTACAACGCCGCCGAGATCTTCCGGGCCGCACCACCCGAGCTCGCCCGGTCCATTTCGCTGCAGCACACCCTGCAGTTGGTGCGGATCGTGGTGGAGACCGTGGAGGCCAACGCCGAGGAGATCGCCTCCCCCGGTCTGTACCACCACCTCCGCGAGGCCGTCCTGGTCTACTCCCGGGAGGTCGCCTTCTCGGCAGCTGACGTCTACGCCCGGGCCGCCGAATCCCGGGGGGCGTGGGACGCTCGCCTCGAGGCCCTCGTGGTGGACTCGCTGCTGCGTGGCGATCCGGATGATTCCCTGCACTCCCGGGTAGCGGCGCTGGGGTGGGCAGGCTCGGGACGCACCATGGTGATGGTGGGCACCACCGACGGGCCCGTCAATGAGATCCAGTCCGCGGAATTGCGGCGCGCGGCCCGGCGCGCGGCCCAGGACGCCCTGGTTGGGGTTCAGGGCGAGCGGTTGATCGTGGTCCTCGGCGGTGAGGGTGATTTGCGCGAACAGGCCCAGGGCCTGCTGTCCAGCTTCGGTCCCGGGCCGGTGGTGATCGGACCGCTGGTCGATGAACTTGCCGATGCCGGCCGATCGGCACGAGCAGCCTTGTCCACTCTGCACGCCGTGCACGCCTGGCCCGCCGCGCCACGACCGGTGATGGCCGATGAGCTACTGCCTGAACGGGTACTGATGGGAGACCCTGATGCCCATCGCACACTGGTCGCCGACGTCTACACCCCGCTGCTCGGCGTCGGCGGACCACTGCTGGATACATTGTCGGTGTATCTGAACGAGGGCCGTTCCCTGGAGGCCGCCGCCCGCAAGCTGTACGTGCACCCGAACACCGTGCGCTACCGGCTGCGCCGGATCGCTTCGGTCACCGGCTGGGATCCGGCCGATGCCAGAGAGGGTTTCGTGCTCCAGATCGCGATCGCGGTCGGCCGGTTGGACGCCGGAACTGGCGGAACGGTCACCGTCGGCTAAGTTTGTGGGATTGACACAAACGCGTGCTGGCAGGTTGGTGCGATCCATCGCCCGCACAGAACGAGTTGCAACGGAAGAGTGTGAACGGTGATTGCTCTGCTCTGCCCCGGTCAGGGGGCCCAGAAACCAGGCATGCTCGATGCATGGTTGGAACAGGACAGCGCTGGTGAGCGGCTGGACCGGATGGCCGAGGCCACCGGGCTGGACCTGCACTACCTGGGCACCACGGCCGACGCCGAGACCATCAAGGACACTGCGGTTGCTCAGCCGTTGCTCGCGGCGACCTCCCTGCTGGCACTCTCCGCCCTAACCCAGCGCCTGGGGCCGGTACGAGAGTGGGCCAGTGTGGTCGCCGGTCACTCCGTTGGTGAGTTCGCCGCCGCGGCAGCGACCGGTGTACTCACCGAGCCGGAGGCGCTGAGTCTGGTCACGGTGCGGGGCCGGGCAATGGCCGACGCCGCTGCCCAGAGTCCCAGCGGGATGTCCGCCGTCGTCGGCGGGGACCCCGATGAGGTCACCGCAGCACTGCACCATCATCGGCTGACCGCTGCCAACGTCAATGGAGGCGGGCAGACCGTGGCCGCAGGTGACAACGCGGACCTGCAGGCCCTGGCCGACAACCCTCCGGCCCGGGCCCGAGTGGTGCCGCTGCCGGTAGCCGGAGCCTTCCACACCCAGCACATGGCCCCAGCCGTGGCCTACGTCGCCCAGGCAGCGACGCAGATCGAACCCCGGGAGCCGGAGACCGTCCTGCTGTCTAACGCCGATGGTCAGCCGATGACCGATGGGGCCACGGCGCTCGCTTCCCTGGTTGCCCAGATCACCTCACCGGTGCGCTGGGATCTGTGCCAGGACTACCTCAGCGAGCACCAGGTCGGTGCCGTGATCGAATTGGCCCCCGGTGGGGTGCTCACCGGGTTGGCTCGGCGCACCCTTCCCGGGGTGCCGGCCGTGGCGCTAAAGAGTGCCGCTGATCTGGACGCCGCCGTTGCGGCGGTCACTGCCGCGAAGGAGAACCGATGAGCAGCCCAGTACTGAGCCAGCCCACTGCGGCCCATGCCACCCGGGTGTTAGCGGTCGGCGGCGCCCGCGGCAGGCAGGTGGTCCCCAACGCTGACATCGTCGAACCGATCAACTCCTCCGATGAGTGGATCCAGCAGCGCACCGGCATCGCCACCCGTGCCCGGGCCGATCGGAACCAGAGTGTGCTCGATCTCGCTGCCGACGCGGCCCAGGACGCCCTGTCCAAGGCCCAGCTGTCCGGCGCCGACATTGACGCGGTGCTGGTCGCCACCGTCACCCATTTCGAGCAGACACCGTCTCTGGCGGCGTTGCTCGCCGACCGAATCGGAGCCACCCCGGCACCGGCGTTCGACATTTCCGCCGCCTGCGCCGGGTACTGCTACGGCATCGCCCAGGCTGATGCGCTGGTACGCGCCGGCTCGGCCCGACAGGTGCTCGTGGTGGGGGTAGAGAAGATGAGCGACTTCATCGACCCCACCGACCGAACCATCTCCTTCCTCCTCGGTGACGGCGCGGGCGCAGCCATCGTCTCGGCCGCCGACACCCCGGGCATCGGCCCGACGGTCTGGGGTAGCGACGGTGGCCAGGCGTCGGCGATCTATCAGACCCGCTCCTGGCTGGATTACCGACGTACCGAGCTGGGTGAGGAGGTCCCCCAGACCGCGGAGATCGCCGAGGAGGTCTCTCAGATGCAGACTCCGACGCTGCGCCAACAGGGGCCGACGGTATTCAAATGGGTCATCTCCTCGATGCCCGAGATCGCCCGGCGAGCCACCGAGGCAGCGGGCCTGCAACTCAGCGATATCGACGTGTTCATCCCCCACCAGGCCAACATGCGTATCACCGACCAGTTGCTGAAGTTGCTCGAGTTCCGCGAGGACATCATCGTTGGTCGCGACATCGCCGAGACCGGCAACACCTCCGCGGCCTCTATCCCTCTGGCCTGCGAGCGGCTGCTGCGCGAAGGCCAGGCCAAGAGCGGCGATGTTGCCCTGCAGATCGGCTTCGGCGCAGGCCTGGTCTACGCCGCCCAAGTCATCGTCCTACCCTGAGTACCGCGCGTCCTACCGCGGTAGGCGGCAACACTCGGGAACACTGACCAACAGTCACTCACACTGACCACAACCCGAAACACCCTCACCAAGGAGAGAGAATGGCGCACAGCGAAGAGGACATCCTGGCCGGCCTGGCCGAGATCGTGAACGAGGAAACCGGCCTGGAGACCGACGCCGTCCAGCGGGACAAGTCCTTCACCGACGACTTGGACATCGACTCCCTGTCGATGATGACGATCGTCACCCTCGCCGAAGAGAAGTTCAACGTGCAGATCCCCGACGAAGAGGTCAAGAACCTCCCTACCGTGGGTGATGCAGTCTCCTTCATCGCCTCGGCCCAGGCGGCCTGAGCTTCTGCGCCGGGCGAGTCGCTCGGCCGTCGTCGGGCGCCGGGGAAATCCGCGCGCCCGACGACCCACCAATTCTTCAAGGGAGTGGACATGAGCGAGCAACCCCAGGTCGTCATTACCGGACTCGGCGCGACCACCCCGCTGGGCGGGGACGTGCCCTCCACCTGGCAGGGGGCTGTCGCGGGCCGCTCCGGCGTAGCGACACTGGAACACGACTGGGTGGCCGAGTACCAGTTGCCGGTCACCTTCGCCGGTGAATTGGCTGTGCCCGCCAGTGAAGTCCTGGCCCGCCCCGAAGCCCGGCGGATGGACCCCAGCGCCCAGTACGCGATGATCGCCGCCCGGGAAGCGTGGGCGGATGCCGGTAGCCCACAGGCCGAAGGCGAACGCATCGGCTCCGTGATCGCCTCGGGTATCGGCGGGGTATGGACCCTGCTGAGCGCCTGGGACACGATCAAGGAGAAGGGTGTACGTCGGGTGCTGCCGTTGACGGTGCCGATGCTGATGCCCAACTCCCCGGCCGCTTATGTCTCCATCGAGATCGGCGCCAAGGCCGGCGCACACACCCCGGTCTCGGCATGCGCCTCCGGGGCCGAGGCGATCGGCTACGGCCTGCAGATGATCCGCTCCGGACGTGCCGACGTCGTTCTCGCTGGCGGTACGGAGGCGGCCATCCACCCGCTTCCGATCGCCGCCTTTGCCAAGATGCAGGCGCTGTCCACCCGCAACGATGATCCTGCCGGTGCCTCCCGGCCCTATGACATCAACCGGGACGGGTTCGTGCTCGGAGAGGGGGCCGGAGCGATCGTCTTGGAGCGGGAGGATCACGCCCGGGCACGCGGTGCCACAATCTATGCCCGGATCGCCGGGGTGGGGATGAGCGCCGACGCCTATGACATCGCCCCGCCCGACCCCTCCGGAGCCGGGCAGGCCACCGCCACCAGGCTCGCCCTCGAGGACGGTGGGATCCGCCCGGACGACGTGGTGCACATCAACGCCCACGCCACCTCCACCCCCGCAGGAGACGGCGTCGAGGCCGCCGCGATCCGGTCGATGCTGGGCGATCACACCGACCAGGTTGCCGTCTCTGGTACCAAGTCGATGACTGGGCACCTCCTCGGCGGCGCCGGGGCGTTGGAGACCATCTTCACCGTGCTTGCCGTCCACCACCGTCAAGCCCCGCCGACGATCAACGTCACCGACCTGGAGCCGGACCTGCCGATCGACGTGGTGCATGACGGCCCACGCGCTTTGCCCCAGGGTGACATCGTGGCGCTGAACAACGCCTTCGGCTTCGGTGGGCACAACGTGGCCTTGGCGGTCTCTTCGGCCTGATCCGCTGCCTGCAGCGGTTTCAGTTGCTCCCGGGCTCAGGCACCATACGCAATACCGGGTACTGATCGGCGATCTGTTCGAACTGTCCCAACGGCGCGTAGCGATCGATGGGGAAATGCGGTCGTGCGCCCGGTGCGGCGTGCAGGTATTCCCGCAGAATCGGCGCTCGGTGCTCGATGGGAACTTCTTCCAGGCGAACCGCGTGCCGGCCGCGGCGGCAGACCACGGCCCGCATACCCGTGGCCCGGAGGTTCTTCACCCATCCTGCCTCGGTGCCCCGCATCGAGACGATGTAGCGCTGCCTGTTCACGGAGACCGCCACCAACGGAAAGGTGATCGCCCTACCGCTTCGGCGCCCGCGAACCTCCAGGGTGATCCAGCCGTCGGGACCCAGACGCCCCGCGGAGAACAACACAGCACTAATGCGATTCAGTCCTCTGGCCAGCAGATTCGGGCTGCCACCCCGGTACATCCATCTGGTGAGGTGGTGCAGCTTGCGACCACCTTCCTGGTCCGGTCCCTGTGTACTCGCCATCCAATCACCCCTAATGCGACATTATGTCTCATTTAGGGTAGATGGCTGGACGGCCTGCAGCAAGCGTGGATCAGCCCACCCGGTGCAGCCAGCGCACCGGAACGCCGGCTCCGGCGTAGCGGAACGGTTCCAGCTCGTCGTCCCAGGCCTGACCCAGCACCAGGTCCAGCTCTCGCTGCAGACGCAGCGGATCCCCGACGTGCGCCATTGCCGAGCGGACCCGGTCCTCGGGGACGACGACGTTACCGTGCACATCGGTCTGGGCGTGGAAGATGCCAAGGTCCGGTGTATGACTCCACCGTCCGCCATCGCTGCTGCGGGCGGCTTCCTCGGTGACCTCATAACGCAAATGGGTCCACCCGCGCAGGGCGGAGGCGAGCCGGGCACCGCTGCCCACCGGGCCGGTCCAGGTCAACTCCGCGCGCAGCAACCCGGGGGCAGCCGGCTGCTCGGTCCACTCAAAGGCCGCGCGGGCATTGAGCACCGACCCCGCCGCCCACTCCACATGCGGGCACAGAGCACGGGGCGCTGAGTGCACGAAAATAACGCCGCGGGTGTTTGCACCTGACATGCTGCTTCCCTCCATCCGATTCGAGGTACGTCTTCCCCAACGCTCTCGATCCGGCCTGGTGCGAAACTCGCATCGCGGCTTCTGTAGTTACATCATGCCTCATCTAGGCCCATTTGTGCACACTCTGGGCCCGTCGGGGTCAGAATCGCGCGCGCACCTCACGCATCGCCTCCCGGCGCACCTGCCCGGCCAGACGCTGCAGGTAGAGCTTGCCATCGAGGTGATCCATCTCGTGTTGCAAGCAACGTCCCAACAAGCCATCTCCCTCGATCACCACCGGCCGGAGGTCCAGGTCCATCCCTTCCACCCGGGCAGAGCGCGCCCGGCGGGTGGTGTAGGCCAGCCCGGGTACGGACAGGCAGCCCTCGGGGCCCTCCTGGGTCTGCTCGGACACACTGACCAGGTGGGGGTTCAAGACATAGCCCAGATTGCCGTCGATGTGCCAGGCGAAGGCCCGTAGACCGACACCGATCTGATTAGCTGCCAAACCGGCACGATCATCGGCGTTCACGGTCTCCAACAGGTCGCGGACCAACAACTCGGTCCGTTCGTCAATGTCTGCGATCTCAGCACACGGGGTGCGCAGGACCGGGTCGCCGACCACCCGGATTTCACGTTTGGTCATCGCGTTCTGTCTTTCCCCGCTTGTTCATTGCCCACCGGCCCGCCCCGGGCTCATCCGGCGTCCGGGGCGACGTGGTGGCTACGCTCAGTACTCCCAGAGGTAACTAGGAGCGTTACCGGACAGATCGAACATCTCCTGCCACAAGATGGCGGCTGTGTCCTCTGGGGTATCGAAGATGAACGTACCGGTGTAGACACTGGAGGCGTCCATCTCTGCCGGGGGCGCCTCAGCCCCTTCGCAGAGGAGGCCGGTGAAGGGGTTGACGTCCTCGTTCTCGTTACCGTCAGCATCGGCTGTAGTCAGGTTCATCGAGGAGAAACTAAACGGTTCGGGGACGTCGAAGGTTTCGACTTCGACCTCGACCGCGATGTACTGGCCGAGTTCGGACTCGGTGCAGAAGAAGTCCGAAGAGGACGGCTCCCAACTGGTGTCCACATCCAGGACCGTCAGCGTGGCACCCGGGTTGGTCTCGGTACCGTCGATCACCCCGGCCTCGCCGAGAGACAACGTGTCACTGGCCGGGGTCCCGCCCCCGCCGCCATTGCCGTCCGGATCGTCGGTGGGGTCGTCGGTCGGGTCCTCGGTGGGGTCGGGGTTCTGGGTGGGGTCGTCCGTGGGATCCTCAGTGGGATCCGGGTCCTCGGTCGGCTCCTCGGTCTGTTCGTCGGTGGGATCAGCGGTGGGGGTTGATTCGTCATCACCGCCGAAGAGTGCGATACCGCCCCAGACCAGCAGCGCAATCACCGCTAGTCCAGCTACCGCAACAATCGCGACGATGCCCTTACTGACCGGTTTTCCACCGCTTTGGCCCTGGCCCGGGTGCCCGCCACCGGGTGGCGGGTAACCACCGTAGCCGCCCGGGACGCCCTGTCCCGGTTGCTGCTGGGCGTAGCCACCCTGCGGTGGATACCCACCCTGCGGTGGATAGCCGCCCTGAGGCGGATGGCCGCCTTGAGGTGGATAGCCACCCTGAGGCGGCATGCCCTGGGCCTGGCCCTGGGCGCCGGCCCGCAAGAACCCGGTGTCATAGGGCGACTCGGCGGGCTGTTCCAACTGGCCGCTGGCACCGTACTGATACGCCGACGTCGCCCCGGCTCCCCCGGCCGGCGCAACTGGAGCGGCAAAGGACTCGGTCGCGGCTTCTTCGGCGCCGGGTTCGGTACCGTCATCGACCCAGAACTGCCACCCCGGCGGCGCCGGTCCCCAGGACGGGTCCGGCTCCCAGCCCGGCGGCGGTGACCAGCCCTCGGGCGGGGGCGGCCAGCCCGGCGGGGAGTTGTAGCGCATACCCATCAGTCGGTCCTCACTCCGGTGTCGATGGCGCGGTGCTCGACCACACGGGTGAGCCCTTCAACGGGGCTCAGTCTATGGGCTGGGAATCTGCCGGGACATGGATACAACTACCCCGCGGGCGGTATCGGTATCGGTTTGTTAACTGCCATGGGTTTTAGGCAGCCTCGGCGGCAAGTCGGCCCGGTGTTTCGTCGTCGAACTCGGCGAAGAACCCGCCGACGCGGTCGGTCAGCTCCCCCATCCCATCGCAGGCGAACAGGATCGGCTGGTATTGAGTGATGTCGTAATCCAGGGTGGCCATCTGGTGGAAGTCGATCGGCCGGATATCAGCGCCGCGGAACTCTTCGATCTCACCGTAGGAGGACAGCAGGCCGGCCCCGTAGCACCGCAGTTCGCCGTCCTGGTACATCACCCCGAACTCGATAGTGAACCAGAACACATCGGCGACGTACTGCAAGCCGCGCTCGGTCTCACATCGGCGTGCGGCCTGCCCGGCCAGATGCTTCACCCCGGCTACCTCCGGTGAGGCCAGGAGGTTTCCATGCCCCACCACCTCGTGAATGATGTCCGGTTCAGGGGTGTACAAGGGCTGGGAACTATGCCGCAGGTATTGAGTGGAGTGAAACACTCGATCGGCCAGGGAGCCGTAGAAGACATCCAACGGGACTAAGCCGGCTGCCGGATGCAGCGTGAATCCCGTCAGTCTCTGCAGGCCCGCAGAGACTTCGTCTAGTTGGGGCACCCGATCGGCGGGCAATGCCAGGGCTTCTTTGGCTTCCAGGAATTCTTGGATGGCCAACCGTTGATGTTTGGGACCCAGTTCAGCGCACACCTGCCGCCAGATCTGGTGTTCTGCCTCGGTGTAGTTCACCTGTGGCACCGCCATACCGGGCCGCCAAGACATCACCGGGGCTGCGATCTCATTGCGACGACGGCGGTACTCGGCGTCCGTGGCGCCGGGATGGTCGTCGGCGAGGTGAACCTGCACCCCGTTCTCGTCCTCGGTGACTGGGGCATAGAGCTGCGCTTCTTCGAACATCTATCGGTCTTACCGCGTTGTGCGGTACGTCACCACTATTTCTTGCGTAATCTGTCGTAGATGAGCATTCGTGGGCAGCTCGACGATCTCGATCGCAAGATCCTTGCACTTTTGCGTAGTAATGGGCGCCGCACCTTCACCGACCTCGGTACCGACCTGGGGCTGTCCACACCGACAGTGAAGCGCCGGGTGGACCGCCTCGAATCACTCGGGGTGATCCGTGGGTACGCGGCGGTCGTGGACTCCGCCGCCACCGGACATGGCTTGGAGGCAATCATCGAGGTCTACTGCGCCGAGAGGATCGCGCCCCGGGACGTGCTGGCCACAGTGGAGCGGATGCCGGAGGTGGTCAGTGCGGTGACCGTCTCTGGTGAACCGGATGCGGTCTTACGCGTCCAGGTCGACGGCGTCACACATCTGGAGCAGGTCATCGAGCACCTCCGTCGGGAGTCGATCGTCACCCGCACCCACACCAAGATTGTGCTCTCGGTGCTGGTGGATCGACCGACCTCGCTGCACCCATGAGAAAAGCCCCGGACCCATCATGGTCCCGGGGCCATGGCTCCCCCGGCTGGACTCGAACCAGCAACCGCCCGATTAACAGTCGGGTGCTCTGCCATTGAGCTACGAGGGATCGCTAGGGCGCCAATAGATTTTAGCACTGCCGCCCGGGTGGCTCCGACCAGGTTAGGAGGACATCCCTACCGCTGATCGTACCCGATGCTCCAGGGCAACGATCTGCTCCTCCAACTCCGGGCCGCGGGTAACCCGCCCGCGCACACTCACCTGGGAGAAGAGCTCCCCGGACGGGCCTCGGCGGATCGCCCCGCGCAACACCCCACCCCCGGGGGCCTTCTCCTGTTCCACGTGCACCAGCGAGGCCTGCACGCGCTCGTGCAACGTGTCCGCTACCGCGCCGTCGGCATTGAGGAGGACCAGCTCGGACTGCTCGGCGCCATCGACCCAGGTGAGCCGGATCCGGTACTCCTCGCCGTCCCACTCCCCCCGGTCCACCTCGTGCCATGGCCGCTCGAGGTAGGCGGGACCGCGGTCATCGGCGAAGGCGTGGATGCCGGCCTTGGTCAGGACCACCCAACCGCCGGACTGGAGCCGTTGCGCGGCCAGGACTCGGTCCGAGAGCTGGTCCTT
>Ga0209487_1004658_pt1 | contig 10459 bp, 7 predicted proteins | sample Poulit2012_FD_187524 | JGI IMG/M metagenome (GOLD analysis project Ga0209487, IMG submission 187524) | Agricultural soil microbial communities from Georgia to study Nitrogen management - Poultry litter 2012 (SPAdes) (version 2) | ecosystem: Environmental > Terrestrial > Soil > Agricultural land... | reverse complement strand
CCTTTTTCGAGGTCCGCTTGCGCCCACCAGGCGACTTGCCTTCAGCGGCCAGCTTCGCCTCCCGGGCGGCGATCAGCTCCAGCGCCTGGTCCAGGCTCACCGTGTCCGGCTCCTGGCCGCGCGGGAGAGAGGCGTTCACCTTGCCGTGCTTCACGTAGGGTCCGAACCGGCCGTTGTGGAGTTCGACGGGATCGCCGGACTCCGGGTGGTTGCCCAGCGTCTTGAGTGGCTCGCCGCGCCCGCGCCCACGCTTCTTCGACAGCAGTTCCAGCGCGCGTTCGAGGCCAACCGTGAGGACGTCATCCTCCTTGCCCAGGGAGGCGTAGGTACGGCCGTGCTTCACGTAGGGGCCGTAGGGCCCGATGCTGGCCTCGATCGGGTTGCCCGTCTCGGGGTGCTCGCCCACCGGGCGCGGCAGTGAGAGCAGCTGGGCGGCCAGCTCCGGGGTCACCTCGCCGGCCTGAACCCCCGGCGGCAGCGACATGCGCTTGGGTTTCTTCTCCTTCTCCTGCGGCTCCTCACCCAGCTGCAGGTAGGGCCCGTACCGTCCCCGCTTGAGGACCATCGGCGTTTCCGTGCCCGGGTAGTCGCCCATGATGACGTCGCCCTTGTTCCCCTCGACCAGGAGCTCCTCCAGCTGCTCGCGCGTGAGATCGGCCGGAGCAATCTCTTCGGGGATGGAGGCGGTAGCCCGCTCCCCCTTCAGCTCGCCCTCCACGTACGGCCCGAAGCGGCCTACGCGAACCACCAGGGGATCCCACTTGCGCGACTCGATCGTCGAGATCTCGCGCGCGTCGATCCTTTCCAGGCCGCTCTGCACGCGCGACTCGATGCCGTTCTCGCCCAGGTAGAAGTCCTTCAGGTAGGGAACCGCGTCCACCTTGCCCGCGGCGATATCGTCGAGGGTTTGCTCCATGTTCGCCGTGAACTCCGTGTCGACCAGCTGCCTGAACTGGTGCTCGAGCAGGTTGTTGGTCGCGAAGGCCGTGAATGTGGGAATGAGCTGCTGGCCCTGCTTGCGCACGTAACCGCGGTTGATGACCGTTTCGATGATCGAGGCGTAGGTGGACGGCCGGCCTATACCCTCGCTCTCGAGGAGTTTGACGAGCGAGGCCTCGGTGAACCTGGCCGGCGGCTTGGTCTCGTGCCCGGCCGCAGTGATGTCGAAAGGCGTGATCTGGTCGCCCTCGGCAAGCGGGGGCAGGGGCTGCTCCTGCTGCTCCAGTGCCGCGCCCGGATCGTCGCTTCCCTCCACGTAGGCGCGGAAGAAGCCCGGGAAGATGGTGGTGCGGCCGCTGGCGCGGAAGAGCGCCGTCTCATTGCCGTCCAGGTGGGCCTCCACCTGGGCCGTGACCATCTTCAGGCGCGCCTCGGCCATCTGCGTCGCGATGGTGCGTTTCCAGATCAGGTCGTAAAGCTGCCACTCGCGGCCCATGAGGCCAAGCTGGTCGGCGGTGCGCATCTCTCCGCCTGCCGGCCTGATCGCCTCGTGCGCCTCCTGGGCGTTACGCGACTTCTTCCTGTACTGCCTGGGCCGTTCGCTCAGGTAGTCGTCCCCGTAGAGGCGCTCCACCGCCCGCCTGCTGCCGGCTATCGCCTCGCCCGACAGGTTGGTCGAGTCCGTACGCATGTAGGTGATGAAACCGTTCTCGTAGAGCCTTTGCGCGATGCGCATCGTGTCGCGGGCCGAAAGCCCCAGCTTGCGGCTCGACTCCTGCTGCAGCGTCGATGTGGTGAATGGGGGTGCGGGGTGGCGTTTCGTCTCCCGCTCCTCGACCGACCTGACCTGCAGCCGGCCGTTGCGGACCCGTTCGCTCAGCTCGCGCGCCTCGCTCTCGCCCAGGAGCAGTAGGTCCTCACCGTGCCGCAGGTTCTCCTTCAGCTGGCCGGTGTCCGGGTCGAAGTCGCGGCCCTCGGCCAGGCGTATGCCGTTCAGCTGGGTCATGGTCGCCTCGAACCTGACCGGGTCCTCCTCGCTGGCCTTGCCCAGCTTGGCGCGCAGGTCCCAGTAGCTGGCCGGGATGAACTCGAGGCGCTCCCGCTCGCGCATGACCAGCAGTCGTACGGCCACACTTTGGACACGGCCGGCCGAGAGCTTCGGGGCGATCTTCTTCCAGAGCAGCGGCGAGATCGAGTAGCCCACCAGCCGGTCGAGGACGCGCCGTGTCTCCTGCGCATCGACCAGGTTGCGGTCGATCTCCCTGGTCTCGTCCAGGGCACGCACGATGGCGTCGCTGGTGATCTCGTTGAAGACCATCCGCTTGACGGGAACCTTCGGCTTCAGCAGCTCGATGAGGTGCCAGCCGATCGATTCGCCTTCGCGGTCCTCATCCGTCGCGATGAACAGCTCGTCGGCGTCCTTGAGTGCGCTCTTCAGCTCGCGTATGACCTGCTTGCCGCGCGGCGTGACCACGTAGAGAGGCTGGAAGCCGTCGTCGATGCGGACGCCCAGCCGTGCCCAGGGCTTGCCCTTTACCTCCTCGGGGATCTCGGCAGCAGACGCCGGAAGGTCGCGAATGTGGCCCATGCTCGCCTCCACCTGATACTCACCGGGCAGGAAGCGGCGTATGGTGCGCGCCTTCGTAGGCGACTCAACGATAACGAGTTTTTTCGTGCTTGCCTTACTCAATTAATTAATCCCCTCGGAAACCGCCCGCCATTATAAGTAGACGTAGGCGGCTGTCAAGGTAGTGCCTTGGGAATGGATTACGTTCTTGCCGGCCTGCGCCGGCACCACCTATACCGGGCGACGATGCACGATGGCACGGCCCAGGGTGACCTCATCAGCGTACTCGAGGTCGCCGCCCACGGGCAGGCCGTAGGCGATCCGCGAGGCCTTCACGCCCTGTTCGCCGAGCGTGCGCGCGAGGTACATCGCGGTGGCTTCGCCCTCGACCGTGGTCGAGGTTGCGAGGATCACCTCCGGCCCCGACGCCAGCCGCTCCAGCAGCTGCCTGATCGTCAGCTGGTCGGGACCTACGCCGTTCATGGGGGAGAGCGCGCCGTGCAGCACGTGGTAGAGCCCTTCGTACTCGCCGCTGCGTTCGATCGCCAGCAGGTCGGCCGGCTGTTCGACCACGCACACGAGCTGCTGGTCCCGGTTCGGGTCGAGGCACACGGCGCACTTCTCTTCGCCCCTGGTCATCACGTTGAAGCAGACCGGGCACCTCTCCAGGGTGGCCTTCGCCTCGGCGATGGCCTGTGAGAGTGCCATCACGTCTTCCTCTGCCCTATTAAAGAGGTGAAAGGCGAGACGCTGGGCGCTCTTCGGGCCAATACCCGGGAGCTTGCCCAGCTCGCGTATGAGGTTGACGAGGGTGGGCGGGTACTTCAGAAGAGGCCTCCCATGCCTCCAAGACCACCCATGCCACCCGTGGCCTGGCTCATCTCCTGCTCCTGCAGCTCCCTGGCCTTGCGCTGCGCATCGCTCACGGCCGCGCTGACGAGGTCCTCGAGCATCTCCACATCCTCGGGATCGACGGCGCTGGGGTCGATCTTCACGCCGGTGACGGTACCCTCACCGTTCGCGGTGACGGTGACCAGGCCACCGCCGGCACTGCCCTCGACACTGAGCGAGGCGAGCTTCTCCTGCGCCTCCTGCATCTTGCGTTGGGCCTTCTGCGCTTCCTTCATAAGCTTCTGAATGTTCATCGCGCTGTCAGTCTACAGCTTGCGGCCCGGCGCGGCCGTCTTCCCGCCGTAGCCGCACGGTGTCCTACCCGTCGTCTGCGTCAGGGTCCAGCGGGGGAGTGCCATCGGGTTCGTCCTCGCTGCCTGGCTCCTCCTCGGTGGCGATGATCCTGCCGGGGAAGAGCTGCATGAGGATCTGCAGCTGCGGGTCGCCGCCGGCCTGAGCCTGCTGGCCGTCGTCTGAGGAGCGCGGCCGCGGGGGAGCTTCAGGCGGGCCGGCCGGTTCCCCCTCCCAGAAGTCGGGCGGCAGCTCCTCCTCCACGTAACTGTCCGCAGGATCCAGCTCTGGGGCAGCAGCGGCCCGGGTCTCAGCTGCGGTTGGCTCCTTGCGCTCCTGCGTCGTGCCCGCTCCGACCTGGCCGTCCGGAGTCCTCCTGTCGCTGACCGGGGGCGGTGCCGGGGCAGCGCGCGGGGCGGGCCGTTCGCTTTCAGCGGCGGGCGCTGCCTTTTGCGGGGCTGACGGGACGGCTGCCTGCGGCGGCCGCCCCGTCAGGGCTTTTTTACTGCAGTGTCACCCGGTCCCTCGATGCGGAACTCGAAGCCCGGTCCGGCGACCTCTTCGATGAGCCGGGCGAGTTCATCCTGCCGCGCCTTCAGCTGATTGAAGTGGAACCGGTGGGTGTCCCGGTAGCGGATGATGATCTGGTTGCCCTCCACCGTCTCCCGCGCGGGGGCCAGGAAGGCCTTCAGTTGCGGGTTGGCCCTGCCCTTGATCCGGTGCCAGTCGAGCTTCGGCGCCGCCTGGGGCTCCCTTGGGGCGTTGGCCTGCGGCTGTCCGGTACGCGGTGCGGACGGTGCGTCCTGCGTAGTGACGGGTGCTGGCGCGCTGCGGCCCGTGGGATCGAAGGGGGGCAGGTCGGTGGCGGCTGCAGCGGGCTGCGGAGCGGGCTGCCGGGTCCGGGCAGGCCCGGTTTCCGGCGCGCCCTGCGATGCGGGCTCGCGGACCTGCACCTCGTCGAAGCCCGCTTCCTTCCGGGGGGCGGCGGTGCCGGCAATGGCCTTGAGCAGCGCCACCTCCAGGCTGTACAGGTCATCGCGCCTCACGAAGCGCTCCTGCTCGTCGTCGAGGACCCGGATGAGCTGCAGCAAGCGGGCCTCCTGAGCGGGGTCCCGCCCGGACGCTTTACCGGTCACCAGGGCGCGCAGTTCGTCACGCAGGGCGGCGGTGACATTCTCGGCCAGCGATCTTGGCGCGTAGCCGTCCCAGTAGAGCGAGTGGGCCTCCTCGAAGACGCGCCCCATGTCGCTCTCCGTGACCGCCTGGGCAAGGCGCTCGATCCGGTGGCGAGGGGGCAGGCCCAGGGCGGCCTCCGCATCGCTCCGGGTGATCGCCGTGCCGGGCGCGAGCAGCCGCTCCAGGAGCGATTCGGCGTCGCGCATCGCACCGTCGGCCGCGGCTGCGACCAGCTGCAGGGCTTCCTCCTGGGCGTCGACACCGGCGCTGGCGCAGATGGTTTGCAGCTTCCGGAGGATCTCTGCCTCAGAAAGGCGCCTGAAGCGGAAGTGCTGACAGCGGGAGAGGACGGTCGCCGGCAGCTTCTCCGGCTCCGTAGTGGCCAGGATGAAGACAAGTCCGGCGGGGGGCTCCTCGAGCGTCTTCAGGAGGGCGTTGGCGGCCGCCTTGCTGAGCATGTGCGCCTCGTCGAGGATCCACACCCGGGCCCCGCCCCGCATGGAGGCGAGTGTCGTACGCTCGCGCAGCTCCCTGATGTCCTCAACGGAGTTGTTCGAGGCGGCGTCCAGTTCGATTACATCCGGGTGGCCGCCCTCGCGTACCGCCAGGCAGCTTTCGCACTGCCCGCAGGGTTTCGCACCCGCAGCTTCGCAGTTCAATGCCATGGCGAGGAGGCGCGCGGTCGTGGTCTTGCCGACGCCGCGGGGGCCCGAGAAGAGGTAGGCGTGGCCGGTGCGCCCATGCTGCAGCGCCGCCTGGAGCACCTCCTTGACGTGCTCCTGTCCAACGACCTGCTCGAAAGTCTGGGGCCTGGCCTGCTGGTAGATGGCAGCCATCAGCGCAATCGTACCACCGGGGCAGCGGGGTACGATTGAACGTGTGCGCCATGCGATCCTCGGGGGCTTCGCTGGGTCTCGCCCTGGGTGGCGGGACCGCCCGCGGCGTGGCCCACATAGGTGCCCTCAAGGTCCTCGAAGAGCGTGGCGAAATCCCCCAGGTTCTGGCCGGCACGTCGTACGGGGCCATAATAGCGGCGCTGTACGCGCTCGGCATGCCGGCGCTGGAGATCGAGCGGCTGGTGCGCAGCCAGAACCTGCTGGAGCTGTGGGCAACGGGAATAGACTTCGGCTTGCACAGGGCCGCGCTCATTCACGGCAGGAGGCTGGAGCGGTGGCTGGACCGGAAGATATTCTTCGGCGCTGCCATCGAGGAGTGCGAGCGGCCCCTGGCCATCGCCTGCACGGACCTGGCGACCGGTGAGCTGGCAGTTCTGAGGGAGGGCAGCATCGCCAGCGCGGTCGTGGCTTCCAGCGCCCTGCCCATGATCTTCGCCCCCAGGAAACTGGACGGAAGAACGCTCATCGACGGCGGGTTCGTCCAGGCTGTGCCCTTTGAAGCCCTCCGGTCGCTCAAACCTGACAGGATGATCGGCATCCACGCGGGCCTGGTGCCCGGCGAGTCGCGGCTGCTCAGGCTGCTCCGGACGGTGGCCGGCTCGCGTGCGGGTCGTGCGTGGGCACGGAGCAGCCGGAAGCTGCACCCCCGGGTGCCGCTACGTGACCTGGCCGCCGGCCTGGGCTGTGCCCTCCAGTCGTACCTGAAGCCGCAACTCGTTCCGGAAGGGGCGCTGCTGGTGCAGACCACCCCGCCCATCAGCTGGTGGGATTTCCACCGTTCGCCGGAGGGCATCGCCGCCGGCGAGGCGGCCATGCGTGTCGCGCTCGACCGGCTGGAAAGCGGACAGTCCGGGGAGACTGCACCGCAAACCGTGCTGGTAAGGGTAGAGCCGGAAGACGCCTGAGGGACCTACTCTTCGCGTAGCGCCTCGATGAGGGCGGCGGCCACCTCGTAGGCGGCCCCCCGGGACAGCGTGTCGCCGGGGGCGGCCCCGACCAGCTCCTCCACGGCGATGTCCCCGCTTTCGCAGGCATCCAGCAGGCAGGCCGCCGCCCGGGAGCTGTGGTTGGCGCTCTCCGGTGTAAGCGGCCCCTCGGGGGTACCGACCAGCGCCACCAGCTGCGTGCCGGCGCCATCCAGGCCAAAGAACCTCTCCAGCACGTTGCTCAGCAGGTAGACGAAGCTCAGTGCCGTCGTCTCCTGGTGCAGCCTCGGGTCGTTGCTGTAGCCGCCCAGGGCGAGCCCGCGGCTCAGCATGAGCCGGTACGCCCCGTAGTGCGGATGGTCGGAGGGCCCCACCGGTTCCCGGGCGGCCACGGGCGGCAGGTAGGCGCCGCGCTCCAGCAGCCGCTCGCGAAGGCCGGCGATCTGCGCCTCGTCGGCGGCGAACTGTGCCGGCTCGGCGCCGGCGCGGACGGCCCGGGCTGCGGCCACCCCCACCGCCTCGGCCACATTCATTCCGAACGGCACCACGCGTGCGCTGGAGGCGGCGATCGGGTCGTAGCCGGCCGCCTTGCCCACGACCCACAGGCCGCTCACGTCCTGCGGAACCGCGACGCACAGCTGTACCCCGTAGATTTCGGGCGCCCCGAACACGAAGCCCGTATCGCTCCTGGTGAGGATCTGCACGTCGAGCGGGTAGCCGCCTGCGGCAATGTCCAGCGGGGTGACGCGGTTGTCCATCACGTCGTCGGCGGAAAGCGTGCACTGCGCCTGCAGATGCCGGGATTCGCGGATGTAGAGGGTCTGGGCGGCGCCGGAGTAGGTCGCATTCGCGAAGCCGGGCAGCTCTTCGGCAAGGTAGGCGACGACGCGGGGCGCCTCCCGCTCCGCACGTGCCCGGCCTTCCACGATGCTGGCGCTGTCGAAGGGATCGATGTCGTGGATCAGCAGCGCGTTGACAAGGACACTGCCGTCCTCCTGCAGGCCCAGGTTCAGGCCCCGCAGGCGAATGCCGTCCTCCTGCGCCCGGTAGGCGGCGGGATAGCCGCCGAAGTGGCCCCAGGCCACCCACTCGTCCTGGATGGCGTAGTCGCGGCCGCGCTCGCGTACACCGCGGCGCAGGGCCTGCCAGTCGACCCCGTCGATGCGGAAGACGAGCGTGTCGACCATGCGTGCCTTCAGGCCCAGCGATTCGAACCCCACCGTGTAGCCGGCTCCGGCCAGGGCGCCGAAGTCCATGTCGGCGGTACCATCGATGACCTGTCCGGCGTGGAAAACGTCATCTCCCGAGCGCACGCCCACGACCTGGCGGCCCTCCATGACCGGCACCATTTCGTCTGCACCCGTGCGCACGGTCACGCCCGCCTCGTCGAGCAACCGCTCGAACGCCCGCTGGGCCCGCCTGACATCGAACGAATGGCCCCGGCCCACCAGGTTCCACCAGCGTTCGAAGAGGCCCTTCTGCAGGTTCACGGGCTGGGTCCGCAGGTCCAGCACGTTCAGCTCGCCCAGCACGAACAGGCCCCCCAGGCGGTCGTGCCCGGTGATCAGGAGCGTGCTCGCGCCTTCCTCGGCCGCACTGACCGCTGCGGCGATCGCCTCCGGTTCGGAACCGACGACGACTATGTCCCAGTCGTTTGCCTCCTGGGAGGAGGCTGCGCCCAGCAGCAGGCTCAGGGCCAGGAGGATATGGCGTAGGCGGGGGATCAGAAGCATGGCATCGTCCTTACGTCAGTAGTGATAGGGAGTGGGCAGCGGGTTCTCCAGCAGGTCGGTCGCTATCTCGAAGGAGGCGTGCGGTTTGCCCACCTCGCTGGCGGCCCGACTCATCCTCGTGCGGCGCTCCCTGTCGCCAAGGAAGCGGCCAACCTTGAGTTCCAGCGTGCTGAGCGGCTCGATGCGCATTCCGGCGCCATACTCCAGCAGGTAGGTGGCGTTGGCCTCCTCCTGCAGGGGGTAGGGGTCCACGATGGCGAAGGGGAGACCGCTGGCCAGCGCCTCGCTGGTGGTGAGCCCGCCGGGCTTGCCAATGAGCAGGTCGGCCGCTGCCATCAGGATCGGCACCTCGCTGCTGAGCCCCTGCACGTCGAACTGCACCGGTCCCTCGTAGCCGTCGAGCATTTCGAACGCGATGTTGCGCAGGTCGGGGCTGCGGCCGCACACGACGACGATCTGCAGGTGCAGGCGCATGTTGCGCAGCTGGTGGAGGACCTCGCGGAGGGTGCCCCCGCTCATCCCACCCGCCATCAGCAGCAGCAGGTCCCGGCCGGTTCCGTAGCCCAGTGACCGGCGCGCCGCCTCCCGGGAGGGGAGCTGCGCGAAGCGGGAATCGATGGGGATCCCGCTTACCCGCACGCGTTCCGGCCCGACGCCCATGCTCAGCATGTGGGCCTTCACCTCATCGGCAGCCACGTAATACCTGCCCACCCCGGGCTGTACCCACAGCCGGTGAGCTGCGAAATCCGTGACGACCACAGATTGCGGCAGCGGTACGCGGGCGCGAACGGAGAACATCTCGGGCGGCAGGAAGTGGGTGTGCACGAGCACCGTGGGCCGGTAGGCGCGGATGGTGCGCGGCAGGTGGTAGGAGATCAGGCGAATCAGGCGCGCCCTGAGCCTCAGGTTGCGCAGGCGCGACTGCCGCGGAGCCCGATCGAGGCGCTTGCCCAGCCAGTCGACCATCTCGGGCGCCGTGCGCAGCAGGTCGAAGTAGGCCTGGCGGTAGAGGCGCCGGAAGGGCGCCGAGGTGTAATCGAGCAGGTCGACGTGCAGCGTCTCGCAGCCCAGCCTGGCGAAGGCTCCTTCGAGCGCCCGGCCGGCGGCCACGTGACCGCCCCCGATCGAGGCCGAGACAATAAGTACCCTCGCACGCACACCCTGCACGGACTCAAGTCTACCAGCCCGCTCTGGTGGTAGCATTGCTGGTCTAAGGAGGTCTCATGCGCGTCCTGCTGGCGCTTCTACCGTTACTGTTCATCGCCGCCTGCGCGCCCGACGGGCTACCGCGGATTCACGAGGTCGTCCTCTACGGGCAGCAGAACACCCGGATCACCTGGTTCTACGGCACGCCCACCACGCTCATGTTCGGTGACCAGGTTACCGAGCTCACCCGCTACCGCGGCGAGAGCGAGGACGCACTTGCGATTGAGGGCGCCCTCGGCGTGGGCGACGCCCCCTACCTGCGCGAGCGCATCCCCGGCCTGGCCAACCCACCCAGCGAGGTTTACCAGGTGCCCCGCAGCAGCGACATGCGGGTGCGCGTTCACGCCGACACCGGCCCGATCCTCTACTACGACGGCAATGTCTGGTTCAGGCTGCTGGGCGACGGCAGGCCGGGCATCGACGTTCCCGTGGTGCCCAGACCGCTGCTGAACGGCCTGCAGGGCCTGGGCGAACTGGAACGGCGCGAGGCGCTCGCCCTCCAGGAGCATTTCGAAAGCCTGGGCAGCCCGGTGGCCGTGACGCTTCTGGACGAGATTCCCGCGGCGCCGCGTGCAGCCGCTGGTGCCCAGGAGTACCTGCGCACCGGCCTTTTCGTGCAGACGCAGTTCTCGGCCCTGCAGACTTCCGCTGCACCGGCGCAGGAGCGGCTCGTGTGGGAACCGCTCCAACAGGGCGACAATGCGGCCGTGACCGACGAGTCGTTCCGGCTCATCGCCGACAACAGCAGCTTCGCCCGGGCCTGGAGCGAGGCGCATGCGAACCTGCTGCAGCCGCCGCCGCTGCCCGAGGTGGACTTCACCAGGGAAAGGGTCG
>Ga0209487_1004657_pt1 | contig 10460 bp, 14 predicted proteins | sample Poulit2012_FD_187524 | JGI IMG/M metagenome (GOLD analysis project Ga0209487, IMG submission 187524) | Agricultural soil microbial communities from Georgia to study Nitrogen management - Poultry litter 2012 (SPAdes) (version 2) | ecosystem: Environmental > Terrestrial > Soil > Agricultural land... | reverse complement strand
TCGCAGACCACCACCCCACCGAGCGCCGGGACCTCCTCACCCAAGGCCTAGACCCCAACAACCCAACACACGGACGCGGCCTCTGCAAGACATGCCACGACCGCAAGACCGCCCGCACAGCAAGCGGCTGGACCACAACACAAGAAACCTGAACCAAAAAACCCGAACAAAATCGAACATTTGTTCGAAAAAAGAGGGGGGAGGGGGTTCGAACAAGCGTTCGAAGACCGCCGGTCAGGGCTTAAAAATGTGCGACGGGTTCAAAATTTTCGGTTCACGTTTTTTGCGTTTTCTGATTTTGGTTTTTTTGCCTCTTGGCGCGATGCCGAGAGGTTTTCTTCTGCGCGATGCGGAGTGTGATTTGTATGTCTTCTCGTGGCGGGGCTCGTAATCGTTCTGGGCCCGCAGTGGATCCTTCTTCTGGCCGTTCTGAGCGGCGTGCCTTGTCGTTTCAGGCTTTGCCGAATGAGGGGTATGCCGGTGATATCCCGGGCTTCCCGCTTCCCGACGCTGATGCTCGAGAGGTTGAAGTGTGGGAGGCGTCTTGGCGCACCCCGCAGGCTGCTGCTTGGGCTTTGGAGTCTTGGCGGTGGCAGGTTCTGGCTGAGTATTGCCGGATCGTTGCTGCTATCGAGCAGGAGCCGAAGGCTGCGTTGGTGGCTCAGTTGCACCGTTATCGTGATCAGCTTGGTTTGACGCCTGCTGGGATGCGTGAGAACGGTTGGGCGGTCGCTCAGCCTGAGATTAGTTCGGAGCCTTCGCGGGTGGTTGAGCGGAAGGAGGCCCCGCAGCGTCGGATGAGGGCTGTGCGTAGTGAGCCTGCCTGAGTTCGTTGTTGATTTCCCGACGTTGGGCGATCTTTGGTCGGCTTGGATCGAGCAGCATTGCCGGGTTCCGGATCGGCATCAGCGCGGCGCGCCGTTTCGTGAATATGACTGGCAGTTTTGGTGTACCGCGAATGATGGTCGGATCCGTGAGGACGCGCAGCAGCCGGATCTTGATCGTCCGCTGTTGAACCAGGCATTCGTGTATCGCCGTTCGCAGGTTATTGCGCCGCAGAAGATGGGTAAGGGTCCGTGGACCGCTACGCGCGCAGCGCTTGCTGCTGTGGGCCCGTCTGAGTTTCTTGGCTGGGCTGAGGACGGCGATTATTACGCGTGCGCAGACTGGTCTTGTCCGTGCGGCTGGGAGTACGAGTATTTGCCGGGCGAGCCTATGGGGCGGCGGCATCCTTCGCCTCTGATTCAGATCATGGCTACCTCGGATGACCAGGTGGATAACATTTGGCGCCCGTTGGTGTCGATGATTCACCTCGGGCCGTTGAAGCACCTGCTTCGCCCGCGTGAGAATTTCATTCGTATCGTTGGCGATTCGGATGATCCGGATAATGACCGGATCGACCGGGTTACGGCGTCGGCGCAATCGCGGCTCGGGCAGCCGTTGTCGGCCGCGTTTTTTGACGAGTCGGGCCTGTATACGCCGGCGAATAAGTTGATTAAGGTCGCGAACACGATGCGGCGCGGCGCCGCGGGTATGGGCGGGCGGTCTTTTGAGACGACTAACGCTTTTGACCCGGCGCAGGCGTCGTACGCGCAGGTGACGCTCGAATCGACGGCTCCGGATATTTTCAAGTATTGGCGTAACCCTGATGTGGCTTTGCGGCGGCAGGACGGTAAGTCATTGTCGTTTAAGAACGCGCGGGAGCGGCGCCGGATCCTCAAATACGTGTATGAGGGCGCGCATCACATCATTCTCGATTCGATCGAAGCTGAGTGCGCTGAGCTGATGGTCACTGATCCGGCGGATGCGGAACGGTTTTTTGGTAACCGTCTCGTGCGGGGCGCAGGCCGGTTCCTTTCCGAGGCGCAAGTTGAAGACCAAACGGTTGATATTCCTGAACCTGAAGATGGTGCCACGGTTTGTGGTGGCATGGACGGTTCGCTGACGAATGACTGGACTGCGATCCGGTTAGAGACGCTCGACGGGCACCGGTTCACACCAACTTATGGGCCAGATAGGCGCCCGGCGGTGTGGGATCCGGCGCAGTGGAATGGGCACATTCCGCGCGGCGAGGTTGTTGCCGCGGTCGATGAGATCACGCGGCGGTACAAGGTGAAGCGGTTTTATATTGATCCTCGCCATTGGGAAACACAGGCTGATGCGTGGGCGTCTGAGCATGGTGAAGACGTGTTTGTGCAGTGGCCTACGAACAAGATCACGCGCATGCATGGCGCGTTGGAGCGTTATTTCGTTGATTTAACGGTCGAGAAAACGACTACGCATGATGGGTGCCCATATTTTCGTCAGCACGCGTTGAACGCGGTGAAGGTTGCGAAACCGGGCGACAAATACACGCTCGGTAAGCCTTCTGAGCACGAAAAGATGGACGTCGCGATGTCTGACGTGTTGGCGCATGAGGCCGCGGCTGACGCGCGTGCAGCCGGCTGGGCCGATGAGTCTGAATCTACTTATTTCCGTCTACCACGATAAGAACAAAGAACCCTGGGGGTGACCTGTGGCTGTTACTCCTAAAGAGATAGAAGTTCTTGACGAACTCTATGCGCAGCGTTCCGCCAACTGGCGGGTAGATGAGAAGCATGAGCGCTACTACAAGCTGATTCACACGTTGGTGCAGTTGGGGATGGCAATCCCGCCGTCGATGCGTGATTTCGTGGTGATGGCGAACTGGGCGCGTGTCATTGTGCGCACCATTTCTTCCCGTCAGCGAGTGCGTGGCCTTTACTTGCCGGGCGAAGAAAAGACTGACGCTCAGTTGCGGCAGATTTGGAATGACAACAACATGTCGTCTCAGATGAAGCGGCTGCGCAAAGACAGATACGTGTTTGGGCGGGCGTTCATTTCTGCTGGCCGTAAAGAGGTTGGCAGTGACGCGCCGTTGCTGCGGGTGGAGTCGCCGCGTCAGGTTGAAGCGAAGGTCGATAACCGCACTGCGACATTGGTTGCTGCGGCCCGGTTTTTCGCGCCCACGCCGGCGCATGTTCCGGACGGGTTGGCGCGCTCACTGACTCCGACAGAGCCGACGCACATCACGTTGATGATGCCGGATTACACGAAGCAGTTCACGCTTGAGCGGGGACGCTGGCATGAGATCGCGAATCAGGTTCATGGTCTGGGCACGGTGCCGATGATTATGGATCTGAATGAGCAGATGAGCGGCCCGATTGTGGGCGAGTCCGAGTTGACGGACATTATTCCGCTGATGGACGCTGCGGCGCGTTCGCTCACTAATCTGCAGTTCGCGCAAGAAGCGCACGGCATTCCGCGCATGTGGATGTCGGGAGTGGATAAGAAAGATTTCCTTGACCCGGTGACGGGCGAGATGATCCCAATGTTTGAAGCGTATTTCGACGCTATCCACATGCTGAAAGACGCGGGCGCTCGCGTGGGCCAGTTGACCGCAGCTGATCTGAAAAACTTTGAGACCGCGCTGAACATTTACGGGAAGCAAGCATCAACTGTTTATGGGTTCCCGGCCCGCTATTTCGGTATTCAGGGATCTATCCCTGCCACTGAGGGCGCGGTTATCGCTGATGAGATCCAGCTCGTGAACACGGTTGAGGATAAGAACGAGGACGAAGCCACAACAGTTGGGTGGGCGGGCGGCCTTGCTTACCGCATTAAGACCGGTGAATGGGTTGAGGGGAACCGGATTCAGGCCGATCATTTCGACCCGTCTACGCCAACTGTGGCGCAGCGTGAAGACGCTTTAATGAAGCGTCGCTCCCAAGGTGTTCTTTCCCGTGAAGGCTACTGGGATGAACTCGGCTGGTCGGAGGAACGCAAGGCGCGTGAGCGCGGCTATTTGGAAGCCGAGGCGCGCGAAATGTTGACGTTCGGCGCCGATGATGACGGTTCTTTCTAAAGCAAAAGCCCATCAAGCGCGCATGTTGCGTGTTGAGCGTGAGGCGCTCCGAGTAACACGGCGTGGAGGTTTAACGTCTAAGGCCGTCGTGTTGGCTCATTTCAAATTTATGGCCGCAACCGATGGGGCTGTGTCAGTAGCAGAGCAACTGCACGCGCAGGACGTGACTCAGTGGCCGGATGGCTTCGTGGATATTTCACAGTTGGCGCATGTAAGCGGTGATGGTTCACCTCTTGTGGCTTCAGTTGCGCGAGGCACTTCGGCGGGCTCGTTGGGCTTGGTTGTCGCTACTCAGATCACAGATGTCGCGCGCACGGGCGGCGGTTTGCAGATCGCTGCGACGCCGCGAGTCGGTTATGTGCGGATGATCGAGGCTGATGCTTGTTCGCGGTGCGTGATCATGGCCGGGAAATGGTTCCGGTGGAACCAGGGTTTCATGCGCCACCCACGATGCCGCTGCACGCATATCCCTGCAGCGGAGTCACGTTCGGATGATTTGCGGGTCGACCCGTATCAATATTTTGAGTCGCTGTCTCCTGAGGAACAGGATCGGGTTTTTACGAAAGCCGGTGCGGAAGCGATTCGGGACGGCGCTGACATGTCCCAGGTTGTGAACGCGCGCGCCGGGATGACGCCTAACGGTTATTTCACGACCTCGGGCACATCCAGTGGTTACGCATCAACCGTGCTGCGACCTGGGCAGCGTCGCATGACCCCGGAGAGTATTTACGCTCAAGCGCGCGGTAATCGTGAGGTTGCGCAGCAGTTGTTGCGGGAGCATGGCTATATCCTTCCGGCTGGTCAGGTTCCGGGCGGGGCGCTGGTCGGTCAACGTGAGGGTTACGGCGCTCTGGGGCGCGGTGGGACCCGCATGTCAGCGCGACAAGCGGTCGAGGAGGCCCGCAGGACGGGCGTGCGCGACCCGAACAGTCGGTACACGATGACCGCTGCCGAGAGGCGGCTCCATGATGCGCGGATCCGGTATGAGACCGCGCTGCGAGGTATCGACCCGTACACGTCCCCGGGATTCGGTAACACTGCCGATCCGACCGGGGCGCTGGCCGCGGCGGAGCGCACTAAACCGGCTTCCCCTCGAGTGGTTGAGACCGCGCGCAAGGACTATTTGCGGTGGTTCAACACAAACGGCCAGATCTATATCAAGTAGAGCCGTTCCCTATTTTCCCGGCCGGGGCGATTCCGGTTCGGGTTCTTTCCGAGCGATTTGGAGAAATCAATGCCAAAAAATCTGCGCCCCTGGCTGCGGTTTATCACTAATGAAACGGCCAGCCCGGGCGAAGGTGGCTCCGGTGGTGGCGGCGGTGAGCAAGAGACCGTCCCGGCGCCGGGCGAAGGCGAAAACGAGCAGACTGATCCGGAAGGGTTAGGCGAAAAGGGTTTAAAGGCCTTGCAGCGCGAGCGCGAAGCCCGCAAGCAGGCCGAAAAGCGCATCGCTGAACTCGAGTCGGGGAACTTGCCACTCGTGCAACTTCAAGATGAATTGAAGGCAGCACAAAGCGAGTTAAAGGCCGCCCAGCAGGCCGCACAAACGGCGACGCAAGAAGTCGCGACTGTGAAAGCCGAAGCGTTGCGGTACCGGATCGCAGCGCAGTTCGGTATCTCCACTAAACCGGGCGACGGCGATAAGCCTTCTGACGCTGAAATGTTCCTTACCGGCGACACGGAAGAACAGCTCATCAGTCAGGCCCAACGCCTCGCCGATCTACGCAAGGCGTCTTTGGGTGACGGTCTCGTTGATCCCACTCAAGGCGGGGGCAGCGGCAAACCGGAGATGGACAACCTCAAGCCCGGCGCTGAACGACTAGCAAGCGCTTTCGACGCGCAAATAACAAGCAAGTAACCGCAGGCTACTTTCACGCCTGCGAATAAACCAAAATAGGAGGCCAAAAATGGCTGTAACTCTCGCACAGGCTGCGGCTAACGAGACCGATCCGGTTCGCCGGGGCGCGCTCGAATCCGCTGTGCAGGTCTCGCAGGTGTGGGACCGACTTCCCTTCGAAGGGATCGCCGGTAACGCATACGCGTACGACAAGGACAAGGTTCTTCCCGGTACTGCTTTCCGTACCGTGAACGAGGCATATATCGAATCGACCGGTGTGGTGAACCAGGACATTGAACGCTTGGTCATCCTCGGTGGTGACGCGGACGTTGACCGCTTCATCGAGAAGACGTTCTCTGCATCGACTGGTGTGCTCATGGCTGACCAGGTTCGGATGAAGCTTGAGTCGGCGCAGGCCACTTATGTGGATGCGATGTTCAACGGTGACGTTGATGTGAACCCGAAGGGCTTCGACGGGCTGCGTAAGCGACTCGTTGGCGAGCAGGTGATCGATGCAACCGCTACGGCATCCCAGGAAGGGCTCCTGGACGACCTAGATCTGCTGTTCGGGCAGGTCTACGGGGATCTCCCGGACGTGGTGTACGCGCCGGGCAAAATCATCACCCGGCTCAAGTCCCTTGGCCGCAAGGTCGGGGGCGCGGACTATGTGAACTCCGAAATCACAGGGAAGCGTGAATTCACGTGGAACGGTGTGCCGTTCCTCGACCCGGGCGAGCACTGGTCGGGGCGTCGCATCCTCCCGTACGACACTACCGATGGCGGCGACCTGTATGCGGTGAAGTTCGCTAACTCGTTCGCTGACCACGGCGTCATGGGTATCACTAACGGCGGGCTGCAGGCCTACTTCTTGGGCGAACTCGAAGAGAAGCCCGCCTACCGCACCCGCATCGATTTCTACACCGGCCTCGTCGCTCAGGGTGGCCGCGCTGCGGCTCGACTGCGTGGCGTGAAGCTCAACTAAGGAGAGAACAGATGACTAAGAAGACACAGCCGAAAACTACTCGGCTCTCTGAGGACGTGACGAAGCCGCAGCCTACGGATCCGGGTGACGCTCCTGCGGACACTTTCGATGAGAAGGAGCGGGCCACATCGGTTCGTCCTGACAAGGCGGCGGCAGCGGGCGACGGTCATCAGACGGTTAATGCCGTTGTGCCTGGTGATCCGATCACCGATCCGGAACCCGAATCGCAGGGCCGTACGGAGACGTACACGGTTTACGACAACGACAACAAACCCGTCGAGGTGACCCGAGATATCGACACCGGGAAGCCCGTCGAAACGGATCCTGGCGATCCCGAAGACTGACCGGTTGATGCGGAAGGAGGTGGGGTGGTCATGGCTTCGATAACGACTATTGCTGATGTTTCGGCGGCTCTTGGCCGCCCCATCGTCCCGCCCCAATCGACGCAAGTTGAGTCGTGGATCGGGCGAGTTGAGGGCCGTATTCGGTCGCGGATCCCCGATCTTGATGAACGGATCCAAGCCCCCGCATATAAAGCAGCGGTTGTTGGTGTCGTGGTTGATGTTGTTATCCGCAAAATCAACAACCCGACCGGTTTGCGGTCTGAGCGGATCGATGACTACTACTACGACCGTGGGTCGCAGAAGGCCGATTTGTGGCCCACCGATGAGGAATGGCGGGAACTAATTCCTGACGCGGTGACGGGCGCGTTCTCGACACGTCCAGGTTTCGAACCTGACCGTAAGGGGTGGCCGCTATGAATATAGGTGGCGTCTTGGAGATGGGACGCCGCTCAGCCGAATCGCGGATGCGCGACGCGTGCGTTATCCGCCGCGCGGGCGAGAAGGTTTCGGACGGGCGCGGTGGCGAGACCGTCACGATGGTCCAGGTCTACCCAGACCCGAGCTGGCCCGAAGATCACCCCCACTACGACGGGAAATGTTGGGTCTCTTACCCAGGTGTGGCATTCGAATCAACGTTCGATTCGGCAGGCGTGACCGTAGTGCAAGGCCGCATTGAGTTAAATCTGCCAATTGGGGCGGATGTTGAAGAAGACGACGTTGTCGTAATCACACGCACGCGAGACAACCCGCGACTCACCAGTTTGGAGTTCCGCGTCGCTTCAGAGGTTCCCCGGTCGCAAGGGGTGCGACAGAAAATTTTGTGTGAACACAACCAGAGAGGCGTGAAAAGTTTATGAGCAAGATGGTTATTCGTAATGCGGTGACCGGTGTAGCTCGCGATATTGCGGTACCGGCCCGGAAGGCGCCCAAGGCTAAGACCACGGAGGCTCCGGCATCGGCTGGTGGCGACGATAAGTCCAAGCGGGCGAGCGCGGGTAAGGGCCGTGGCTGACGGTTTCTCGGTCGATATTGAGGGCGCCCGCGAAATCGCCGCGGACTTGTCGAATGTTGATGCTCGGTTGCGTCCGAATATTGCCGCGGTCGTAAAAAAGGGTGCCACCAACATTAAGGATGATCTACAAACCCAAGCGCGTAAATCTCGTCACTTTAAGGGGTTTGCGCCGGGCATTTCCTATGACATGGTGGACGATTTTGAGGCGGAGATCGGGCCCGTTAAAGGCCGCCCCGGTTCCCTCGCAAATATCGCCTACTTCGGCACCTCGCGTGGCGGTGGAACTGTTGAGAACCCGGAGGCTGCTTTGGCGCGTGAAGTCCCGGCGTTCGAAGAGCATTTGGGTGACATTGTGGAGAAGGAGATTTTCGGGTGAAAACCCTCATCGAATCCATTAAGGCGCGCCTCGAAGCCGAGGGCTACGGAACATATTTCATTAATGTGCCTGACGCCCCGAAATATCCATACGTTCTGTTGTGGACCGGCTCAGGTCAGCTCGAAGTTGGGCCGATGGACGGGACCCGTGATTTGCGGGACACGCTCGGGGTGACGATGGTCTCCACGTTCGCGCTCGGTGTCTTGGAGATGTCGAAGATTGTGCGTGCCGCTCTGGTTGGTTTCGCGCCGGCATCAGACACATGGAGCGTGGCTGAGTTTCGTGAACCGTACGATTCCCAGGACATCCAGCCAGACAAAGACGTGTCGCTTCCCGAAAAGGGTTACCCGTTCTTTGGTGTTGATCTTTACGCGCTGGATGGCACACCCAAGCAGTAACTAGTTTTCCCGCGTTCCCGTGAGCGGGTATTTGAAGGCACCAGACACCTGTTTGGTGCCTTTTTCCTTGCAAGGAAACCAATCAATTCTGTACAGAAAGGGGCCCGAAAATGGCTCGCATGCTCGCGGATAAGAAACGCACCCTCTGGATACTCGAGGGTAAGCCTGAAGATCCGAACGCTCCCACCGCCGCAGAAATCAACGGTGGCGAGAACGCTTCCTGCTCGATCGGTAACGCCGGTTTCAGTATTGGTGCTTCCACACCGAACGTTGAAAATGACGGTTCGCTGTGTGAAGGCGCATCGGCTGAGACTCCTACGTCTAAGACGTATGCCGCTTCGATGAATATTTACCGGTTTTATGAGCCGGGCACGAAGCAAATCAAGGTGGAAGAAGATTTCGTTTTCCAGGCTTTTAAGGAGTTCGGTTCGGAGGTGTGGGTCGCTTTGCGTGATGGTGGCAAGGAGCACACCGAGGAGGCTGAGGAAGGCGACGAAGTGTCGATCTACAAGCTGATTGCTGGCGGTATGGGGCGGGCGTCGGATACGGCTGGGTGGCAGAAGCGTGAAGCACACGTGACCGTTGCTGACGGGTTTGAAGACAAGTGGGTTGGTGGTACACCGCCTGTCGCTGGTGGCGGCGGTGGCGGCTAATCCCTGCCCCTTTTAGACCGCTGTCGGTGTCGGTGATCACGGGACCCGGCACCGACAGCACCAAAACATTAATTATCCCGTGAAGCCTGAAACCAGGAGTAGGTAATGGCGAAAACAATTGAAGGTATTCCCGATTTCATCACCCGGGACCAGTACGTCGCGTTAATTAATTCATCCGGTTTCGACGCGGACTATCTGCAAGAACTGCGGTTTGCTGCCGATGGCGTCCATGCGGTCGTTTTCTATAAAGACGAAAACGGCAACCGGATTTTAGACAAGGCCCCTGGCGCGCGTGGCTGGGTCAAGCATCGCGTATTCATCCCCGTGCGTGACGACGACACAGACCGTCGCCGCACACGCACCCGTCCCGTGAAAGGTAAAAATAATGTCCCGTGAAGATACGTCCATGGCCGAGGGCAATCGCACCATAGAAGAACAACTCGACAATGCGGTCGCAGAAGGCGACATCGTTGACGTCACAGAAGACCTAAATGTTGAAGACTTCGACTTCGCCGCATTCGTAGAAGGCGTCCGCCCGGGACGACGTGCAGTAAAAATCACGATGCGCGCCGACCTCATGGTTGAACTCGACCGCATCATCGCCGAATACGAGGCCAGCAGCAAAACGGAACGCGATGAAGAAGATCTCCTTGAGCGATACAACGCCGTGAAAGCAGAAATCATCGCTTCGGAGCGCATCTTTGTGGTCGAGGCCCGCTCGGACTCGCGGATTAACGAAATCAAAGACGAAATGCGGCGTCTTGGGAAGCCTGAACCGAACCGTAAAGCGACCGCTGAGATGCGCAGTGACTGGCGTGAAGAACTCCTGCTGCGTCGGCTAGCGGATGCGATCATCACGCCCTCGAATGTCACCTACGAAGGCTTGATCAGGCTGCGTAAGGCGTCTGAAGCTCAAATCAATAAGCTTGTCGGGACTATGCAGATGGTGAACAGTGACCCGACTGCGGGGTTGAA
>Ga0209487_1004655_pt1 | contig 10465 bp, 9 predicted proteins | sample Poulit2012_FD_187524 | JGI IMG/M metagenome (GOLD analysis project Ga0209487, IMG submission 187524) | Agricultural soil microbial communities from Georgia to study Nitrogen management - Poultry litter 2012 (SPAdes) (version 2) | ecosystem: Environmental > Terrestrial > Soil > Agricultural land... | reverse complement strand
GCCATCCGCATTGCCGCCGTCAAGTACGGAGGCGGTGGCGACTGGTACCAGGCGCAGACGCCGCTGCCGTCGTTCCTTTCCTTCGTGCGCGAGCATACGCTGATCGATATCGCACCCGAGGCCGACGTCGTCGAGCTGGCCAGCGAGAACCTGTTCACGTATCCGTTCATCGTGCTGTCAGGCCACGGCAACATCTCGCTCACCTCGCGCGAAGTCGAGTACCTGCGCACCTACCTCGAACGCGGCGGCTTCCTCTACATCGACGATGATTATGGCCTCGATCCGTACATCCGCCGCGAGCTTGGCCGCGTTTTGCCCGACCACGAACTGGTCGAGCTTCCCTTCTCCCATCCCATCTTCAGTCAGCAGTTCAACTTCCCCGGCGGGTTACCGAAGATCCACGAGCACGACGACGAGCCGCCACAAGGCTTTGGCGTCTTCATCGACGACCGGCTCGCCGTATTCTACACGTACGAGACGAACCTGACCGACGGCTGGGAGCCCGCTGAAGTCCACGGAAACCCGGAGGCCGTCCGGCAGCGCGCGCTCGAGATGGGCACAAATATCCTTCAGTACGCACTTACCCATTGACGCAACCACGATAACGCAATGCGCACCGGCCTCGTCGTTCTGATACTTGCACTGATCGCCCTCGCGTTCTTCAACCCGTCGATGGACGACTTCCGCCTGTTCGCGCGCCAGCAGTCCGAACAGCTCATCCGCAGCCAGGCGGGAGACGGCGTTCTGGGCGAAGCCATCGGCACAATTGGAGGAAGACTCGCCGGAGATAACATTGACCGCATCACCGAGCGCCGGAGTTTCGTTATCTTTTCGACCTACACCATCGACTTCGACGGCCCGGATCGCACCGAGAACGAATGGCGCTTCATCGGCATCGCCGGCATGTTTTTCGAAACGCATCGACCTGAGATGATCCGGTAAACCACTCAAGCGGAGTGCGCTACAAAATTGCAGACGGCGGCTCCGTCTCCTACCCAATTCCACACATTTGAATGAACGACCTCCAGACGCACGACCCCGCCGTGTTCGACGCGATTCAGAAAGAGATCGAGCGGCAGAACGACGGACTCGAACTCATCGCTTCAGAGAACTTCGTGTCGAAGGCCGTGATGCAGGCCATGGGCTCGCCCCTCACCAACAAGTACGCCGAAGGGCTGCCCGGTAAGCGTTATTACGGCGGCTGCCAGTTTGTTGATGTGGTCGAGGATCTGGCGCGCGACCGGGCGAAAGAGCTGTTTGGCTGCGAATGGGTCAACGTTCAGCCGCACAGCGGTGCATCGGCCAACTGGGCCGTGTACCTGACGCTGCTTGAGCCCGGGGATACGTTTCTGGGTCTTGACCTGGCGCACGGGGGGCACCTCACGCACGGCAGCCCGGTCAACTTCAGCGGACTCCTTTACAAAGCCGAGTACTACGGCGTGGAGCGCGACGGCCCGCTTGCCGGCCGCATCGACATGGACCGCGTGCGCGACCGCGCGCTGGAGGTCCGTCCTAAGATGATCTCGATCGGTGCGAGCGCCTACACGCGCGACTTTGACTACGAAGCCTTCCGGAGCATCGCCGATGAGGTCGGTGCCGTGCTGTGGATGGACATGGCGCATACGGCGGGTCTCATCGCAGCGGATCTCCTGAATGATCCAATGCCGCACTGCCACATCGTATCGACGACGACGCACAAGACGCTCCGCGGTCCGCGTGGCGGCATGCTGCTCATCGGGCGCGACTTCGAGAACCCGCTCGGCAAGGTGGCGCCGAAGAGCGGCCGTACGAAGATGATGAGCGAGCTGTTCGACTCCGCCGTCTTCCCCGGCACGCAGGGTGGCCCGCTCATGCACGTGATCGCGGCGAAAGCCGTCTCCTTCGGCGAGGCGTTGCAGGACGGCTTCGCATCGTATCAGCGGCAGGTCATCGCCAACGCGAAAGCGATGGGCGAGGCACTCGTCGAACGCGGTTACGACCTGGTGTCGGGTGGAACGGACAACCACCTCATTCTCGTCGATCTGCGCAATAAAGGCCTCACCGGCAAAGACGCCGAAGATGCCCTGCAGCGCGCCGAGATCACAGTCAACAAGAACATGGTGCCGTTCGACGACCAGAGTCCGTTCGTGACCAGTGGCATCCGCCTCGGTTCGCCTGCTATGACCACGCGCGGCCTCAAAGAAGACGATTTCAGATATATCGCCGAACTCATCGACCGCGTGCTTCAGAACACAGGCGATGAGTCGATTCAAAACAGTGTACGGAAAGAGGTGGGCGAACTCTGCCGGCGGTACCCGCTGTATGATTTAACGGACTAATCGGAGTGAGGGGGTTGGAACGTAGCCGCGCCGCTGCCGGTAGATGCCCGACGTGTGTTGTGCACGCGACTGTTGTGTACGCAACTGTTGTGTACACGGCTATGGAAGGATGATCGCGCCCGAGAGCCGGATTTATTGTCGTTGTAATGAAAGCGCAGAAACTGATGGAGGCCACTGGGGCCGCCGAAACAAGACTGGTCGATTTGGGGCGCCGGCTTTACCACCGTGCGCTCGTGCGCCGCGAGGATGAAGCGATCACCGATCCGCGCGGACAGCCGATCGGCTGGCTGCTCGACACGCGCATCCCCATGCTCGACTCCGAGCTGTTCCTCGAAGTCGGCTCCGTGCTCGCCGAGCGCCTTCGGCAGAAGAATGTGCATCAGGTAGCCGGTTTCGGATTCGGGGCATTCTCGATGGTCAGTTCGGTTCTCTCCGCGCCGGGCGAGCCCGCCTTCCGCGGCGGCTTCGTGCGCGAAAACCGCAAGCCCCACGGCAGAAGGCGCCTCGTTGAAGGTCCGCTCGATCGTTCAGAGCCGATCGTATTGCTCGACGACATCCTCAACAGCGGCCGCAGCGCGGCGCGTGCGGTATCGCTCTTGCGCAGCGACGGCTTCAACGTTGTCGGTCTCGTAACGCTGTTCCATTTTACATGGAGCAGCGGGCGCGGGCGCATGGAGAGCGACGGACTCTGGGTTGATGCATTGCTCGATTTGAATCTGCGAGAGAACGCGCGTAGCAGCTCGGACTCCGTCTGACCCGGCTGTGAGATGAGGATATACTCTTTCGGTCAACGTGTTGCCAGGGCCATCCGCGTAGCGCGGAACAACGACCCGCAAGGCGATGGAGCGCCGGGCGTGCCGCCCAGGCCGAAGAACGAGAGGGGCGAGATGCCTTTCCTCGATCACCTCGAGGAACTGCGATGGGCAATCATCCGCAGCATGGTAGGCGTCGGCCTGGCGATGGTCCTCTGCGCCTTCTTCAGCAAGTGGATCATCAACGAGCTCCTCCTCGGTCCGACCCGGAGCACGTTCTTCATGTATGATGTCTTCGGCGTCGATGCCGTCGACGTCGAGCTGCTCAACCGGACGATCACAGGCCAGTTCATGGCGCATCTCGGCACCATCGCAGCCGTCGGCTTCATCGTGGGTTCGCCTGTGGTGGTATACAATATCTGGCGCTTTATCGCGCCGGGCCTCTACCCGAACGAGCGCGTGGGTATGCGCTTCTCCACCGCCTTCGCCACGTTCTTTTTCGTCTCCGGGATCGCCTTCGGATATCTGGTGCTGACGCCGCTCGCGCTGCAGTTCTTTGCCAACTACCAGATCTCCGAGGCCATCACCAACCAGTTCGACATCACGCGCTACTTCAGCATGGTGACGATCTGGGCATTCGGCACAGGCGTGATGTTCGAGCTGCCGGTGGTCATATTCTTCCTGTCGAAACTCGGCATCATCACGCCGGAAGGCCTGCGCAAATACCGGCGCTATGCCTACCTGGGCATTCTGATCGTGGCGGCACTGTTTACGCCGCCCGACGCCATCTCCCAGATCATCGTGGCCATCCCCATCGCGCTGCTTTACGAGGTCTCGATCGTGATCTCGCGCGTCGTCAACCTCCGCCGAGACCGCGAGATTGCCGCGGCGCTTGAGTAGCACGACGCCTGCCGGGTTATCGTCGCAGGCCGGTCCATCCCATAACTGTTAACACCGGAAGTCATGCCTCAGCGTTTTAGACTGGGCATCATCGCGTTTGCGGTCGGCGCGGCGTTCGCGCTCGGTGCGTTCGTGGCCCCGCGGAGCGACGACTTCTTCGCGCTGCGGAAGAACTTCCAGATCTTCGGTGCGCTGTTCGAAGAGCTGGCTTCCGAGTATGTGGATGACGTCGACGCGACGCTTCTGATACGGGCGGGGATCGACGCGATGCTCGAACGCCTCGATCCATATACGACGTTCATGGACGAGGCTGATCAGGCACATATCGACATCCTCTCGCGGGGTCGTTACGGCGGTGTGGGCGTCACGATCGGAATGCGTGATGACCGGCTGACGATCATTGAGACGCTGGAGGGGTCGCCTGCCTTCGTGCAAGGCGTGCGTGTGGGGGATGTGATCGAGCAAGTCGGCGGGAGAATGGCCGATGAGATTACACCTGCCGATGCGCGAAATCTCCTGCGCGGAGAGCCGGGATCCGTGGTCGAGGTGGTAGTCTCGCGGGAAGGTGTCGACACGCCGCTCGAATTCGCACTGCGGCGCGAAAGCGTGCAGATTGACGACGTTTCGTTCGCGGGGCTTGTGGATGGGGAAGCCGCCCGCGCCATCGGTTACATCAAGCTCGATCGTTTCGGCCAGAGCGCGCCGCGCGAGATGAGGGATGCCCTGGCTCGACTGCAGGATGAGTCGTCGCTGAACGGATTAGTGATCGACCTCCGCGGGAATCCCGGCGGATTGCTCGAAGCGGCGGTTGACGTCGTCGGAATGTTCGTTCCGCGTGGTACGCCCATCGTGACCACGCGCGGCCGCACGCTCGCCGACGAAATCACGTTCCGCACGCAGAACGAGCCCATCGACGAAGCACTCCCGCTCGCCGTTCTGATTGATGAGCACAGCGCATCGGCCAGCGAGATCGTGGCCGGTGCCATGCAGGATCTCGACCGCGGCGTAGTGGTCGGCCGCACGAGCTTCGGTAAAGGCCTGGTGCAAGTGGTTCGGCCGCTCCCGTACAATACCGCGCTCAAGTTCACTAAGATGCGCTACTACACACCGTCCGGCCGCAGCATTCAGCGCGTGGACACATCAGCCGTGGATGCGAGCTCCCTCCCCACCCATCTTACACGCGCCGGACGAACCGTTCGCGACGGATTGGGTGTCGAACCGGATGCCCAGGCCGGGCCGATCCGACGGAGCGAGCTTGAGGAAGCGCTTGAGCGCCGCGCTGCGTTCTTTTTGTACGCGGGCGTCTACGCGGCGCAGACGCCCTCACTCGAGACACCCTTTGTTGTGACGGACGAGGTCTATGCAGATTTCCGGCGCTGGCTGAAGCGAGACGGATTCACCTATCGGACGTCGGCCGAGGATGCCGCGGGTTCGCTGCTCGTTGAGCTCGACGCTGCCGGATATGATGATGTGAGAAGGCGTGCATTGGAAATCACATCCGCTATTGAATCAGCGAAAGATGCCGACTTCGATCGGTTCGAGAAACGTTTACGCGAGCGGCTACGCCAGGAGATCGCGGCGCGATTCATGAGCGAGTCGGATCGGATCCGCGCGTCCTTTCCGCATGACGAATCGCTGAAAGCGGCGGTTGATCTGCTGCGAAACGAATCGGCCTATCGCGGGCTTCTCGCCGGTAGTCATTAACGAGATGATGATGATCGAGCTGGATTGCAATACCAAGAAACGCTGTTGTTGATATGGAGTGGATGCACGCCGTCGTTCTTGTGACGGCCGGCCTCGGCACGGGGCTTCTGGTCGGGCTCGTCGGCGTTGGCGGCGGCATCATCTTCGCACCGATCCTGCTGTACTATTTTCAGTCGATAGGCGCCGGGCCGGACGTCGTTGCCACCGCAACCGTCGCCACAAGCCTCTTCTGCGTGGTGCTCGCGGCCACATCGAGTGCATGGCATCAGTACCGGCGCGACTCGGCCGACATCCGAACAGCCCTCTGGACCGGCGGCACCGGCGCGCTCGGCGTGTGGCTGGCCGCGACGTTCATCACCACGCAGCCCTGGTTCAACATCCGCGCATTCCAGATCGTCTTCAGCTCTATTCTGATCTTGTCGATCGTGCGGATGCTCAAGCCGTCGCAGGTCGTACGAGCGAATCCCGGCGCTGAGGGAAGTGCCGATGTCCCTATAGCCGCCATGGCGGGTGTGGGCCTGGTATCGGGTGGACTATCGGCCGTGGCCGGCGTGGGCGGAGGCACGGTTCTGGTTCCGGCGTACCACAACCTGTTCCGCTTTCCCATCATTCTCGCAACCGGCACCTCGAGCGCTACCATCGTGCTGACGTCCATCTTCGGCGTGGTTACGTATGTTGCTTCGGGCTGGGGCGTGGTGTTGCCGTCGCCGCTGTCGCTCGGCTATGTGGATGTGGCATCGGGCCTGATGCTTGCCGTGCCCGCGCTCTTGACCTCCCGGGCGGGCGTGGTGATGGCCCACCGGGTGAAGCGCCGTACACTTGCCCTCGCCTTCTCCGCGGTCGCATCCATCGTGGTCATCAAACTCCTGTACGATGCCATACTGGCGTAGAAACAGGTCGAATGAGCGGCCGTAATACGGCGGCAATACCCATCCTCCTCAGACCAACATGTCCCGATTAGCATCGGCTTTACTTGCGCTCGTGCTTCTGGCCGCGTGTTCGGACGACGCCAACTCGCAGCAGGCCGGCGAACAGCCGCCGCCGCAGCGTGTCGAGCGCCTTGAGACCGGCATCGCCGACGAGATTGATCGCAGCCGTCATACGGCCATCACACGCGCGGTGGAAGTGGTCTCGCCGGCTGTGGTGAGCATAAACGTGACCGCCGTGCAGCGCGTACAGGTGCGCGACCCGTTCGACGATTTTTTCGCGCCGTTTTTCGGGCGCTCACGGCCGCGCATCATGGAACGGCCCGTGCAAAGCATGGGCTCAGGATTCGTTATTTCTCCTGATGGATATATCGTCACGAACGACCACGTGGCGGGGAATGCCACCGAGATCACAGTCGCTTTCCCGGACGGCCGCACGCTCGAGGCCACGCTCATCGGCAGTGATCCCGCCACGGACCTTGCGCTTCTCAAGGTCGAGCCCGACCGCTCCCTCCCCTACTTGTCCTGGAGTAGCGGCGAGACGGTGCTGGCCGGTGAGTGGGTGATTGCGTTGGGGAATCCGTTCGGACTTTTCCAGGCGGCCGAGCCAACCGTGACGGTGGGCGTGGTCTCTGCCGTGGGCCGCGACCTGCACTCGCAGCGCGACGGTCGCATCTATCGCGACATGATTCAGACCGATGCCGCCATCAACCGGGGCAACTCGGGCGGGCCGCTTGTCAATGCGCTGGGCGAAGTCATCGGCGTCAACACCGCCATCATCAGCGAGACCGGGGGCTCGATCGGGCTGGGGTTTGCTGTGCCGTCAAGGCGTGCATCGCAAGTCATCGATGAGCTCCGTGAGAGCGGCAGCATCGACCGGTCATACTATATCGGCCTCTACGGCGTCACGGTCACGCAGCGCATTGCAAGCGCACTTGGGCTGAATCGCACGACCGGCGTGCTCATCCGCGATGTCGACCCGAACTCACCGGGCGAGGCAGCGGGCATTCGACCGTATGATGTCATTGTCGACGTTGAGGGCCGTTCGATCAATGCACTCGAAGATTTTCAGGCCGTGATCTATGATTACCGCCCGGGCGACGTCATCCGCATCGAACTCATCCGCGACGGCAACCAGGTTTCGACCAGCCTCCGCCTCGGCCGGCAGCAGAACTGATCAACGTGCGACGCCTCCTCCCTATTCTGCTGCTGTTCGTGCTCGGCGGCTGTCTCCCGTCGTCGTGTGCGCGATCCGACAATTACTCGCTGCTACCGGCGGATTCCCTGTCGCGGCAAATTGCGGCCTCCGTTGAGCCGGAAACGCTGGAGCACATCGAGACCATCGACTTGAGCGATGCCCTGACGATGCCTCAGACGCTGGCCGTTGACGCACGAACCGGCGACATCTACGTGGCCGCTCCACGACGCAATCGCGTCGCGCACGTCGTGAGGTCGACAAACGAAGTCCGTACCGTCGAAGGCGACTTCGAGTCGCCGTATCTGGCAGGATTCCGCGGCGACACCCTTGGTGTTTTTAACGCCTTCGCCGGGCGCATGATGCTGATGGTGGATGGCGAGGTGTTGCGAGCGGTTGACCTCGACATCGGGCGCAGCATGAGCGACCGAACGGCCGTGTTGGTCGACCGACGGATCTTCGTAAAAGACGTATCGGAATCCTCAGGTGCCACCATCTTTGCCTTCGATGACGGCGGGCGGTTGGTTGAGGAGATACCGATGGAGGGGCCGTACTGGCGGCATTCAGGCTCCTTGCGGACGTGGGACGGCGATGTTTTCAGTATCTCGGGCTACCGACCGGTGTTAGATGTGCTGAGGGATGGTCGGATCGACTCGCTGGCTCTCGTCGGGTTCGATTCGCCCATGCTCTCGCGCAGCCGCCGCTTTTTGGAAGAGGGAGATTTCCAGCCTCCGCTGCTGTCATCCTCGGCCGTCGTCGTAGACGATCGGTTGTTCGCCATCAACCTCCGCCCCGGCTGGATACAGATCGATACGTATGGGCGAGACGGCCGGCTGACCGACGTATGGATCGAAGCCGATCCGCAACCGAATCGACGCTTCTACCCTGTCGATATCGACGCGGTCGAGACAGGCGACGGCGCAATCGACCTCTACGTGCTGGTGCAGCAGCCTGCGGCCCGCGTCTCGCGCTATCGCGTTCCTCCTCCGGCGGGGGCGAGGAACTGAGCGCCGGGGGTAGCGTGCCAGACCGGCATATCCCACATATTCAAGGCATATCAGGGCGTGAGCAAAGATCCGATTAACTACGAGGACATCAACACGCTCGGCCGGCTGATCGAAGCTGGGTACGACCGCGTTCAGAGTGTAAAGGACGAAATGCGGCGCAACCTCATCCGCTTCTTGCGCGAAGGTGAGGACATCTTCGGCGGCATTCTCGGCTACGAGCGCACGGTCATCCCGCAGATCCAGAATGCCATCCTGGCGAAGCACGACATTATTCTGCTCGGGCTGCGCGGCCAGGCCAAGACGCGCATCGTGCGGCAACTGCATGAGCTTCTCGATGAGTTCGTGCCTGTCATCCCCGGCACGGAACTGAATGATCATCCGCTCGCCCCCGTCTCGAAGAAAGCTCGAGATATGGTCGATGAGATGGGCGATGAGACACCCGTCGACTGGCTGCACAGGTCGGAGCGCTACGGCGAGAAGCTGGCCACGCCCGACACCACCATCGCCGACCTGATTGGTGACATCGATCCGATCAAAGCGGCGCACCGCAAGCTGACGTATGCCGACGAAGAGGTGATCCACTTCGGCATCATCCCCCGAACCAACCGCGGCATCTTCGCCATCAACGAGCTGCCGGACCTCCAGCCGCGCATCCAGGTGGGCCTGCTCAATATCATGGAAGAGCAGGACATACAAATCCGCGGATTCAACGTCCGCTTTCCGCTCGATGTGTTGATGGTGTTCACGGCCAACCCCGAAGACTACACCAACCGGGGAAGCATCATCACGCCGCTGAAGGACCGCATCGACAGCCAGATCCATACGCACTATCCGAAGACGGTCGAGATCGGCATTGAGATCACGCAGCAGGAAGCGTGGGAGTCGCGCCGGATCGACGATCCGAGCTTGCCGAAGGTGCACGTGCCGTATTTCTTCCGCAAGATCATCGAACAGATTGCGTTCGAGGCGCGGCTGAGTGAGTACGTCGATCAGAAATCGGGCGTCTCGGCCCGGATGACACGCGCGGCGCTCGAAGACCTGATCTCGGCGGCCGAACGGCGCGCGCTCCTGAACGGTGAGAAGGAAACGATCGTCCGCGTGGGCGACCTCATGTATGTCGAGCCGGCGCTGACCGGTAAAATCGAGCTCGTCTACGAAGGAGAGCAGGAAGGCGCGCAGAACGTCGCACGCATGCTCATCGGCCGCGCGACGCGGACCGTGTTCGTTGACTTCTTCCCCGATCCCGAGGACAAACGCGGCGGACGCGAGCGCTACAACAAGATCCTGGCCTGGTTTGCATCAGGTGGGACGGTCAGGATGAAGCCCGATTTGCCGCTTCAGCAATTCGTCGGCTTGCTCGATCAGGTGGAGGGATTGCGCGATCTCGTGGCCAATCACGGCTCGCCGACGAATGCGGAGGAGCAGGCTGTAATGATGGAGTTCGTGCTCGAGGCGCTGCACCAGAACTCACTCATCGGCAAGGAGAGTCTGGAAGATGCACAGTCGTACACCGACATGATGGAGTCGGTACTTTCGTCGATCGATCCGTTTGAGGACTTTGACGCAGGGCGAAGTGACGACGACGACGAGTATGAGGATTACGACGACGACCCGATATTTTGATCGTTGTTGATTATTGGTTTTTGGTTTTTGGTTTTTGGTT
>Ga0209487_1004654_pt1 | contig 10465 bp, 10 predicted proteins | sample Poulit2012_FD_187524 | JGI IMG/M metagenome (GOLD analysis project Ga0209487, IMG submission 187524) | Agricultural soil microbial communities from Georgia to study Nitrogen management - Poultry litter 2012 (SPAdes) (version 2) | ecosystem: Environmental > Terrestrial > Soil > Agricultural land... | reverse complement strand
TAACCGCGTGCAGTGAGTTCACTGGCTAGTCGGAAACATGATTTTGCGGCACCGTTAACATGCGGCGGATACGTATCGGCAGCTATCAACACACGGAATCGCGTGGCTTGGTCATCAGGCACTGGGCGTACAGCTCCTATAAGTTCTTTAGTCATGCTGATCCTAGACCACCTCACGGCAAAATGAGCTGTTTTTCAATAGTCGTGGGCTTGTTATCAATTATTCATCTAGAAGTCAGCGGGTCGAATGATTGTTTACACCGAGCCAAGAAATGCTTCACGGTCCGCTTTACTCCGAGGATTCAGCTTCGCTCTACGCATTCTATAGGCGTTTTGAAGGCCCTGTACAAGGTAGTCCAGACTTGCCAAGATATGCCCGATAGCTCCCAGGACAAGAATACTCACGGCAGCCACGTACCATGGTTGGGAATCCGGTAGAAATGGCGCTTCAGCAAAGAGCAATAAGGGGATGCCAATCATCAGCGCCGCAGTACGCGCCTTACCGAGCCGAGTCACTTTCATTTGTGGATTACCCGCGTAGACGATGGCCATGACACCGGCTAATACTAGATCTGGAACAACAAGCGCAAAGACGAGCCATAACGGCGCCAACCCGGAAAGTACCACTGTAATGACCACGACCCACAGCGAAAGCCTATCGGCGAGCGGATCGAGCCATTGCCCCACAGTAGAAATTTGGTTCAATCGTCGAGCTAAAAATCCATCGATCCAATCCGTGGAAAAAAGCACTATCAGCGTGAGTAGCGCACTCCAATATTCATCACGGAACATGAACCATACAAAGACGGGCGCCAGCAGGAATCTCAGCAGCGTCACCAGGTTGGGAACTGTCAACCAGTCATCTGTTACCGTAGGCTCGGCTTCGTCATCTGATGGTGGGGTTGCCCGCCGGTTCATACAATCCTCAAAACGAAGCGTATCCTTCCGATAGTTGTCGAACTAGCGCCGGCGTAGGCGCCGCAGCAAGATTGCAGCGGTGGTCACAGAAGCACCGAGAACTGTTAATGGCTGCCAGCGCTCTTTGACGTATTCGACCCCATCATTAACTTTCTCCCCTGCTCTAGCGGCGGAATGGTGTGCGGTTAGCGGTGAGGTCGCATGTTCAACGTGATCAGCTGGCACCTTGCCGGTTGCATGACGGGCAAAGGTATTGAACTGCGCCCGGAAATCCGTTTTTTCATCAACACCTGAGCGAAGATCACCCAGGTGCCTCCGACGAAGTTCCATGCGATGACGGATTTGCGCTTCTGTGGGTTCCGTTTGTGGCAGAGAGGAAGCAGCTTCGCCTCGGCGCACCGCACGTTTGTGTTCTTTCTTAGCACGCTTCTCTTGTTCTTTACGGCGCTGTTTTTCGACTAGACGTTGCTGGCGACGCTCTTCCTCCAGCCGATCGAATTCGGCTGGATTAAATGCATTGCCCTTCAGAATGTATCCGACATCATGTTTAAGCCCTTGAATGGTTTCGGGAGCAATAAGTGGGAAGCTCGAACGGATTACTACAAAGCCAATCCCTAAAAAGATGAGCATCACGACAAATGCTGCCAGAGCAACCCATAAGGAGGTCTGCCAGAGCGGAGGTTCTGCCATAAAGGCCCCAATGAGTGCCACGACTAGTGCGATGAATGTTATAGAGCCAAAGACGAGCCCAAATAATATGACACCCACCCCGGCACCGGTGCGGATGCCCTTTGATTTAAGTTGTCCGCTCAGCAGCATCAAGTTGTCGCTGAGCTGTTTTGGAATCAACCGGAAGATGGTTGCAAGCAAATCAAGCAGCGAACTCATCCGAGTTTTGGTCGTCACTTGACGTACGCCATTGGGGGTCATTAGTCACTACCTTCATACGTGATGCGGTCTAATCTACGGTGCTATGTCTGACCAGTATAAACCGGAGGACAACCATCTTTATATGTGCTGTGGTTTATTAGTCTGGTGTTTTGCTTTGTACGACGCAACCCTTGGGATTCAAGCGCCACAAGAGTCCATAAGTTGTTGAAGTGGTCAAAAATCATTAGATTGCACGAGTCGCATTTTCGAAGCAAGCAACTCAACCTCTGGCCTGCGGGCGACAGTTTCTTCCACACGATTCAGCGTTTCTTCGACGTAGGCCTTTTCACCACTCACCATGGACACGCCTAATCGCGTTCGTCGATACAGCTGAGCGTCATCAACTTCCGCAACAGATATTTGGAAGCGCTTTCGTATTTCGGCCACGATGGGCCTCACGACAGAACGCTTGGTTTTCAACGAGTGCACGTCGCCAAGCAAGATATCGAATTCGTTCCAACCAATCCACATAGCTCTAGCTTCCTCCATACCGCGCCCCTCAAGCAATCATCCCGGACTGCTTCTCAAGTAGCTATTGAGCAATCCAGTTATGACACGCGCAAGCTCACCTTATAGATTTGTATGAAGTCCCTGGGCACTTACTGGAGGCACTATGCCTCCGTCTCAACCCGAAATACTCGCCTCTTACTGGTCAACAATGCCATGCAAAGGAGTTTTGCTCGGAGAATAACCAACCCGAGCCGGTGAAATTTACAAAACATACATCATGACATTGCGGTGGGGACGCTCGCCCAGCATTGCAACGAAGGAGGTAACCTGCAGGACTCCTGGAAAGCTAAAAGCCCCGTCCATCTGGACGGGGCCGAATCGCTCCCCCAACTGGATTCGAACCAGTAACCCCTCGATTAACAGTCGAGTGCTCTGCCGTTGAGCTATGGGGGAAGGCAACAAATGAATACTATAGCAGACCTTTTTCCTGGATGTCGAATCGACGAATGGGCCTAAGAGTTTCCCCTTAGAAATCCTTGCTACTGCAAAAACTCATTGTGAGCAGATAGACTCGGTGACCAGTTGGACCTCTCGAGGACCATCACTAAAAACCACATACAACGGAAGAACCGACAGAACGAAGGAGATAAACCCAGTGTTTAAGAAGACCGATTCTAAACGTTCCACGCTGTACGCCGGTTTCGCAGGAGTTGCTGCACTTGCCCTACTCACCGCTTGCGGTGGGGGCGAGACTGCTCCCGAAGAAGAACCCACTGAACCAGGTGGCCAGGAGGATCCCGCCCAGCAGGATCCGACCGGAGAGTCGCCTGCTGAAGAGCCAATGGAAAGCCCAGGTGAAGAATCCCCCATGGGTGACAGCCCTGCAGAAGAGGGCGAAGATGTTGAAGGCGCAGGCGAAAATGATGCCACTTCAACTCTTGGGTTTGTCGGCAACACCGTCTCGTGGGCTCTCTAAGAGAAAAACTCTAAGCACTCCTAAATCTCCACATCCTTGAGGTCCAGCCAAAGACTCCTTTGGCTTTCTACCGCGGCGTTTCCTGCCCCGACTAAAATTAGTCAATTGGGCGCAGGAAACGCCGTTGGTTTTCAAGTTCTACCAGTCGTTGTTGAATCGCCTGGAACCCTTCAGGATCTTGTTCAGCATCCCACCGTTGTAGCTTGCCGATGAGCTCCGCCTTTTGCTCAGTGATTTGCATCTCCAATAAGCGATTCATAATGTCACGGCAGTATCGAATGACTTCTTCTTCCGAAGATGCGGGCAGTGGCGCTACCGCTAGCTCTGTCACAAAGGAATAGAGCTCCTCTGGGGCTTCTGAGGTGACGTGTTGTACCCAATTCGAAGTATCTTGCGCACTCCTTGCTGCCGCTAGAACCGCCGTTTGAATCGCGTTATAGACAGGTACTTTGAACGGCGAGCTATAGAGCGCTTGCCACTGCTCCTGTGACAATGTTTCTGGGCGCTGCAGAATAACTTCCAACGCTTCCTTTTCCATACGCGCCACGGGATCCCGTAGATCAGGTCGGAAGTTTTGTCTGGCTGGCCACTCTGGTTCTGTCGATGTGCCCTGGCGTTCCTGATATTTCTGGGTAGCAGTGGCTTTGGAAGCACGTTGCACCGCCTGATGTACAGTGTCTACATCCATTCCCAGCCAGCCAGCTAATTCACGAGTGTAGCCATCCCGCATGATTGGATCGCGGATCTCTTTAACGATGGGGGCAGCATAATGCAGGGCTCCCGCTCGTCCTTCAACCGAATCTAAGTTGTAGTCTTTGAGGCGCGTTCGGATGGCAAATTCAAAAAGGGGTTGGCGAGCAGCAATGAGCTCACGTACCGCTTCATCACCATATTGCTGTCGCAAATCATTAGGATCCTGACCGGCAGGTGCGACAGCAACGAATGTTTTAGCGACTATTTGATTGTCGAACTCGAAAGCTCGCATGGCAGCCTTTTGGCCAGCTTCATCACCATCAAAAGTGAAAATAATTTCACCACCCGACCCATCGTCGGTGATCAACCGCCGTGCGATCCTGACGTGTCCTTCACCAAAAGCGGTACCACAAGTGGCCACCGCAGTCGTAATTCCAGCTAGGTGCGCTGCCATGACGTCTGTATAGCCCTCAACCACCACTAATTGGCGCTGTCGGGCTATGTCCCGTTTAGCTAAGTTCAGGCCGTACAGTACCTGAGATTTCTTATACAGCGTCGTTTCGGGCGTATTAAGGTATTTTGGGCCCTTATCGTTTTCGTCAAGCTGACGTGCTCCATAACCAATCGTATTATCCGTCATATCTTTAATGGGCCACATGAGCCTGTTGCGGAACCGATCATAGGGGCCTCGCCGCCCCTCAGAGAATAAGCCGGTCTCCGTGAGCTCTTCGAGCGCAAAACCTCGCTGCTGCAAGTGTGTTAAAAGGTCATTCCACCCATCCGGGGCGTAGCCAACACCGAATCGCTCCGCATCTTCTTGAGTAAAACCTTTAGAGTGGAGAAAAGCACGAGCATGAGCAGCTTCTGGAGTAGTCAGCGCATGTTGGTAGAACTCATCAGCAATTTGGTGAGCCTGAAGTAACCGTTGTCGTGTAGCAACGGTAGGTTTTTCTGGAACCGTGCCTTCCTCGTATTCAAGACTGATGTTGGCCCGGGCTGCTAACAGCTCAACAGTTTCAGAGAACGACGTATGTTCGGTCTCCATCAGAAACTTGATCGCATCGCCAGATTCCTGACAACCAAAGCAGTGATAGAAACCTTTAGACGGCGTCACGTGAAACGACGGCGACCGCTCATCGTGAAACGGGCACAACCCTTTATATGATCCGATACCAGCGGTGCGAAGTGCCACATGTTCTTCCACGACAGCTTTGAGATCTGTTGCTTCCAGTACCTTATCGATTGATTCCCGAGTGATGCGTCCTGCCATGGTTATCAGTCTATGCCGAAGTGGCATCCCCGAGTAACGCGCTCAGAGAAGCTGTGGATAACGAAGCGCTCCCTCCTAGACGAGCCACCACCCACACCCATCTTGTCTGATCGGAAAGATACATCGACCCCACAGGTTTTGAGTATCATTCGAGCCTTAACATAAAACTGGCTATAATTAAGACCGGTTGGACCTTCCGAGGACCATCTTCGATCAAAATAAAGTAAATGAAAATACCGAAGGGTTTAAATCCTATGTTTAAGAAAACCGACGCTCATAATTCGAAGCTTTTTGCCGGAGTGACCGGAATCGCGGCTCTAGCACTACTGACTGCATGTGCCGCCGAGGGCCCTTCCGAAGAACCGCCGGCTGATCAACAAACTGAACAGTCAGTACAGCCAGACGATGCACAAAGCACCCCTGCGGATGAGGCCACAGATCAGACCGAGGATGCAGGTGACGACACCACAGCGGAGGGCAATGCCACCGCTTCCGGTGAAGATCCTGTCTATACCATCGTTGAAGCCGTTGAGAACGAATACGACGGTGGGTTCATCGTTGAGATTGACCGTGACGATGATAACGATTCCCAGTACGAAGTCGATGTTGTCGTTGACAATGAGTTACTCGCCTTAGAGGTCACCACCGATGGCTCAATCTCCGAAGATGAGCGGGAGGGTGATGACGATGATATTGCCAATGCGGAACAAGCCACCGTTCCTGTGAATCAGGCCTTAGATCAGGCCTTCGAAGAACATCCGGACGCCACTTTTGACCAGATTGATTTGGACGAAGACGACGGTGTTTTGGAATGGGATATCGATCTCGATGACGCTAATGGTTCAGAAATCGAACTGACTATTCCTGCAACGTCGTAATTGCACTAAGTCACAACACTGCACCGGCGCCGGCGGTTTCCTCCTCCCAGGGTTCAGGAAACAGCTGGCGCTGTTGCGTGTCAGCACGAGCCCACCAATAGCACTTGCTGGTTCCGAATTCACGACTAATCTACAGTGGTAAATATGAGGAATATTCCGCACAGTGCGATACAAGAAGCTAAAGCCATACTGCAGGATGCCCACCGCATAGCAGTTCTTACTGGTGCTGGAATGTCAGCCGAATCAGGTGTTCCCACTTATCGGGACGCACAAACGGGCTTATGGGAAAAATACTCCCCCGAACAATTAGCGACTCGAGAAGCAATGTCGAATCAACCCGAGCTTGTCTGGTCATGGATCTTGCATCAAGCTCGTGTGATGCGGTCCGTCCAACCCCATGAAGGACACAAGGCGCTCGGGCGCTGGCAAAAACAACTCGACGCCAACGGCGGTGCCTTGGAAATCGTCACCCAGAATATCGATGATCTTCACGAGCGCGCCGGTGCGGAAGTACTTGCGCATCTCCACGGCACGACCTTTACCTTTCGCTGTTTCGAATGTGATGCACCGTCCGATTACGTTCTTGAGGATGCGACCGAAGAACAACTCGAAGCACGACCAGAACTAGACCAGATGGTTTTAGAAGAACCACCAGCTTGTCACAGCTGTTCCCACGGCTTCATTCGCCCCGATATCGTCATGTTCGGCGAATTGCTACCACAACAAGCCATGGACGATGCCCTGGCAGCCGTCCGTACAGCTGACGTGGCCCTCGTCGTTGGAACGTCAAATATTGTCCAGCCCGCTGCCTCTTTACCCATTGCGGCCTCTGCAGCCGGAGCCAAAGTTATCGAAGTCAATCCCAACGTAACGCCGCTTACCGAAGATGTGGATGTCTACATCAACGGGACGGCTCGTAACGTCTTGCCGGAGCTGCACTGATGAGTTCCCATATCCAACGCGCAACAGAACTTGTAGCGGAAGCGGAATCCGTCGTCGTGCTGACCGGAGCCGGGATGTCTGCCGAGTCGGGTGTGCCAACGTTTCGTGATGCCCAAACCGGTCTATGGCAACGATTTGCGCCCGAGCAGTTAGCCACCGAAGAAGCTTTTCGTGCCAACCCGTCAATGGTTTGGACCTGGTACGTGTGGCGGGCCATGTTAGTTGACAGTGTCGATCCGAACGCCGGTCATCATGCTATTGGCACCTGGCAGCAACACTTGGCGGCTCGCGATGGTTCACTGACCGTTGCCACACAGAACGTAGATGATCTCCACGAACGCGGGGGCGCACAAGACGTCTTACATTTGCACGGCTCCTTGCATTCCTATCGCTGCCTAGAATGTGGCACCCCAGGTACCTTTGATCCCGCAAGCACCGGCATCACAGCCGACCAGGATTTCGATCACGAGACGTTCGTGCCAACAGTACATTGTGATCATTGTGAGTTAGGCGTCTTGCGTCCGAATGTTGTTTGGTTCGGGGAAAGTCTGCCAGAACAAGCCTTTGCTGCAGCAGTTTCGGCATTGCAGCAGGCCCAACTGGTAGTGGTGGTTGGTTCTTCGGGTCTGGTACAACCTGCAGCTTCTCTGCCACTGATCGCTCACGAGGCCGGGGCATCACTGATTGAGATCAATCCGGCAGCCACCACATTATCTGATACGGCCGACATCTATATCCCGTCCACAGCTGCTGTCGCGCTCCCCGAACTCTTGGCAGACATTGTGTAGCTAGTTTGGCAAGCCCATGGGCAAGTCCGTAGGCTCGGCACGACCACGAACAAGGTTCCCGTGCCATAACAGTGCAGAATTATCAGTCAGTGAGGCCACCTGGTCAATCACGGCGCGCTTGCGTCCAGCGTCATCGGCAGCATCCTGCCAGTCTTGAGCGTACATGGGCTCCAGGTAATGGTCCTCGGTGGCCGTAAGAAACTCGACGAGCTCCAGTAGCACTTGCCGTTGAGCTTCATAAAGAGGTTGCCGACGTTTCGACGACATCACGAAGTGGGCAGCGATCCCCTTCATCGTGGCGATCTCAAGTTTTGTATCTTCTGGGACGATTACGTCAGCGGTATGACGCGTGAGAGGATCGTTGCCGTAAGCGTCACGGGTTGCCTCGAATGCGGCAGTGGAGAATCGACCAATCAGCTGCGAGGTCATATCCTTCAGCGCTGCATGCGCATGTCGTGCTCCATCGGCATTGGCTACCCAGGTGGGGGTAGCTTCGAGGCGGGCAAGAGCCTCGTCGATCAGGTCAGGCTCGGTATGTGGCAAATACCATTCGCGAGTCGTTGCGATCGCACGTTGTCGTTGGTCAGGGTTCGTGAGCCAACCGAGTTGGAACATTCCAGAAACGATGCCATCTTCGACATCGTGAACACAGTATGAAATGTCGTCGGCAAGGTCCATCACTTGAGCTTCCATGGACAGCCGCTGAGAATCGACACCTTTGCGGAACCATTCAAAGACTGCGGCATCATCTTCGTAGACGCCGAACTTTCTGCTGGGTTTGCCGCTGGAGGTAAGAGGGGCATCAGCTTTGCGCCACGGGTACTTGGTCGCAGCGTCCAGCGTCGCACGAGTCAGGTTCAGTCCGGCCGGGGTATCATCTTCGGTCATTTTTTTCGGCTCGAGCCGGGATAATAACCGCAGGGTCTGCGCGTTGCCCTCAAAACCACCGATGTCCGCGGCGGCCTCATCTAAAGCTCTTTCCCCGTTATGTCCAAACGGCGGATGTCCTAAGTCATGCGAGAGGCATGCGGCGTCGACCACGTCGGGGTCGCACCCGAGTGAACGTCCGAATTCGCGGCCCACTTGAGCGACTTCGAGTGAGTGGGTCAGTCGGTTGCGAATGAAATCATGATCGAAGGGTGAGACCACTTGGGTCTTAGCTGCCAGGCGACGTAGCGCTGCGGAATGGAGGATGCGAGCGCGGTCGCGTTCAAAGTCGGAGCGGTACGTGGATTTGGCAGGCTCTGGTACCCAGCGAGCCATATCCCACACGTCATATCCAGGAGTTTGAGTAGCTTCCCCGGCATAGGGTGGTCGGTGTTGTGGCCAAAATAGGCTCGGTTGCTGTGTGGTTTTCGGAGCCTGGGGTGGGTGGCCATTAGCTGCTGGTTCGCTCATCGTCACGATTTAGCCTCCCGAGATGTCCAGTTCGGCCGCGTGGATTTGTGCTCGGTGTTCGTCGGTGATCTCTTGGGAGTCTAACCAGCCCTCGGGCAAGTGTGGTTTTTTAGGAGCACCGGCTCGACCACGCGGGCCTTCTGCATCGGCGCCGGGGTATGGCACGCTGCGATCGACAGTGTCTAACAGTTCCCGCAATTGTGCCAGTGTTTCCACTGCTGTGAGCGCGCGGCGCATGTTGCCGCCTACCGGATAGCCTTTGAAGTACCAGGAAACATGCTTGCGAACATCGCGAAGGGCTTTGTCTTCGTTTCCGCCAAACGTATCGACGAGTAATTCCGCGTGACGGTAGAGTACGTCGGCCACAGTGCCCTGATCCGGGCGGAAGCGTTGCTCTGAACCGCTGAACGCGTTTTCGACATCACCGAAAAGCCAGGGACGGCCCTGACAGCCGCGACCAATCACTACCCCGTCGACACCGGTATATTCGATCATGGCCATGGCGTCTTCTGCCGACCAGATATCACCATTGCCAAGCACGGGTACTTCGGTAATTGCTTCCTTGAGCGCTGCGATAGAGTCCCAGTTGGCTTGACCGGAATAGTGTTGGCGCATCGTCCGGCCGTGCAAGGCGACGGCTGAGACGCCCACATCGACGGCACGCCGGGCAGCCTCTAGGTATGTCAAGTGGTCTTCATCAATACCGCGGCGCATTTTGATCGTGACGGGGATATTAGCGCGTTCAGCCTCTTTGACAGCACCCGCAACGATCGCGGTGAACAGCTCAATTTTCCACGGGAGAGCAGAGCCGCCTCCGTTGCGTGTGACTTTGGGGACTGGACATCCGAAATTTAGGTCGATGTGGTCGGCTCGGTCCTCGTCGACGATCATGCGTACTGCTTTGCGCGTATAGACCGGGTCGACCGAGTATAACTGGACCGACCGTGGGGTTTCGTCCTCATCATGTTCGATAATCCGCATGGATTCAGGATGGCGTTCGACCAGGGCTCGGGCTGTGACCATCTCTGAAACGTACAGTCCCCCACCGTATTCACGACATAACCGGCGGAATGCCTTATTCGTGATCCCGGCCATCGGGGCGAGCACCACAGGCACGTCAATCGTGAGGTTGCCAATATGTAACGGTGGCACGTGCATAGCAGTCGCTGACGGGTTGGGATGCGCCCCGCCCTGGTCCCCAGTACCCCGTTCGCGTGTGCTAA
>Ga0209487_1004653_pt1 | contig 10466 bp, 7 predicted proteins | sample Poulit2012_FD_187524 | JGI IMG/M metagenome (GOLD analysis project Ga0209487, IMG submission 187524) | Agricultural soil microbial communities from Georgia to study Nitrogen management - Poultry litter 2012 (SPAdes) (version 2) | ecosystem: Environmental > Terrestrial > Soil > Agricultural land... | reverse complement strand
TTGCTTTTTAACTTCTGGTCGTACCTGCGAACTAGGCGCAGGGACGCGCGCCATGGTTGGCGGCGTTCTTACGACGGCTCTTACGCTTGCGGCCACGCTTGGACATGGACGTCTCCTTTAAAATTCATTTCGTTCTTCGTCAGCTCGACAGCCCATCGTCGCACATGACTCAAGCCGAAGGCGAAGCCAGCCGATGTAAGAGAACGTGAGCCAGATTCAAGATGCGAACGCTCCAGCAGAGCAGCCGGTTTCGATTATCCCGTTGTTGAAGTCCCTTGTCGCCGCGGGCGGCTCGGACCTGCACTGCAAGGTGGGCAGTCCGCCGCGCGTGCGTATTGACGGCCGTTTGCGCCGCCTGAAATTCCCGAATCTGTGCCCCGACGACACCCAGGCAATTTTTGAAGAAGTGGTGCGGCCCGACCTGCGCGACGCATTTGCGGATTCGCATGAGGCGGACTTCTCGATGTCCATATCCGGGGTGGGGCGTTTCCGCGTCAATGCCTATCAGGCCCGCAATACGATCGGTTTGGTATTCCGGCACGTCGCCGCCGAGCCGTACTCACTTGATGAACTCGGGCTGCCGGAGGTTATTCGCGACCTGGCGCTCGAGCCGCGCGGCATCGTTTTGGTGACCGGGCCGACCGGTTCGGGCAAGACCACGACCTTGGCTTCGATGGTGGATGTCATTAACTCCGAGCGCGAGGTCAACATCGTCACGATCGAGGATCCGATCGAGGTCTTGCACAGTGACAAAATGGCGATCGTTAATCAGCGCGAGCTGCATCAAGACACCGCGGACTTCGATGTCGCCCTGCGTGCCGCGATGCGCCAGGACCCGGATGTAATTTTGGTGGGTGAGATGCGCGATGTCGCGACCGTGCGCGCCGCCCTCCAGGCGGCTGAGACGGGGCACTTTGTCATGTCGACGCTGCACACGATCGACGCGCAAGAGTCCATCAACCGCATCATTGACTTCTTCCCCCCGCATGAACAGCAGCAGGTGCGCCTCTCGCTCGCCGGATCGCTGCGCGGAATCATTTCGCAGCGCCTATTGCCGCGCAGCAACGGCGCGGGCCGGGTAGCCGCCAGCGAGATCATGCTGAATAACGGGCGCACCGCCGAGGCGATTGTGGAGCCCGAACTGACCTCGACCCTGCACGACATGATTGCCGACGGCGGCTACTACAACATGCGCACCTTCGACCAGCACCTCTTAGAACTGGTGCGCGAGGGTGTTGTCTCATTCAATGATGCTTTTGCGGTGTCCTCACGGCCCCAGGACTTCACGGTCGCCCTACGTGCCGAAGGCGTTATCGCCTGACGCCGCCAGCGCGCGTCCGGGCAGGTTTGGCTATTCGTTGACTGTTTACGGGCCGCCTGCTTAATCTGAGTTATGTTTGCCACCCAAGTGCACAGCCAAAATCCGGAAGATCCGCTGGCCGGCTTGGTGGTGACCCAAGATGCCCCCGAGCGGGCGGAACACATTCCCGCGCATTGGGTGCGAGTCGCCGTCCAAGCTGCGAGCCTCAACCACCACGATCTGTGGAGCCTGCGCGGGGTCGGCCTGCCCGCAGAGCGGCTCCCGATGACCCTGGGCACCGATGCCGCCGGGCTGACGGATGCGGGCGAGCACGTGATCGTGCACGGGGTAATTAATGACCCGAACTGGGTGGGTGATCAAACTCATGACCCGCAGCGCACCCTATTGAGCGAGAAATATCCGGGAACGCTCGCTGAATACGTTTGGGTTCCACCCCAAAATTTGGTCCCAAAACCGGAGGAATTGTCCTGGACCGCCGCTGCCTGCCTCTCAACGGCGTACCTGACCGCGTATCGCATGCTCTTTAGCGTGGGCGCGCTCCGGCCGGGCAACTCCGTGCTAATTCAGGGCGCGGGCGGTGGGGTAGCAACCGCGGCGACCCTCCTGGCCCGGGCCGCAGGTTTGCGGGTCTTTGTCACGAGCCGCAGTGAAGCCAAACGTAAAAAGGCCCGCGAAATTGGTGCAGATGAGGCTTTTGCGCCTGGCGAGCGACTGCCCCAGCAGGTGGATGTCGTATTGGAAACCGTGGGCGAAGCGACGTGGAAGCATTCGGTGCGGGCCGTCAAACCGGGCGGCAAAATCGTCGTGGCCGGCGCGACGACCGGTCAAAGCCCAGATCCGGAACTCAACCGGGTGTTCTTCCGCTCCGTCACGATCGCGGGAACAACCATGGGCACGCGCACGGAACTTGCGGACCTCACAAACTTCTTAGTCACCACCGGCGTGCGGCCCCAAATTGACTATGTTGAGTCATTTCACGACCCCAAACCCGCATTCGAGCGGCTCAGTTCGGGGGAAGCGTTCGGGAAAATCGTCCTCTTCGGGGGCTAACTGCTTTAGGACGTCGGGTCTTGCCCGATCCATTCATGCCACCCGGAGTGCAGCACGAGCCACGCCAGGAGCCCGTAGCCGGCCTGGCCGGGCAGATGCTGGGGACTGGAGGCGATATCTGCATTCCACTGCTCGTGCGGGTGGAGGGGCGTGAAGGTATCGACGAACGGAACGCGGCGCCGCTGCGCGACATCCTGGAAGGCCGCTGATAGTTCTGCAATTTGCGGTGCATCATCGGGATTGGCCGGGGGAGGGCCCACCACGTAGGTGGGGATCCGGCGTGCTTGGGCGGTATCCAAAATATTCGCCAGGTTCAGGCGGGAGCGGGCCAGTGACAGGTCAGCGATGACATCAGCGGACCCCAAAGCCACGATGAGCCGGTTATCCGCCTCGGGCATCCACCGGCGCTCAACCTCGGACTCCCAGCGCCCGAAGAGCCCCGAAGTTGTCTCTTGCGGGGCAGCCAGTTGGTAAAACTCCGGGCGCGGCTCCACGGTCGTGCGAGCCGCCACGCGACCCACCCATCCCAAACCTCGAGGATCGCCAACTCCGGCAACTAGTTCGTCGCCGATCACGCAAATACGAGGTAGGGGAGGGGTGGTCACGGCACTCCTTAGTTCGGGAATACGCGGTTGAGCAGTTCTGCCTGTTCAACCTGATGTGCTTTGACGGTACCGGTCGCGGTGGCCGCCGAGGCCGGGCGCGAAATTACGCTGATTTCACGACCCAATTCGGGGGGCAGGTTAACCGTGATAAACGGCCAAGCGCCCTGGTTTTCGGGTTCGTCCTGGACCCAAATCAGTTCCGCGTCGCCGTAGGGCTCCAAAACCTTGGCGATCTTCTCGCTCGCCAGCGGGTAGAGCTGTTCCAGCCGCACGATCGCGGTCGATTCGTCCTTATCTGCTTCCCGGCGAGCCACCAGTTCCCAATAGACCTTGCCCGAGCACAACAGCACACGTTTGGCCTGTGCCGGATTGACGGTCGTATCGGGCAGGACCTCTTCGAAGGTGCCCTGCGTGAAGTCCTCCACCGAAGACGCCGCGGCACGCAGGCGCAGCATCCACTTGGGGGTCAGCACAATCAGGGGCACGCGCGGCCGGGCATAGGCCTGGCGGCGCAACAGGTGGAAGTGCGAAGCCGGGGTCGAGGGCTGAGCCACGATCATGTTGTTCTCGGCGCACATCTGCAAGAACCGCTCGGGGCGGGCCGAAGAGTGGTCGGGGCCCTGCCCTTCATAGCCATGCGGCAGCAGCAGCACGACGGACGAACGCTGGCCCCACTTTTGCTCGGCCGAACTGATGAACTCGTCAATGATGGTCTGTGCGCCATTTACAAAGTCACCAAATTGCGCTTCCCACAGCACCAAGGCATCGGGACGCTCAACGGAGTACCCGTATTCAAATCCCTGGGCGGCGTACTCGCTCAGCGAGGAGTCATAAACCCAGAACTTGGCCTGATCCGCAGACAGGTAGAGCAGGGGAGTCCATTCCGCGCCGGTGCGGCGATCGTGCAGCACGCTGTGGCGCTGCACGAAAGTCCCGCGGCGCGAGTCCTGGCCTGCCAGGCGCACCGGGGTGCCTTCCAGCAGCAGGGAACCAAAGGCTAGGAGTTCACCAAAGCCCCAGTCGATGCCACCATTGAGCGCCATTCCGGCGCGCCGCTTGAGCATCGGCTCGAGCTTGGGGTGGACCGTAAAGCCGGCGGGCGGGTGGACGTGGACTTCACCAATACGCTCGATGACGCTGCGATCAACCGCGGTGGACCACCCAACCATCATGCCGGCGTCCTCACGCTGCCATTCCGGTCGTTCCAGACCGGCGATGGCCTCGGTATCCGGATCGGGCTCGGGCACCTGCTCGCGGGTCTCGGTAAAGACGCGCTCGAGCTGCTGCTGGTAGTCACGCAGCGCCTGTTCGGCCTCTTCGACGGTGATGTCACCGCGGCCGATGAGCGCTTCGGTGTAGAGCTTACGAGTGGAGCGCTTGGCCTCGATGAGGCTGTACATCAGCGGCTGCGTCATCGACGGATCATCGCCCTCGTTGTGACCGCGGCGGCGGTAGCACACCATGTCGATGATGACGTCCTTATGGAACCGCTCGCGATATTCAAACGCCAATTTCGCGACCGCGACGCACGCCTCGGGGTCATCCCCGTTTACGTGGAAGACCGGCAGTTGGTAACCCAGGGCCACATCAGTGGAGTACATCGAGGAGCGCGATGCCGATGGCCCGGTGGTGAAGCCCACCTGGTTGTTGACAATTACGTGCACGGTTCCACCCGTGCGATACCCACGCAGCTGCGACAAGTTCAACGTCTCGGTGACAACACCCTGACCCGCAAATGCCGCGTCACCGTGCACGAGGACCGGGAGGACTGAGAAACCGTCGTCACCGAGGTCGATGCGGTCCTGCTTGGCTCTGGTGATGCCCTCCAAAACGGAGTTAACTGCTTCAAGGTGGGAGGGGTTGGCTGCGATGTAAACTTTGGTTTCTGCCCCGGACTCGGCGGTGTAGGTGCCCTCCGTACCCAGGTGGTACTTCACGTCACCAGAACCCTGTACCGAGCGGGGGTCCTGATTGCCCTCGAACTCGCGGAAGATCTGGCCATAGGATTTGCCGGCGAGGTTCGCCAGCACGTTGAGGCGCCCGCGGTGTGCCATACCGATCGTGACCTCGTCGAGGCCGTTTTCGGCAGCGCCAGTTAGGACGGCGTCCAGCAGCGGGATGAGGGATTCGCCACCTTCGAGGCTGAAGCGCTTTTGCCCCACATACTTGGTTTGGAGGAAAGTTTCGAAGGCTTCTGCGGCATTGAGGCGGCGCAGAATGCGCAACTGCTCGTCCCGTTCGGGCTTTTGCCAGCCATTTTCGAGACGCTCCTGCAGCCAGCGGCGCTGCTCCGGGTCCGAGATATGCATGTACTCGACACCCACGGTGCGGCAATAGGAATCGCGCAGGCGGCCCAAAATATCGCGCAGCAACATGGTGGGCTTGCCACCGAAACCACCCGTGGGGAACTCGCGGTCCAAGTCCCACAGGTTCAGGCCGTAAGTTTGTACGTCCAGGTCGGGGTGGCCGCGCTGCATGTAGGTGAGGGGATCGACGTCCGCCATGAGGTGACCGCGGCTGCGGTAGGCGTGAATCAAATCGATGATCCGCGCGGGCTTGCCGAGTTCGTCGGCCGACTTCGAGCGCTGGTCGCGCACCCAGCGGATCGGCTCATAGGGAAGCTGCAGGGCGGCGAAAATCCGGTCATAAAAGCCGTCTTCGCCCAGCAATTTCGCGTGCACGATCCGCAGGAACTCACCCGAATCGGCGCCCTGAATAACGCGGTGGTCATAGGTTGAGGTGAGCGTCAAAATCTTCGAGACGCCCATCTCGGCGAGCCGCTGGGTCGATGCACCCTGGAATTCGGCGGGGTAATCCATGGCGCCGACACCAATAATTGAGCCCTGGCCCTGCATCAGACGGGGAACGGAGTGAACCGTGCCGATCGTGCCGGGGTTGGTCAGGGTCATGGTCGTGTCGGCGAAGTCTTCGACCGTGAGTTTGTTATTGCGCGCCCGGCGCACCATATCTTCATAAGAGGCCCAAAATTGGGCGAAGTCCATGGTGTCGGAACCCTTGATATTGGGTACCAGCAACTGGCGGGTGCCATCTGGTTTGGGCAGGTCAATCGCCAAGCCCAGGTTCACGCTATTGGGATGCAGGATGCCCGGTTTTCCATCGACCTCGGAGTAGGCCACATTCATGGACGGCATTTCCGTGGCTGCTTCAACTAGGGCAAAACCAATGAGGTGGGTGAAGGAAACCTTGCCACCGCGGCCACGGGCCAGATGGTTATTGATGACGATGCGATTGTCGACCAGCAACTTGGCGGGTATCGCGCGCACCGACGTTGCGGTGGGAACACTGAGGGAGGCCTCCATGTTCGTCACCACGCGGGAGGCGGCGCCGCGCAAGCGCTTCGGCTCGGCCTTCTCCGCAACTGCATCGGTGTCGGTGCCATCAGTCTTATCGCGCATGCGCGTCGCCTGGGCGGCGTAGGGCACGCGGGTGGGCTGCGCGGAAGCTTCGGGAGCGGGTTCGCTCAACGCGGGAGCAACATTATTCGCTGCAGCCGCTGCCGGCTGTTGCGCCGGTTTCGCGGGCTGGGTGGGCGAGGGTTTCGCGACCGGGGTTGGGGTGTCGGAGCCGCCGGACTTGGCATTGGCTCCGGGCTGTGCGTCGCCCGTTTCGGGCGCATCCGGTGCGGTTTCCTGGGTGTCACCTGGCGTGCTTGGAGCGTCATCGCTCGCGCGCTCGCCAGGTCGGTAGTCTTCGAAAAAATCCCACCACGCTGGATCTACGGAATTTTTATCGCGTACGAAATCGTCGTACATTTCATCAACTAGCCACGCATTCGCGCCGAAGGCTGCGAGTGACGGCTTTGGCTGCGCCTGATCAGACACGGCGAGGATCGACCTCTTCCATGGTGCTCGGTGTGTAATTCAGTGTCCCCACGCTCCAACCCTATGCCCTTTTGGAAGCGCGTGATGACACGGGATGCCGCGCGGCGCAGCCACCTTTTGAGTAGAAATACCCAAAGAACCCTCGCTTGATCATCAAGTTAATTGCGCCGGGCCCGAAACCACTCGATTAAGGTCAAGTATCGGTGTGGAGATCGTCAATGCTCGGCTAAAACCTGATCATTGCTTCGCGGAAAAATTGGTCGAGAACTCGTCCGAAATTGGTTATCCGACATCCTTGCGGAATGTCGTAACGAGCCCAATAAGGCTAAAGACGAGCGCGTAGGCCACGAGAACGAGGCCGCCCTGCCACCAAGACAGCATTCCCATCGGAGCGATCGTGCCGTAAAAACTGCCTCCGGCAAGTGCCTCACCGGCGGCCCCAGGCAAGAACTTGGCGGCGCCGGCAATTTTTTCGACCTGGCTAATCGCCATGCGCGCGATTGGTTCGATGAACTGCGTGAAGGCCAAGACGATGATGATCGATCCGATCTGGTTGGGAACTACCGCTCCGAACCCGACACCGACCATCGTCCAAATAGCCAAGGTCACCGCGGATAGCACCAAAATGCGCAGCGTTTCCCCGGTGAAGGCGAACGTTTCCCCGCCCATAATTGCGATGGTGCCCGCGCCGACAGCCCAGCAGGTTATGGATCCCAACAGGCCAATGACGAGCCCGACGGGCAGCGCCGAAATCAACTTTGCGCCCATCACGGTGGAGCGCCGCGGCTCAGCCAACAGCGTCGGAGTGATGGTCTGATGGCGGAACTCTGCCGTTACCGAAATCGCGCCAACGATAAGCGGGAAGACGTAACCAAAGGCCGGGGCGAGCGTGTAAATGGAGGTTGCGATCTCGCGCGCTTGGGGAGCCGTGACGTCTTCGGTCATGCCCGTCATGGCCGGCTCATAAGTCAGAGCGAAGGCCATCATCGCGGCCATGAAGGCCATATAGCCCATGAGGCTCAGGCCCATGATCCACCACAGCCGGGTGGTGAGAATTTTGCGGATTTCGGAGCGTACGACTCCGGTCAGCCCGCCCGATACCGGTGCCGAAAGGGTTGCAGTGCTCACAGTTGTTCTCCTTCGGGGTTCCCGGTTGGAACCGCAGCGGTGGGGACGGGCTGGGCGGTGTGCTGGCCGTTTACCAGCTTGAGGAACGTGGCCTCCAGGCCCTCATCCGCATCGACGAGTTCGTGCAATTCAATTTGGTGCCGCAGCGCGGCGGCCCCCACATGCGCGGCGGAAGCGCCGCGAATCGTGAGCTGATCGGGTTCCTTCTCGCCGATGCGCACATCCCAACCCTCCGACGCGAACGCGGCGTGGGCACCCTCAAGGTGTCCGGCGCGGACCAGAACGTGGGGATCTGCTAGTTGAGCCAGGCCCTTCAAGGAAGAGGCGTGTACGAGTTCACCGCGCGAAATAATGACGACCTCGTCGACGGTTTGACGCACTTCGGAGAGCATGTGACTTGAGACGAGCACCGTGCGTCCTTCAGATGCGAGCATGCGCAAAAATTGCCGCAGCCACGCGATGCCCTCGGGGTCGAGACCATTTGCCGGCTCATCGAGCAGCAGCACCTGGGGGTCACCGAGGAGCGTGCCGGCTAGGGCCAGGCGCTGGCGCATACCCAGTGAGAATCCGCCCACGCGCCGCGATGCCACATCGGCAAGCCCCACCAGGCCGAGCACTTCCTCGGCGCGCTTATCGGGCACCCCGACGATTGGAGTCAGCATTTTGAGATGGTTGATGGCGCTGCGCCCGGGATGGAAACTGGCGGCCTCTAATGCCGCGCCGACCTCGCGCATGGGAGCAGCCAGGTCTTGATAAGCCCGGCCCCCGATCAGTGCGGTGCCGGCGGTGGGGCGCACGAGCCCGAGGAGCATCCGCAGCGTCGTGGTCTTACCAGCACCGTTGGGGCCCAAAAAACCCGTTACGTGCCCCGGTTCAACCGTGAACGTAAGATCCTTCACCGCGGCGACCGTGCCAAAGTTTTTGGTGAGGTTATTTATCTCAATAACGCCGTTATTCGTCTGAGTCACTAGGCGATGTTAACTGAAAATATTGCGCTTCGCGCACAATATTTTGGTAAGACTCGGAAAATTCCGCAAAGTGGCCTAACCTTTTTTCATCATGACGAGCTCATCTACATGGCCGTCCCGCCCGTCTGGCACCTTTTGGCGCCGAAGACCGGTGGTGGCGGCGTGATCGACTATCTCTTACTCGCTTTTGGGGTCTTCCTCACGGTGGGTACCGCTTTTTTTGTTGCCGCGGAATTTTCACTCGTAACGCTTGATCCCACCGCGGTTGATCGCGAAATCGAGCAGGGGCGGCGGGGGGCTCGGGGCGTGGGTAAAGCCCTACGCTCGCTCTCTACTGAACTCTCCGGCGCCCAAGTGGGCATCACCGTCACCACAATTTTGCTCGGCTACACCAGCCAACCCGCTATCGGTCGCTTACTGTCCAGCGTTTTGGGAGATATGGGCGTGGCTGAGGCCGCGGCTCTGCCCCTCGCCGTGGGACTTGCCGCAATCGTCGTTAACGGGTTTTCGATGCTTTTCGGCGAGTTGGTGCCCAAAAACCTGGCGCTCTCAACACCGATGGCAACCGCGATAGTAGTAACCCCGGTCCAGCGGGGGTTTACTGCCGCGCTGCGCCCGGTCATCCTGGCCCTAAACAGCACCGCGAATGCGATCCTGCACCGCTTCGGAGTGGAACTGCGCGAAGAATTATCGGGAGCCCGCTCCGCCCAAGAACTCTCTGCGCTGGTGAAACGCTCCGCGCAGGAGGGAACCCTGGACAAAAACACGGCCTCTTTATTGACCCGCACTATCGCGCTGGGTGACCTCTCCGCTGGGGACGTGATGACCGACCGCATGCGCATGCGGGTCATAGAGCGCGATAAGACCGCCGCCGATGTAGTTGCGCTCGCCCAAGAATCGGGACACTCCCGCTTCCCAGTTATTTCTGACTCGCGGGATGACGTGGTGGGGCTTGTGCATCTCAGGCGCGCGATCGCCGTCCCTTATGAGCGCCGCAGTGAGGTGCCGGTTACCGCTCTTTCCGTTGATGCACCCCGGGTGCCGGAAACGATTCGCCTCGCACCCCTGCTGGTAGAGCTGCGGGGGTTGGGCCTGCAAATGGCGGTAGTCGTTGACGAGTATGGCGGAACCGCGGGCGTAGTGACGCTCGAAGACGTGGTGGAAGAAATCGTGGGTGAAGTCGCCGATGAACACGACCGCCGGCGCGGGGACGTACTGCGCACCGCCGATGGGTCATGGTCGGTTCCTGGTCTGTTGCGGCCCGATGAGTTGCGCGAAGCTACCGAACTGATGGTTCCTAGCGCGCCTACCTATGAAACTTTGGGCGGTCTAGTTATGGCGGAATTGGGGCGCGTGCCGCGCACCGGGGATGCGATACAGGTCGGCGAGGTCCTGCTCACTGTGGGACGGATGGAAGGACGGCGTATCGACCGATTGCGCATCCGCTCCGTCAATCATGGGGGAGGGGAGGACGCATGAGCCCGTCTCTAGCAATTCCCTTTGCTGTCTTCTTGTTATTGGCGAACGCGTTCTTTGTGGGCGCCGAGTTCGC
>Ga0209487_1004652_pt1 | contig 10467 bp, 10 predicted proteins | sample Poulit2012_FD_187524 | JGI IMG/M metagenome (GOLD analysis project Ga0209487, IMG submission 187524) | Agricultural soil microbial communities from Georgia to study Nitrogen management - Poultry litter 2012 (SPAdes) (version 2) | ecosystem: Environmental > Terrestrial > Soil > Agricultural land... | reverse complement strand
CCGGGGCCGGAGGACGTGTCCGGTGCGCCCTCCGGCTCGGCCGGTGCCGCGGAGGACGCCGTGCGGGGCGCTCCCCCGCGCTGCGGCGGCTCGGCCGGCGCGGCGGACGGTGCCGCCCCGGGCGTGGTGGCGCGCTGCGCCGGCTCGCCCCTCGCAGGCGGCGCCGCGCCGTCCGTGGTGGTGCGCTGCTGCCAGGTCTGCCCCGGGCCCGCGTGGGACGGGGCTGCCCCCGCAGCGCCCGCGGCGGCGGACCGCGCGGGTGCCGCCTGGGTCTGCGGGGCGGAGTGCGCGGGGGCCGGCTGCTCGGGGGCGGCCTCGGCCGGCCGGACCGCGGCGGACGGCCCGCCCCCGGCGAGGTGCCGCTCGATGCGGTCGAGCCGGGCAGCGTACCCGCGGGCGGCGTCGTCCGCGCGCGGCAGCAGGAGCCGGGCGCACAGCAGCTCCAGCTGCAGCCGGGGGGAGGTGGCGCCGCTCATCTCGGTCAGGGCGTCGTTGACGAGGTCGCCGGCACGGGACAGCTCGGCCGGTCCGAGCTGCTGGGACTGGACCCGCATCCGCTCGAACTGGTCCTTGGGGAGCGAGCGCAGCACCGTGGCCGCGTGCTCCCCGGAGACCGCGATGACGACGAGGTCGCGGATCCGCTCGAGGAGGTCCTCGGCGAAGCGACGCGGGTCGTGCCCCGAGTCGATGACCCGGTCCACCACCCGGAACAGGCTGGCGCCGTCGCGGGCCGCCAGGGCGTCGACGACGTCGTCGAGGAGAGTGGCGTGCGTGTAGCCGAGCAGGGTGACCGCCCGCTCGTAGCTGATCCGCCCCTCCTCCGCACCCGCGATGAGCTGGTCGAGCACGGACAGGGAGTCGCGCACCGAGCCGCCCCCGGCCCGGACGACGAGCGGCAGCACGCCCTCCTCGACCGCCACCCCCTCGGTCGTGCACAGCCCCTCGAGGTAGGCCTGGAGCCGCTCCGGCGGGACAAGGCGGAACGGGTAGTGGTGGGTGCGGGAGCGGATCGTCCCGATGACCTTCTCCGGCTCCGTCGTCGCGAAGACGAACTTCACGTGCGCGGGCGGCTCCTCGACGAGCTTGAGCAGCGCGTTGAAGCCCTGGTTCGTCACCATGTGGGCCTCGTCGATGATGAAGATCTTGTACCGGTCGCGGGCGGGCGCGAAGGCGGCCCGCTCCCGCAGCTCCCGGGCGTCGTCGACACCGCCGTGCGAGGCGGCGTCCATCTCGACGACGTCGAGGGAGCCGGCGCCGTCGCGCGCCAGCTCCACACAGCTCGGGCAGGTCCCGCAGGGGGTGTCGGTGGGCCCCTCCACGCAGTTGAGACAGCGGGCGAAGATGCGCGCCGACGTCGTCTTCCCGCACCCGCGCGGCCCGGAGAACAGGTACGCGTGAGTGATGCGGTCGGAGCGCAGGGCCGCCCGCAACGGGTCGGTCACGTGCTCCTGGCCGATGACGTCCGCGAAGGTCTCGGGTCGGTAGCGGCGGTACAGGGCGGTGCTCACCTGAAGAACTCTAGGCGTCCTCGCGACCTCACCGCGCCCTGTTGTGGACGCGGCCCGGGACATACAAGGACCCCTCGCGCACCCGCCAGAGCCCACCTGCCCTTGCTGCCTTCCGGCCCTGGGGGAGTTCAGTGGGGTGACGCCGCACGAGGGGTCGCCGCCCAGTCTAACGGACCGACCGGCGGCGTCGAACCGTCCGCCGGACTGAGGCGTCGGGCACACCTGGCGACATGCGGTTCGATCGGCGCCACTTCCTCGGGTACCCTCGGAGGCGGAGGATTCGCCTAGCGGCCTATGGCGCACGCTTGGAAAGCGTGTTGGGTTCACGCCCTCGGGGGTTCGAATCCCCCATCCTCCGCCGGACGAAGGGCCCGTGACCGGACGTGGTCGCGGGCCCTTCGTCGTCCCCGGGAAGCGCGCGGACCGAGCCGGACCTGCCGGGCACATTGTCCTGTCGAGCGGGCAGCGCCCTACCATCGTCCCGTGATCTTCAAGGCAGTGGGCGACGGCCGCCCGTACCCCGACCACGGGGTGGAGAGCACGCGCGACTGGGCGTCCGTCCCACCCCGGCAGGTCCGGCTCGACGAGCTCGTGACGACCAAGCGCGAGCTCGACCTGCGCCACCTCCTCGCCGAGGACTCAACGTTCTACGGGGACCTGTTCGCCCACGTCGTCTCCTGGCGCGGCACCCTCTACCTCGAGGACGGGCTGCACCGGGCGCTGCGGGCCGCTCTGCAGCAGCGCCTCCACGTCCACGCCCGCGTGCTGGAGCTCGCCGACGACGGCAGCGTGGTCACCGGCCGCTGACGCGGCCCTGGTCGCCCGCCGGCCGTGCCGGTGGCACGGGGGTCGCGGCGCAGCCGTTACCTTTGGGCTGTGACGACCGACCTAGCCGAGGCCGAGCGGCGGCGCGCCGCGCGTCGCCGCCGCCTGCAGCAACGGCAGACGCTGATCTTCGGGATCCTCATCACCGCGCTGCTCGCTGTCCTGCTCGTGTCCGCCGCCGTGTGGGGGCGGGTGATCCCCTCCCCCTTCGCCCGGCCGTTCAGCTCCCCCGAGCCGACCGACGCCGCATCGGCCAGCGTGCCGTGCCCGCCCGCCAACGCGCTGCCGGCCCCCTTCGGGGAGATCACCGCCAACGTCTACAACGCGACCGACCAGAGCGGGCTGGCCGCCCGGACGGCCGGCGGGCTCGCGCAGTACGGCATCGTCATCTCCCAGGAGGCGAACTACGGCGGCAGCTTCGAGGGCGTGGCGAACATCGTCAGCGGTGCGCGCGGCCTGCAGGCGGCCTACACGGTCGCCCAGCTCATCCCCGGCTCGACCGTCACCCTGGACGGGCGCGAGGACGCGACGATCGACGTCGTGCTCGGCGGCGCGTTCAGCGAGATCCCGGAGCCCGAGTCCAACCCGGTCGACCCGGAGGAGCCGCTCGCCCCACCGCCGGGCTGCACCCCGGTGACCGTGCCGAGTGACGACCCCGTCGACGAGGCGGCCGACGAGGAGGCCGCCGAAGACTGAGCCGGGCTCGGACCTGCGGGTCGCCGTGCGCACGGCTCACGCATGGAGCCCGGACCCGGCCGGGCTGGGACCCGCGGGTCGGGCCGCCTCGGCCTCAGGCCCGCGGGTCGGTCAGCGTCTCGGGCGCGGGCACCGACGCCGGGCTCGCCGGCTCGGCGCTGGTCCCCCGCCAGCGGGACAGCGCCCGCATGAGGTGGTAGACGCCCAGCGCGGCCGCGGTACCGAGGGCGATGCCCTCGAAGCGCATGTCGCCGGCGACCCAGGTGTAGTTGGCGATCCCGATGATGAGCGCGATACCCGCCGTCGTGAGGTTGACCGGGTCGGAGAAGTCGACCCTGTTCTGTACCCAGATCCGCGCGCCGAGGACGCCGATCATCCCGTACAGCACGGTCGCGGCACCGCCGAGCACGCCGGCCGGGACGGTGGCGATGAGCTCACCGAACTTCGGCGAGAGGCTGAGGAGCAGCGCGACCCCGGCGGCCACGAAGTACGCCGCCGTCGAGTAGACCCGGGTCGCTGCCATGACGCCGATGTTCTCGGCGTAGGTCGTGGTGCCGGAGCCGCCGCCGGCGCCGGCGAGCGTGGTGGCGACGCCGTCGGCGAGGAGGGCGCGGCCGGTGACGTCGTCGAGGTTCTCCCCGGTCATCGCCGCGACCGACTTCACGTGCCCGATGTTCTCGGCGACGAGCACGACGACGACCGGCACGAACAGTCCCATGAGGGTGAGGTCGAAGGACGGCGCGGTGAATGTCGGCAGCCCGACCAGCGCCGCCTCGCGGACCGCCGTGAAGTCGACCTCGCCGCGCAGCACGGCGACGACGTACCCGGCCAGCACCCCGACGAGGATCGCGAGCCGGCCGATGATGCCGCGGAACAGGACGGTGACGAGGACGACGACGGCGATGGTCACCAGCGCCGTCGTGGGCGCCTCGGAGACGTTGCCCCACGCGGCCGGTGCGAGGTTGAAGCCGATGAGTGCGACCACGGTGCCGGTGACCACCGGGGGCATGACGACGTCGATCCACCGGGCGCCGGCCACGTGGACGACGAGGCCGACCAGCGCGAGCAGCACACCGGTGACGAGCACCCCACCGAGCGCCGCGGACATGCCACCGACCTGGGTGGCCGCGCCGATCGGGGCGATGAAGGCGAAGCTCGAGCCGAGGTAGCTCGGCACCCGGTTCCGGGTGATGAGGAGGAAGAGGATCGTGCCGACCGCGGAGAAGAACAGGGTCGTCGCGGGCGGGAAGCCGGTGATGAGCGGGACGAGGAAGGTCGCCCCGAACATCGCCACGACGTGCTGGGCTCCGATCCCGATCGTCCGGGGCCAGCTGAGCCGCTCGCGGGGTGCCACCACCTCCCCGGGGCCGACGCGTACTCCGTCTCCGTGCACCGTCCAGATCGCCATGGTCAACCCCTTCACCGCGGGTGGATGTCGCGCGCAGACTACCGCCTGTGGAGACCCGGTCGTCGGTGCCGTTCATGGGATGCTTGACCGGGTGAGCGACGACCAGTGGCGGGCCCCCGGGCGCGAGACCTCAGGGGGCGCGGGACCCACCCCGCCTGCCGGACCGGACCCCACCGCGCCGGGTTCCTACGGCCCGGCCCCGCACCCTTCCCCGGGGCACGACCCGTACGCCGCTCCGCCGCCGGGGAGCACGCCGCTGCCGGGCTCCTACACCCACGCCTTCGAGACCACCGAGCGGCACCGGGCGCAGGTGCTCAGCGGTGCCGGGTACACCACGCCCGCGTACCGCAACGACGGGCTTGCGGTGACCGCGATGGTCCTCGGCATCGTCGGGATCCTCCTGCCGGGAGTCGGTCTGCTCGCCATCGCCTTCGGCCACGCCGCTGTGCGGCGGTTGCGGAGCTCCTACCAGGGCGGTCGTGGGCTGGCTGTCGCGGGTTTGGCACTGGGGTACGCCATGACCGCGATCTGGCTCGGGATCCTCCTCCTCTTCCTCGTCGTCCGCTCCGGCGGCATGTGACCCTCGGGGATACCCTGCCGCTCGTGAAGCCCTTCCTGCTGCTCGCCACCCGGTCCGAGGACGTCGCGGCCGACTCGGAGTACGCCTCCATCCTCGAGCTCGCCGGCCTGGAGGAGCACGAGCTGCGCCGCATCCGGCTCGAGGCGGAGCCGCTGCCCGACCTCGACCTCGACGACTACTCCGGCATCATCGTCGGTGGCAGCCCCTTCACCAGCTCCATCCCCGACAGCCACAAGAGCGACACCCAGCGCCGGGTCGAGGCCGAGCTCAGTGGTCTCCTCGACGTGCTGCGGGAGCGCGACTTCCCGTTCTTCGGCGCCTGCTACGGGGTCGGCACCCTCGCCCGACACATCGGCGGCGTCATCGACGGGACGTACGCCGAGCCGATCGGGGCACCGGTGATCACGCTGACGGAGGAGGGGCTCGCCGACCCGGTCCTGGCGGGTCTGCCGCGCAGCTTCCAGGCGTACGTGGGGCACAAGGAGGCGTGCACCTACCTGCCGGAGAGCGCCGTCCTGCTGGCGACGTCCGAGGCCTGCCCGGTGCAGATGTTCCGGGTGCGCACCAACCTCTACGGCACCCAGTTCCACCCCGAGCTCACCCTCGAGACGCTGCTGGAGCGGATGGAGATCTACCGGCACGCCGGCTACGCCGACCCGAGCGAGTTCGACCAGATCCGCCGCGAGGTCTCCGCTGCGGACGTCAGCCACGTCGGGAAGATCCTGGCCAACTTCGTCCAGCGCTACGCCCGCTGAGACCCGCGGGCCCGGCTCGCCCGTACGGGTGCGCCCTGGCTGCACCGGGCACCGCGCGGCAGACGGCTCGGCCCGGGGTCCCTGTGGGGCCCCGGGCCGACGCGAGCGGTAGCGGTGGGATTTGAACCCACGGTGGCTTTCACCACACGGCATTTCGAGTGCCGCACCTTCGGCCGCTCGGACACGCTACCGCCGACCAGTGTAACGGCACCCTCCGGCGCTCCCAACCACCCCGGGGCAGGCACTCCTGTGGCGCTCACCTCACCGCGTCCCCCGACCGCTCAACACGGCCCTCGTGCTGCCGATAGTCAAGGGCGTGGAACGGACCTTCGGCAGGGACGAGATCATCGTCTCCAAGACCGACCTCAAGGGGCACATCACCTACGCCAACGACGTGTTCCTCCGGGTGTCCGCGTACTCCGAGGAGGAGATCCTCGGCCGGCCCCACAGCATCATCCGCCACCCCGAGACCCCGCGCGGCCTGTTCCACCTCGTGTGGGAGACCATCCAGGACGGTGGCGAGATCTTCGCCTACCTCAACAACCTGGCCAAGGACGGCGCCAACTATTGGGTACTCGCGCACATCACCCCGTCGCGTGACGCGAGCGGTGCGATCGTCGGCTACCACTCCAACCGCCGCTCCCCCGAACGCGCCGCGATCGAGCGCCTCGAGCCGCTGTATGCGCGGATGCGGGCCGCCGAGGTCGGGCACCAGCGTGCGGTGGACGCCGCCGTGGCGTCCCGGCAGGCGCTGGAGGAGGCGCTCGGCGGACAGACCTATGAGGAGTTCGTATGGCAGCTGATCGCCGAGGTCACCGCATGAGGATCCGCCGGAGTCGGGAGCAGTCCGGGGTGACGCAGCGGCAGCCGGCCGAGCAGTACGCGGTCGCGCAGGAGTTCGCGGAGGTCGTCGCGCGCGCTGCGGAGGGCGACCTCGAGGTGCGCGTCCCGCCCCTGGGCGACACCCCCGAGCTGGAGTCGCTCCGCGGCAGTGTCAACCGCCTCCTCGACGTCGTCGACGCCTTCGTCCGCGAGTCGCAGGCGGCGCTGGCGGCCGCCGCCGAGGGTCGCTTCCACCGCCGCTTCCTCACCCAGGGGATGCCCGGGGCGTTCCGCGAGGCGGCCGCCCGGATCGACGCCGGCCGGGCGTCGATGCAGGAGAACGCCGAGCGGCTGGCGGAGCAGGTGACCGCGCGGACCGAGTTCGCGTCCTCGGCCATCGAGGCCTCCGCCCAGGTGACCGTCGACCTCTCCGAGGTGGCCGACTCCACCGCCGGCCTGGCGGCGTCCACCTCGACCGCCGTCAGCCGCGCCCAGGACGCGCTGGAGACGGTGCGCCAGCTGGAGGAGTCCTCGGCGGCGACCTCGGAGGCCGTCGCCCTCATCAGCAAGGTCGCGGCCCAGACCCGCATGCTCGCCCTCAACGCGACCATCGAGGCCGCCCGCGCCGGGGACGCCGGGCGCGGCTTCGCCGTCGTTGCCCACGAGGTACGCACGCTCGCCGACGAGACCGCCCGCTCCGCCACGAGCATCGGTCGGCAGATGGACGCCGCCATCGCGGCCGCCGCCGACGCCGCCCGGGCCATCGACGCGATCGCCGCGCTCATCGACGAGATGGACGAGCGGGTCGGGGTCATCGCGGCGGCCACCGGCGAGGGCTCCAACCTGTCGTGGATGGCGAACTCGCTGCGTGAGCAGATCGGGCAGTTCGCCGAGTAGTGCCGAGCGTTAACCTCGTCGGTGTGGAGCTGCCCCGCCCGTTCATCGTCGCCCCGCCCGCGCACGAGGCGCGCCCGGAACCTGCCGACGTCCCGGCGGCGCTGGCTCCGGTGGTCCACGTCCTGTCCGGGGCGACGACGGCGGTCCTCACCGGGGCGGGCGTCTCGACCGACTCCGGGGTCCCCGACTACCGCAGCCCCGGCTCCCCGCCGCGTCGGCCGATGACCCACCAGGAGTTCCTCGCCACCGAGGCGCACCGGCGGCACTACTGGGCGCGCAACCACCTGGGGTGGCGCTTCCTGCGCGACGTCGCCCCCAACGCGGGGCACGAGGCGTTGGCCCGGATGGAGCACGAGGGCATCGTCAACGGGGTCATCACCCAGAACGTCGACCTGCTCCACCTCAGGGCCGGCTCCCGCAACGTCGTCCACCTCCACGGCAGGTACGACCGCGTCGTGTGCCGGGACTGCGGGAACGTCCTGTCCCGCGAGCACCTGGACGAGGTGCTCACCCGGCTCAACCCGGGCTGGCGCGAACGGCACATCGACGACGTCGAGGTGGCGCCGGACGCGGACGCCGCACTGGAGAGCACCGCCGACTTCCGGGTCGCGGACTGCCCTCGGTGCGGCGGGATCCTCATGCCCGACGTCGTCTTCTTCGGTGGCTCGACGCCCCGGGAACGGGTCGAGCACGCCCGCTCCATCGTCGACGAAGCCGACGCGCTGCTCGTCGCCGGTTCCTCCCTGGCGGTGATGTCCGGGCTGCGGTTCGTGCGCCAGGCCGCGAAGTCCGGCAAGCCGGTGGTCATCATCACCCGCGGTCCCACCCGCGGCGACGAGCTGGCCACCGTCAAGGTCGAGATGAGCACGACGACGGCCCTCACCTACCTCGCCGACGTCCTGTAGCCACCGGCGCCACCACACCGTCCCCGACCGTCGCCGCCCACCACCCGGGCTCCGATCGGTCGCAGAACGTCCGTTCACGGTCTCCGAAGGGACGTGCTGCGACCGATCGGATCGTCAGGGGTCGGGGGGAGGAGGGAAGGCCGGGGAGGCGCTGGGGCGCCTCAGCCGGCGTTGGGCGAAGAAGGTGCGCAGCAGGCGCGCGGAGCGGCCCGCCTCGACCCCGCCGATGACCTCCACCCGGTGGTTGAGTCGCGAGTCGCGCACGACGTCGCGCACGGACCCGCACGCACCCGCCTTCGGGTCCCAGGCGCCCAGGACGAGCCGCTCGAGCCGCGCCAGCACGATCGCCCCGGCGCACATGGTGCAGGGCTCCAACGTGACGACGAGCGTGCAGCCCACGAGCCGGAGGTCACCGAGGCGCGCGGCAGCGTCCCGGATCGCCAGCATCTCGGCGTGGGCGGTGGGGTCGCCGTCGACCTCGCACCGGTTGTGGGCCGTGGCGAGCACCCGCCCGTCGGGGTCGAGAACCAGCGCACCGACGGGGATGTCGCCACCCGCCGGGGCGTGGGCGGCGAGCTCGAGGGCGGTGTGCATCGCCACGGTCCAGGGGGCCATGGCCTCCATCCTGCACGTCGCCGCCGGGTCACCGGTACGTTCTACCCATGCGCCTGCACGTCGCGGACCACCCGCTCATCGCCCACAAGCTGACCGTCCTGCGGGACGAGCGCACCGAGTCGCCGACATTCCGGCTGCTCGTCGACGAGCTCGTCACGCTCCTCGCCTACGAGGCCACCCGCGAAGTGCGGACCGAGCAGGTGGAGATCACGACGCCGGTGGCGCGCACCACCGGTACGCACCTCGCCTCCCCGCGCCCGCTCGTCGTGCCCATCCTCCGTGCCGGGCTCGGGATGCTCGCCGGGATGACGCGGCTGCTGCCCACCGCCGAGGTGGGGTTCCTCGGGATGCAGCGCGACGAGCGCACGCTGGAGGCGATCACCTACGCCAACCGGCTGCCGGACGACATCAGCGGCCGCCAGGTCTTCGTGCTCGACCCGATGCTCGCCACCGGGAACACGCTGGTCGCGGCCATCGAGTACCTGCTCGAGCGCGGGGCCCGGGACGTGACGGCGATCTGCCTGCTCGTGGCACCGGAGGGGATGCGCACCGTCGAGCAGACCATCGGTGCGCGCGGCGAGGTGAAGATCGTCACCGCCGCCGTCGACGAGCGCCTCAACGAGGACGCCTACATCGTTCCGGGACTGGGGGACGCCGGGGACCGCCTCTACGGCGTCGTCGACTGATCGTCGCCCTGTCGCGTGGGCAGGAAGCGGGCCCTCTCCGCCCCGGGAGGGCCCGCTTCGTCGTCCGGTGGGTGTGCCGGCCGACCGGCCAGTGACCCCTGGTACCCGGACGCCTGGCATAGCCCCTGTTACGTATGTTGCGAGTGTTGCTGATGTGACAGAAGAGGTTCCTGCTGGCTAACCTGCCTTGCGTGTCTGGTGGTGATCGGGCGGGTGCCTCCCGTCTCCGTCGAGTCGCACGACGCCTGTGCGGCGTCGCCGTGTCCTTCGCGCTCACCCTGACCGTGTTGGCCGGCACCGTGACGGCCGCACCGACCGTCCCGGGCTGGATGCTCCTGCCCCTCGAGGCGAGCGGCATCCCCGCCCACCTCTCCGACGCCCGGGCCGACCGGTCCCAGGAGCGCAATGCCCCGCTCGAGCTGGTGAAGTCGACGGTCACGGACACCGCACCGGCCGCCGCGCCCCCGGCCAAGACGGCAGTGGACACCTTCGCGGGCCCCGACGCCCCCGAGCCGCCCGCGGAGCCGGAGAAGACGGTGCCCGAGGCCCCGCTCCGCGGCGCCGCGAGCGCCGGCGACGCGCACCGCACCCCTGCCCGAGCCCTCGTCCCGGCCCCAGCGGCAACCCTCGAGGAGCCGGCCGCGGAACCGGAGCAGGAGCCGGAGGAGTCCGCCGGACCGCCCGCCCGGGAACCCGCGGGGACCGAGCCCCCCGAGCCCGCACCGGAGCCGACCCCGGAGCCCGAGCCCTCGGAGGAGCCGGAGCCGCCG
>Ga0209487_1004651_pt1 | contig 10468 bp, 12 predicted proteins | sample Poulit2012_FD_187524 | JGI IMG/M metagenome (GOLD analysis project Ga0209487, IMG submission 187524) | Agricultural soil microbial communities from Georgia to study Nitrogen management - Poultry litter 2012 (SPAdes) (version 2) | ecosystem: Environmental > Terrestrial > Soil > Agricultural land... | reverse complement strand
GCGAGCCGGGCCGAAGCATTCTCCTGGAACGACCTGGTCCACCGTCCATGGACGAGGCCACGGCCGAGACCGTCCGGGAACTGGTGAGCAAGGGAGCGACGGGTGGCACCTTGTTCTTCCACACCGACGACGCTCGCAAGACCTATGACGCTCTCGTCGCTCGAGGTGTGGAGATGACCGACGGGCCGAATGATCAGCCCTATGGCACCGACTTCGGGCTCCGCGACCCGTTCGGCAACGCCATCCGGATCGTGCAACCACCCGCCTGAGCCGGCCGCCCTGCACGCACCCGCAGTGGGCATCCGTCGGGCTCCGCGCCGCAACCGATTCACGACGATTGCGGTGCGGAGCTTTCGCATGAGCCGACTGCCTCGCTGCGTCGTTCCAGGAGCACGGTATCGCGCCAGGTGCCTTGCAGTTGTGCGACGCGCTCGCGGATACCCACCGTGCGGTATCCGGCTGCGTGAAGCAGGGCGATGCTGGGCCGGTTCTCGGTGAAAACGGACGTCTGTAGCGTCCAGAGGCCCGCGTGGTCAGCCTCGGTCACGTGCCGGTGCAGCAGTGTCTTGCCGACCCCACGACCGCGGTAACCGTCAGCGACGTAGACCGAGGTTTCCGCTACGCCGGAATAGCACTCGCGCTCCGAGACCGGAGCGGCGGCGGCCCAGCCCACGACCTGGCCGTCGATCTCGGCTACCCAGCGGTGCTCAGGAAGCCAGGTCGCGTCGAGCCTGGACCGGCTCGGCACCGTCGTTTCGAACGTCGCCAGACCGGTGGCGATGCCTTGGGCGTAAATGGTGCGCACCCGCTTCCAGTCCTCGTCGCGGAGTGCGCGAACGGAAACGTCGGCCGGGAGATCCTCCGGGCAGCAAGGTCGGAGGGTCAAGGCGCCCATCACGGCGTCTGCGGCGTGCGGCAGGCCGGTGCAGCAGGCTTCGTTGATCGAGACTCGAGTGGCGGTGCCGACGCGCTCCACATGGAGGAAACCGACCTCGGTGAGCCTGCGGACGTGGTGAGAGCAGGTCGACTGGCTGATCCCGAGCATCTCGGTCAGTGCACCGACGGTGAGCCCGCCGGCCGAGGTGGCCACAGCGTGCAGCAGCCGGACCCTGGTCGGATCGCCCAGCCAAGCGAACCAGCTCGCATAGGTGTCGGCAGCCTCGGTAGGTAGTAGTGCTGCAGGGGGAGAGATGGTCGACATGTCGCCAGTGTATCGATAGTCATCGATGGTTGCTTCGATCGATGTTGGTCGATAGAGTCCTCCTGGAATTTTGATCGATACCGATCGATGGAGGACGGCGATGAAGCAAATGCATCCCCTCGTCGCCGCCCGGCCGCGTCGCAGCGGCAGTCGCATCGAGCGCGGGCGGGTGCTGCGAACCCTGCGCCTGACCGAGATCACGAGCTGGGGTGTGCTGTTTTACGCATTCCGGTGCTGGCGTCGGATATCGCAGCCGACACGGGATGGACTCTGGGCTGGGTTACGGCCGCATTCTCCGCCAGCCAGTTGGTGGCGGCATTGGTAGGGGTCCCGGTCGGCCCCCATCTGGACCGCCACGGCCCCCGTACTCTGATGACCGCCGGTTCTGCGCTAGCCGTTGTTGCCGTCGTCGGTATCGCCACGGCACCCGGGTTCGGCTGGTTTCTGACAGCCTGGATGATTGCCGGGGCAGCAATGGGGGCGGTGCTGTATCCCCCGGCGATGGCAGCGCTGACCCGCTGGTATGGACCTGAGCGGATCCGCGCCCTCACCGCGCTGACCCTCGTGGCCGGACTCGCCAGCACGGTCTTTGCCCCCGTGACCGCTGCCCTCAACACCCAGCTCGACTGGAGGCACACCTACCTCGTCCTCGCGGCCGGGCTGGCGGCGGTCACCGACCCCGCCGCCATCGCCCGGGGCCGGCCGTTCGTGGCACTGGTTGTTGCGGTTGCTGTCACCGGCCTCGCGGCGGGAGCCGTCGTCGTGAACTTGGTGCCGCTGCTGACGCGGCGTGGGATCAGCCCCGGTACCGCGGCTGTGGTGCTTGGCCTCGGCGGCATCGGGCAGGTACTCGGTCGACTCGGTTATGGCCTGCTCCATCGACACACCCACACCCGTAGCCGAACGGTTGCCATCGTCTTCGCGGTCGCAGCCACAACCGCATTGCTCGGTCTGTTCACCTCGACGGTCGCACTGGTCGCGGCCGTGTTAGCTGCCGGAATGGCCAGGGGACTGTTCACGCTCCTGCAGGCCACCGCGGTCCCCGACCGATGGGGTGCCGCTCACGTCGGCCGCTTGATGGGCCTGCTCGTTGCTCCCCTCACTGTGGCAACGGCGCTCGGGCCATGGGTCGGCGTTGGTCTCGCCGAGGTGACCGGGGGCCACCCGCAAGCCTTCCTGATCCTCGCCGCGCTAGCCGCGGCGGCGGTCGCGGCAGCAGCCGCCAGCGCGCCACGCCAACCACCGAAACCAGAACATCCAACTCACTGAAGGGACACCAATGAACGACGTGATCGTCATCGGCGGCGGCCAGTCCGGACTCACCGCCGCACGTACTCTTCGTACCCACGGCTTGCAGCCGCTCGTGCTCGAAGCCGGGCCCGAACCCGTCGGGGCCTGGCCCTCCTACTACGACAGCCTCACCGTGTTCTCGCCGGTTGAACACAGCGCGATGCCAGGCCACGCCTTCCCCGGCGACCCCGAGCACTACCCCCTACGCGACGAGGTCGTCGACTACCTTCGTGGCTATGCGAACAGCCTCGATGTCGAGATTCGCGCCCACACGCGTGTCGACACCGTGACGGCCAGCATCGACGGTGGCTTCCTCGTGCACACCACCGCGGGGAACGAGTTGCCCGCTGCAGGGATCGTCGTTGCCAGTGGATCCTTCACCAACCCGGTGCGCCCCACCCTGCCCGGGCAAGACACGTTCGCCGGCCAGGTCCTGCATGTGGCCGACTATCGGAACCCGAAGCCGTACGTGGGGCAGCGCCTCGTCGTCGTCGGCTCCGGGAACTCGGCCATTCAGGTCGCCCAGGAACTCGCCGAGGTCGCGACTGTCACCGTCGCATCACGTCAACCGCTGCACTTCTTCCCGCAGCGACCTGGGGGCAAGGACGTCCATCACTGGCTGAGTTCCAGCGGCTTCGATCACCTGCCGCCGGAGTGGCTCGCCCGGATCGTTGGCAATCGTTTGGTGATGGACGACGGCACGTATTCCCATGCGTTCGCCGCTGGGCTGTGGGACAGGCGTCCGATGTTCACGGCGCTGGACGGCGACCGAGTCGTATGGGCCGATGGCACAACAGAGGCCGTGGACACGGTGTTGCTTGCCACCGGGTACCTGCCCAGCGTGAGCTACCTACGCGACCTCGGTGCCCTCGATCCAGTAGGGCTGCCACTGCACGCCGGCGGAATCTCCACCACCCATCCCGGGCTGGTCTATCTGGGCCTGGAGTTTCAGCGCTCCTTTTCCTCCAACACCTTGCGGGGTGTGCACCGAGACGCCGAGTACGTCGTGCCGCCCCTGGCCGCGCACGTGCGCAGGGCGCCTGCCTCTGTGGGTCTGTGATCGAGGGCTCGGCTGTCAATCACCGTGCCGTGCGACCGGCTGGGTCGTCAGTTCTTCGAGCAGCTCGCATACGCGAGCGTCGATTTCGTCGCGGATTCGGCGTACTGTCGCGGTGTCCTGCCCGGCTGGGTCGTCGAGGTCCCAGTCCAGGTAGCGCTTGCCCGGGTAGAACGGGCAAGCATCGCCACAGCCCATCGTGACCACCACGTCGGAAGCCTGCACCGACTCCGTCGTCAGGGGCTTGGGAAACTCCTGGGTCAGGTCCAGATCGAGTTCGGCCATCACCTCGACCGCGGCGGGGTTGAGGTGCTTGGCCGGTTCGCTGCCGGCCGAGCGTACGACGACGCTGCCGGCGGCATGATGGGCCAGCAGCGCAGCGGCCATCTGTGAGCGGCCGGCGTTGTGCACACAGACGAACAGCACCTCGGGACGTTCGGACATGATCAGACCCCTCCTCACCTTGTGACTGGTGTTGCTGCACGTCCTACTGCGGACCCGAAGCCGAGCCGGCGGCGCAGCCACAGCGACACATACACCAGCGCGACGAGCACCGGGACCTCGATCAAGGGGCCAACCACCCCGGCCAGAGCCTGACCGGATGTGACGCCCCACACGCCCACCGAGACCGCGATCGCGAGCTCGAAGTTGTTCCCGGCCGCGGTGAAGGCCACCGTGGCGGTGCGCTCGTACGACAGTCCCGCACGACGAGACAGCCAGAACGACACCGCCCACATGAGCGGGAAGTAGACCAGCAGCGGGACCGCGATCCGGGCGACGTTGACTGGTTCGTTGGTGATCGTCTCGCCCTGCAGCGCGAACAGCACCACGATGGTGAACAGCAAACCGTACAGGGCGACCGGCCCGATCTTCGGTAGGAAGCGGTTCTCGTACCAGTCGATGCCGCCGCGGGCCACCCCGATGCGCCGGGTGAGGTAGCCGGCCACCAGGGGAATGCCGAGGAAGATCAGCACGGCCTTGGTGATGTCCCAGGTCGAGAACGCCACTTCCTGGCCCTGCAGCCCCAGCCACTCCGGAAGCCACTTGAGATAAAACGTGCCCAGCAGTGCATAGGCCACGATCTGGAATACCGAGTTGACCGCGACCAGCAAGGCTCCGGCCTCTCGGTCGCCGCGAGAAAGGTCGTTCCAGATCAGCACCATTGCGATGCAGCGCGCGAGCCCGACAACGATCACCCCGGTCCGGAACTCCGGCTGGTCGGCCAGAAACACCCACGCCAGGGTGAACATCAGCGCCGGGCCGATCACCCAGTTCAACAGCAGCGACAGCCACAGCATTCGCCGGTCCGCAGCCAGGTGACCGATCTCCTCGTAGCGCACCTTGGCCAGCACTGGGTACATCATCAGTAACAACCCAAGCGCGATTGGCAGCGAGGTCTCGCCGATCTTGACCGCGTCCAGCGCCTCGGCGACCCCGGGGATCCAGCGTCCCAGCCCCAGGCCCGCAGCCATCGCCGCGATGATCCACACCGGCAGGAACCGATCCAGAGCCGACAACCGCTGCAGGACCGGCGCATCGGCGCCCCCGTGACCGTGCTCGGTGGTCGTCTCGCTCATCAGCACGGCCTCCGCACGTCCGTGGCCGTGCGCGCGGCATCGGCCAGGTCACCCACGTGTGCGGACAGATCATCCAGCGCCTCCGGCAACAGCCGGTAGTACGTGAACCGGCCCTGCGGCTCGGACTCGACCAGGCCGGCCTGCCGCAGGACCTTCAGGTGGTGGGACACCGTGGTCTGCTTGGCGCCGGTCTCGCCCACCAGATGACACGTGCACAGCTGCTCTTGAGCTAGGAGGGCCACGATCTGGGCGCGGAGCGGATCGGCGAACACACTCAACCGCACATCAACATCGATTGCTGCCAACGACATACATTGATATTACGACGCGCCTCATGGCCGATGTGGCTGGGGCTCATCGATCGCCGCGGTTGGCCCACATGTCCGAGTCCCACTTCATCTACCGTCAGCGTGATCCTGTGGCCGCGGTGCCGACCTGTTTCGCCAAGGCATGGACCAGACCGAGCAGTTTCGGAGAAGCGCGCGGGGTGAGGGAGCACTAGCGTCGTTGCCATGTTGACTTCGCTGACAATTTCGCAGATCTTCGTGCTCGACCAAGACCAGGCGTTGGATTTCTACGTCAATACGCTCGGCCTGGAAGTGCAGACCGACCAAGACCTCGGCTTCATGCGCTGGCTCACCATCAATGTGCCCGGCGAGCCGGGCCGAAGCATTCTCCTGGAACGACCTGGTCCACCGTCCATGGACGAGGCCACGGCCGAGACCGTCCGGGAACTGGTGAGCAAGGGAGCGACGGGTGGCACCTTGTTCTTCCACACCGATGACGCTCGCAAGACCTATGACGCTCTCGTCGCTCGAGGTGTGGAGATGACCGACGGGCCGAATGATCAGCCCTATGGCACCGACTTCGGGCTCCGCGACCCGTTCGGCAACGCCATCCGGATTGTGCAACCACCCGCCTGAGCCCAGGCACGGTGGCACGGGTTCACTCCACATTCGAGCCGAAGCAGCCCACGCGTACTCGAGCTCGCGCTTCTGGGGGAGGTCGTGCGGGTAGAAGGCGCCGCGCCAGCCGGGGTAGCTCCAGTGCGAGATGCCGATCCGGATGGTGCCCGGGGGCGTCACCAGTTCACCGGCCTTTGCGGGCTAGCCCAGGTGGAAGCGGCGCTGTAGCTCGTACACCGGCTCGGCAAGCTCCATCACGGGGCCCTCGACGGTCACGTTCGGCGCGATCTCCTCCACCGGCAGGGCGCGCACGGGACCGGGCGGTACGCCGAACTCCGTGCGCCACTGCGTCAGCTGTGCCGACGAGCTCGCGTACACGATCCGCCCGAGCGCGACCCAGGCGTGCGCGGCCGCGCACATGGGGCAGTGCTCACCGGAGGTGTAGACGGTCGCGCCGGCGCGTTCCTCGAGCGTCAAGGTGGCGGCAGCCCGTCGTGCTAACTCGAACTCCGGGTGCCGGGTCTGGTCGCCGCCCGAGGTCCGGTTTCGGTCCTCGGCGAGCACCGTGCCGTCCGCGCCGACGAGCACCGAACCGAACGGCTCATCACCAACGGCCAGTGCTTCTTCGGCGAGTTCCACACAACGCCGCAGGTGGGGCAACTCGGACGGGTCGATCATGGCGCCAGGGTAGCCGCCGTTGGCACCATGGGCCCGCATTCTGGCCCCGCAAGCGGCGGCAACGTGGAGGCCGGCTCGTCGACCTGTTCAATATTCACCACCATCGTCCAGCCCACCGTATGCATGCATGCGCATGCTATCCTCGATCCATGGTGACGAACATCCAGGTTCGGGCGGTTGACGAGAGGCTGGCCCAGGCCGCCAAGGAGCGCGCGAAGTACACGCACCGGAGTTTGTCCGCCTACATACGCGACCTCATCGAGCGTGACCTCGCCGACGACGCGTCGCGCCGCGGTATGCGTGACCTCCTCTCCGAGATCGCGACAGATCCAGAGCGTCCCCAGGTACCACGAGTCGACACTGCCAGCGCGCTCGCAGATGTTCGTCACGAGATGGATGATCTGTGATCGTTCTGGACGCGTCCGCGTGGATCGACGTACTCGTGGCGGGCCTGGAAATCCCTGACCTCGCTACCGACGATCTCTGTGTTCCGCCGCATTTCGACGTCGAGGTCCTCGGCTCGCTGCGAGCACTCCAGCACCGCGACTCGATCGATCGATCCCAAGCCGACACCGCCGCCGAACGGCATCTTCGTGGCTTGTTCGACCGTGTCTACGATTCGGTCGATCTCCGGCGGGCGTGGGGGTTACGTGCGGCGATGTCGTTCCGGGATGCGTGGTACGTCGCGCTTACTGAGCGACTCGAGGCCCGGTGGGTCACGGGAGACAGCAAAGCGGCACGCGCAGCACGGGGACTCGGTATCGCGACACAGGTGGTGTGACCAATATGGGGACGCGAGGCCCTGCCGCACTCTGGGGCGCCGTGCGGCCGACGTACTGGCTTACTTCGACCTCCCGGCACCAGGAACGGGGCCACCGAGGTCATGGGGCACGAAGATGACTGGAACCTGTACGACGCGCTGAATCTCGCCTACGACCTGTCATGCCGGATCAAACTCCTGCACAGGGTGGTGATGTCGCTCACCGGGATCTCGAGATGAGTTTGCAGGCTTTGGCGGTAGGGCGCGAGGTTGGTGCACTCGAGGACGATCGCGTCGACGCCGTCACGTGCGACGAGCTCGCGAGCCACTGCCTGCGTTTCGGCGGCGATGGCCTCCTGATCGAGCGGCACGGTCTGGTCGATGATGGCCTGCTGGAATGCGGGAGCGTCGTCCATGCCGGCAACGACGACGTCCGGGCATCCGGCCGCTTCCAAGTGATCCGCTGATAGGTGAGCAGCACTCGCCGTGATCACCCCCACCCGGGCTCCGGTCCGCTCGATGAGCGGTCGCACGAGCAGGAGGGCAGACGAGGCGAACGGAACGGACAGAGCCGCTTGGATGTGGGATTGGAAGACGATCAGGAAGCCACAGCTAGTGGTGACAGCGTCGACGCCTTGCGCTTCGAGACGTAGTGCACCGTCCACGAAGGGTTCGAGCAACTGCATATCGGTGTGAGTGACCACCCGGTCGACGGTCGCGCCTTCGACGACGTGATAGCGGACGGGGAAGTCGAATGTGGCCGGGTTGCCGATGTCGCCGACGACGCGTTCGAAGCGGGTCTCCAACATCAAGACTCCCAGCGTCCGATTCAGATGAACCATGCCACCAGCCCCACCGCCACGAAGTAGCACGAGTTCGGCACCGCCAGCACCATCACCTTGAGTGGATCGACCCGCTGGTTCAGTGCACCGCTGATCAGACCGGCAACGACGAATGCGGTCAATGACACCGGTGGCAGGTTCTGCCCGGCGGCGGCTATGTGCGAGGCGCCGAGCGCGAGCGCCGTGTTGCCGACGTCGAGGCTTTGCAGGACTGGCGCAAGGAACGGCACCATCACCGTCTGGGCAGTGGTCTGCGACCCGGTGAGCATACCGACGCCAGTGATCCCGAGGGCGCCGCCGAGTTTCAGTGCGGAGCCGTTGGCTGACGCCGCGGCCTCAGCGACGAGGTCGATCGCCCCGGACGCATAGAACATGCCGACCATGACGCCTGCACACAGTTGAATCTGAACGGTCTTGCTGACCTTCGACAGCCCCGCTCGCACCGTTCCGAGCGTGTCCTGGCGTACCGAACCGAATCCGAAACTGATCAATGTGGCAACGATGATGGCCAACACGACGGGGAAGGCGATCCCTTGCACGACGGGAACCGACAGCATCCACTCGGTGACGCTTCCCACCCCTGGAGTGCTTTCGAAGACGTTGAATGCGAACCCCGAGTTCGCGACGACGATCGCCGCGAGCACGACCAGTGGAAGCAGCGTCTTCCATCGATGACGCAGGATCGTGACCGCAGATTCGGTGGTGCGCAACTCCTCGGGCAACTGCTTGCCACGCACGAACCGAAACGACTCGACGACCGCGAACACGAGCCCGACCGCCACGGTTGCGTAGGCGACGGCGAGTACCGGTTCGGGGTTGGTGTCCGCCAGGGACGCTGAGAGGAATACCGCCTGGGAGATCGGCGGCATGATCGAGCCGAGAGAAGCCCCGAGCAGAATGATCATACCGATCTGATTGGGCTTGATTCCCATATCGTGCAGCGCGTGAATGACGAGGAATCCGATGACGGTGGCGGCGGCGATGGCGTCGCCGAGCAGTGATCCGGCCAGGACGAGCGTCAGGAAAACGGCGGCGATCAGGCCCTTGGGTGTGTTGCCGAACAGCGACCGTAGGCTTCCGAGCGTCGTGTCCACGGCTCCCAGGCGGACCTGGGTCTCGGCGTAGATGCTGCCGAAGAGGGACAACATGATGACCCAGGAGAGTTGATCGATTCCGTCCACGGCGCCGATCACGTAGTCCACCGGAGCGAGTCCGGCGATGAGGCCACTGGCAAGAGCCGTGATCAGCAATGCCGCCCGAATGTCTCCGCCGACGTAGGGAATCTTCTTGACGAAGACCACCACGAAGAGCAGCGCAAGGGGAACAACGACGACGAGCACGTACCTTCACCTCTGGTGTGCCTGGCTAGTAGCGGGATCCGGAAAGCGGAGCAGGCTCACATCGGCGAGCAGATGGTGCGTCTGCCCGCCGCCGTTGAGCAGGTCGCGCACCATCAGCCCGGTCAATGGTGACAGCGCGATTCCGTCGCCTTCATGTCCTGCGGCCACGATGTAGCCCTCCAAACCGGGCACGGCGGAGATGACAGGCATGCCGTCCGGAGTGGAGGGACGAAAGCCGACCATGGATCGGATGACCCGGACCGAGCGCAACTCGGGTGCGACGTGAGTGGCATGAGCCGCTATCCCGCATATGACGTTGTGCGGCACGTCGGTCTGAAAGCCGACGAACTCACGGCTCGAGCCGATCAACGGATTGCCGGCCTCCGTTTGGCCCAGGGCGAGGCCGATCCCGTGGGCGGGGGCGTTCGACGTTTCCGTTGCGGTGCTCTGCTTGGCCAGCACGTAATGCGTGCACAACACAACCCCGCGTACGGCCGGAGCCATCGACTCCCCGATGAGGATGACGCCTCGGCGTGGGGTGATCGGCAGCGGAACACCCACCGTGGCGCTGAGCTCGGCAGCGAACGGTCCGGTCGCGTTGATCACCACGTCAGCGCGAAGGTGGCCCTGGGACGTCAGCACTCCGGTGACGTGACCATGACTGCTGGTGATCTCGATAACGGGGGTGTGCAGCAGAGCCTGGGCACCGGCGCGCATGGCGGCACGACCGAACGCCTGGTTCAGCAGCAGTGGGTTGACCTCGGCATCGTCGGGGCTGTACGCGGCACCAAGGATGTCCGGCGACAGCAGGGGTTGGT
>Ga0209487_1004650_pt1 | contig 10468 bp, 10 predicted proteins | sample Poulit2012_FD_187524 | JGI IMG/M metagenome (GOLD analysis project Ga0209487, IMG submission 187524) | Agricultural soil microbial communities from Georgia to study Nitrogen management - Poultry litter 2012 (SPAdes) (version 2) | ecosystem: Environmental > Terrestrial > Soil > Agricultural land... | reverse complement strand
TAATACATAGCAAAGTCATTAAATGAATAAATTTCCGATGCTTCTTGACGACTTATTTCGGCTGACGACCGTTCCCATGTGACGTACAAATATCCCGCCAAGCATTTTACTTTCCTACGTTTATAAAGACGAATAACATTATAAAATGCATCGATATAACAATCAGCATAATGTTCAATAATAATATGACGGTCAATTTTTGCCTTGGCGCGAAGTAATATACCGTATACTTCATACAATGTTTGTCCATCAAAAAATGGTGCAAAGGCTTCATAGATTTGTTCAGGAATTGACCGTTTCAAACCCCGCTTAAAAAGTGCGTCCGTCTCTATATATGTCTCTATATGTTTTAGTTTTATAGATGTTTTATTTGAATGTTTTTTGGAGTGACCATTGGCAGTGACTCGCTGGTATGACTCATTGTTGAAACAATTAATTTCATCCGTATGTTTTAAACGATCCGTATGTTCATAAGTTGTTTTTGTTAATTCATCTTTACTTTTATGTACAGTTTCCTTAACGTGTGACTGTTTTATAGCTCGTGTAGATTTATTTCCACCCGGTTGATTTTTCGTTGAATATTTATGTTGTTTATTTTTTTCTGACGGTTGGATAACGATAATGTTAGCTGCTTGTCGACGGTCACCGGTTATACGCCGGGTTTCGTATTGTTTAATAATACCGAGTTTCTCCAGTCGATGGCATGAGCGAATCGCTGTACGGCGAGACACAAATCCCGCGGCTTCAGCAAGACTTTGTTTGCGTAAATAGCAAACACCCGTATATTTGCACGCATAACGACTAATAGCATCTAATATTGCTCGATCAGTTTTGCCTAAATTATACCGTACTTTATGAGCGATAACTGCTTGATTCATCTCAGCAACTGTTGAAAAGGTTTGTAACTTTTGCAATGTCTTTTCTTCAATCGTTAGATAATTCATCACTTTTTCTCTCTCCCTTATTTCTTTCAATGTTATTCCCTGTGGAAAATGTACAGTCATTGTGCGAAAACGTAGCAATTTACTTCGCACAAACCTATACTTTTTTGTCTGTATGTCAGGCTTTGAAATTGCTAATCTTAAAAATCTAAGGTTAGCCTTTTGTATTCAAAACCTTCTACTTATTACAATCGAAAAAAGGAAAGAAAAAGTGCTATGTTTATTTAATTTTTTATAAAAAATGATTAAAACATTATTGCCTTGGTAAAAAACAGAATAAAAAAGTAGATTCACCATTACAACTTTTATAAAAACACAAAAAGTGGTAACGTTGGATGCACCATCGTTACCACTTTTCAAAAGAATGCAGAAAATAAAATGGTAGAAAAATAATTTACTACTATTTTTACAGGGAGATTTAAAAATTATTCATCACGTAATTTAAATTGTCGAACGAGTTGGTCAAGTTCGTCGGCGACTTTAATTAAATCATTCGAACTTTGGTTGACCCCTTCAATCGCTATACTTGATTGTTCAGCTGATGTTGTTACTTCTTCGATACTAGCAGCTGACTGTTCCGTAATAGCAGCAATTTCTTGAATAGAGCTATTCATCTCCCGACCTTCTTCGGCGATGTCCGATAAATTGTTTGTCACTGTTTGAATGTTTTTGACCATGTTTTCAATTGCTTGTGATATTTCATTAAAGGTATCCCCTGTCGTCTCAACTTGTGCCGCACCTTGTTCAACTTCTTTAAAGCTCGCTTGGAGAGTTTCCGTTACACTTATTGTATCATTTTGGATACTTCCTACAATAGATGTTATATTCGTAACAGACTCTGAAACCTCCTCTGCTAATTTTCTTACCTCATCTGCAACGACTGCAAAGCCTTGTCCGTGTTCGCCCGCTCGAGCGGCTTCAATTGCTGCGTTTAAAGCAAGTAAATTTGTTTGTTCAGCAACATCTTGTATAACTTTAACTAATTCAGAAATTTGTTTTGACTCTACGGCTAATCGATTTATTTTTTCCACAGAGTCGCTGACGATATCGTAAATTTTATTCATTTGTTCCGTCGATTTTTCCATTAATTCATAACCGTTAGTCGTCATTGATAAAACTTCTTTTGAGGATTGTTCTGTATTTTTCCCGATATTGTTCGCTTCAGCAATTTTTTTCGCGTAAGAGTTCATCGTTGCTGACAATTGATTCACATGATCTGCTTCTGTATCCGAAGCGGTTGCAAGTTCTTCCATCGTTGAGACGATTTGCTCTGATCCTTCCATTACTTCATGTGACGTATGGCCGAGCTCATCACTTTGGTCATTTAATGTTTTTGTAACTACTAATACTTGTTCTAAAACTGACCGTAAGTTGTTCGTCATCTTGTTAATCGCTTGTGCGAGTGCACCGATTTCATCCTTTGCTTGAAAATCAATCTGTTTATTCACTAAGTTTCCAGCGGCGATCAATTCAGCATGAGCGACGATTTGATTGATCGGGCGAGAAATATAATTGGCAAAAAAGTTACCAAAAATCATTGCAATAATTGTTGTTATCACTAAAGTAATCCCCGCATTAATGAGTAATTTTTGTGTATGAACATTGTATTCATCTGTATACGCATTAACACCGATAATCCAATCCCAATGGGGTGCCTCTACTGAATATGCAATTTTCCTTTTTACCGTCTCGGAATCATCCGGCATTGGAAAATCATAATATGTAAAACCACCACCTAGTTCGGCTTGTTCAATCATCTCTTGCATAAAATAAGTTCCTGCAAACTCTAAATCCCAAACATTATCCCCTTCAATTGTCGGGTGTCCAATCGTATTTCCATCACGATCAAAAATAACGAAGTAACCGTTTTCACCAAATTCAAAATTAACATCAAGATTACGATGTTGCTCATCAATTTTTTGGCCAATTAATTGTTCCTTCACACGCTCTTGCGCTTCTTCTAATGTTAAAACACCCGCTTCAACTAAACTATTTTGTGCTGTAATAATTTCTACAGCTAAATAAACACTATTTTTTAACCCTTTTTCTGTTAATTCGTCAAGACCTTTCGTCGAGTTCATATAACCAAAAAAACTTATAACCGCTCCTGAGACGAGTAATAATGCGACAAACATAATTAATAATTTCTTTTTAATATTCATAAGTTTTTCCACCCCCGCACAAAGACATTTGAATGTTTATTATTTATTAAGAAAAACATTTAAAAAACTAAACGATTTCTATACATACAATTATACTACTTTTTTACAACATTAGCATAGTTAGAAATGCTTAGTATTTTGACAAATTAGTTAAAATTAACTATTAACTTGATTGTTTATATCTTTTTTCTAGCCTTTTATGCATAGTGGAAGGTTTTAAAAAATATATTTAAGATTTTGTTTCCTTTATCATTTTAAAACAATCGGTATAACGAGTTTCATCATAAACAAAAAGCACCCTTGAATTAGAGGGCTAAAATATTCCATTGCCAATCGTTTTAGTTATTTTAATTAATGCGCGATTAAATAATTATTTGTAACTGGAGTGATGGCTAGTATATTTTCAATGTTAAATGTTCTAATTGATCGGCGGGTAAAACAATATGCGACAAGCAAGTTATCGTCATACTTTAATATGCGTAAACGACGCTTTGTCAGTTGACCAGCTTTATCTATATAAATGATATCAACTAAACGATTAATTTTAGTCGCTTGTTTTACAGTCCTTAACATAATCATCAACTCCTTTACTTTCATTATACGAACATTTGTTCTAAAAGTAAATAAAAAAATCCCTTAGACTTTACAAATATTGTCCAAGGGGTGTGCTTCGCTAATTGTTAAAACGATTATTTAACTAAGATTTTTCGACTGACCGTAAAGGGAATCGTACCTAAAATAATTGACAATAAAACAATAAGCATTAACGTATAATTCGTTGTAGCTGTTTTTAGTAAAGTTTTATCTGTCGTTTCTACTAAAGTCTCTTCCTCTTCTTTCGGTTCACTTGTTTCTTTTGGTGGATCTTTTACTTCAATGTTAGTGATGACAAAACCTTCTTCGACATTTCCGGTAACTATTGATTCATATCCTTCAATTGGTTCTTCTTTAACGGAATTTACGCAAATCACTTACGTTAAATAAAAGGATTATAAAATCGGCTACCACCTTGAAACGTAATTATTAAAGATACGACTAAAATTATTAATCCAATAGCTAACACGATGTAATCCATTCGTTTAAATGGTTTATAACTATACCATGTACGACGTTTGTTTTTACCAAAACCACGTAATTCCATCGCATTACTAATAACTTCGATACGGTCTAAACTCGTTAGTATTAAGGGCAAAACGATTGCTACAGCATTTTTCACACGGGTTCCTAACTTTTCATTACTCGATAAATCAATACCGCGTGCTTGTTGCGCTTGGGCGATTGTCCGATAATCGCGCTGAATATCGGGAATGTAACGAAAGGCAAGGGAGACAGAATAAGCAATTTTATAATTAACACCAATTTTATTTAACGATGCGGAAAATTCGCTCGGATGTGTCGTCGCAATGAACAGTAATGCTGGTGGAATAACGACGAAATATTTTAATGTAACATTAAAATGATAAAAAAGTTGTTCCCACGTCACATTGTATCGTCCGGCAATTTCAAAAATAACGTGACTTGTCCCGTAAATAGCGACACCTTGCTGTGGCGCAAATAAATAAATGGCAATATTGTTCAACAATAAAAATACTAAAATAAAAATAAGCACAAAGGCGACTTCACGAATTTTTACTTTTGACATATAAAAAACGATAATACTTAAAGCGAATAAAAATAATAAAATACGTGTATCATACGTGACCATTGCCGCTGTCGACCACATTAAAAAAATAGCGAGTTTCGTTGCGCCTGACAAGGCATGAATAGGTGATTTGCGATCAATATATGATAAAATTTCTACCGCCATGTTTGTCGCACCTCCCGGTCATAATCGATAAAGCGACCGACAAATTCACGTGGTTTGGCAATATTTGCTCGAATAGCTAAATCAAATAGTGATGTTTCCTTTAAATTCGCCGCTTCAATTATTGTAGAATTTGTTAAAATTTCTACTGCTGGTGCATCGGCATAAATGCCTTGCTCAGCAACGACAATAGCTCTTGGTGTATATTCAAGCATTAAATGCATATCGTGTGTCACCATAAGGACTGTGACACCACGTTTATTTAGTTCTAATAAAAATTCCATAATCTCAGTGTAATGGCGTAAATCTTGTCCAGCGGTTGGTTCGTCTAAAATAATTATTTCTGGATCTAAGACAAGAATTGACGCAATTGTCACGCGTTTTCTTTGCCCAAAGCTAAGAGCTGAGATTGGCCAATTACGAAACGGATAAAGTCCGCAAATTTTTAAGGTTTCATAGACTCGTTCTTTTATTTCTGCTTCAGGAACATTACGTTTAACTAGCCCTAAGGCGACTTCGTCAAAAATCATATGTTTAGAAATCATATGGTTTGGATTTTGCATGACCATACCAATTCGTTCAGACCGTTGATAAATCGTATCATCCGTAATATTTTCACCCTTTAAAAATAATGATCCTGTTTGATTTTTTTCAAAGCCACAAATGACCTTTGCTAATGTCGATTTCCCCGCGCCATTTGGCCCAACGATACTAACCATTTCTCCATGATCAATCGTAAAATTAACGTCTTGTAAAATTGTCGGACCGTGTGCGTCATATTTAAAAGATACGTCTTTAAGTTGCAAAATCGGCTCTGTTCGTACCATCGGCCGAGCAGGATCTGTCGCTTCAAACCAATCGTTTAATTGTTTTTCATAGGATTTTATATTTAATGTATTTAAATGGGCAGGACGGTTTTCTGGCGTAATTTCACATCCAGCATATTTTAATGCTTTTACATAAAGTGGTTCACGAATGTGTATATCCTCAAGTGTTGTTGATGCGAGTAATTCATCCGGAGAACTGTCACTAACAATTTTTCCTTCATCAATGACGATAATGCGATCAACGTGACGATGCAGGACATCTTCAAGCCGATGTTCCACGATAATCGTCGTAATGTTCGTCTCTTTTTGAATATCATCAATTAAAGCAATCGCATGTTCTCCGGTGGCTGGATCTAAGTTAGCCAGGGGTTCATCAAACAATAACACATCAACTTTATCGACTAACACACCGGCTAAAGAGACACGTTGACGTTGACCACCTGATAACTCGTGTAACGAAGCGTCTAAATAATCGTCCATTTTCACCATTTTCGCCGTTTCAACGACGATTTCTTTCATATCATCTTGCGGGATACATTCATTTTCTAAAGAAAAAGCGATATCTTCTCCTACAGAAAGTCCGATAAATTGTCCGTCGGGATCTTGTAAAACCGTACCGACTATTTTCGAAATAGAAAATATATCAAGGTCTTTCGTTTCTTCACCTTTAATCGTTAGGCTACCTTCAATATCACCTTCATATGAAAAAGGAACTAACCCATTGATACAATGGGCTAGTGTACTTTTTCCAGAACCAGATGGTCCGACGATTAATATTTTTTCATTTTCATAAATCGTTAAATTAATATCGAAAAGAGTCGGTTCCTTTTGTGTGCGATATTTAAATGTAAAATTTTTAAATTCAATAATTGGTTTTTTCATCGTTTACTCCTTAAGTGAGCAAAAGCTTTTTAATGAATGATTTATTAATAGTATAACAAATGATTGCGTAATATTTTATTCTCTTGATAAACTATCTGTTTGACTACGGGTTTTCGCATAAGCAGCTAATAAAAGTGTCCCTAAAATTGCAACCGTAATAATATTTGATGTTGCTGCGACGAATCCTTGAACGTAAACTTTATTTTCTGGCTCAACGTAAATTAAAATATCAAGGGATGGTGCTAATAATCCCCAGCCGATGATGTTAACGATAATTTGATAAATATTAAATGTAATAATTTCTTTCGCTGCAAAAACCCCTGATTGAATATTAATTCGTTTGGCCGCTAAACCGATGACAAATCCGACAAACCCTGAGACGAGCACCCAGCTCCACCATACAGACCCATAAGAGATTGCATCATTGACCGCATGACCGATAAAGCCGATTAATGCCCCAGCAATTGGTCCGAAAATAACAGCCATTAAGCCGAGAAATGCGTAAGATGTTTGAATACTTGTGTTTGGTACTGGTGTTGGAATAGATACGAATTTTGCTAAAATTGTGAATACAGCGGCTCCAATCCCAATTGCGACAATTGTGCGAATTGATAAGTTAAATGTTTTTTCTTGACTCATAATAATTATCCCCTTTGTTTTATAAAATTTTTATGAATTAAAAATAATTTGTGAAGCTTTACGAATAACAATTTGCCAATTTAAACCTGTACCAATGTGATAAGCTTTTGCGAAGGATCCTTGGTTAATCGCAACGCCTAACTTATCGACAGAATTGACGAAAAGCAGTGGTTCACCAAGCTTAGTATCAGCGAATGTTTGTCCAAAGCGCATAATGTTTTTGTACACTTGTTGTTCATTGTTAACAATCGTCACTTCAAGTAACTCACCATATTCAATATCTGCTTCAATAAACAATTTGCGGTCGATGTTCGTCCATAAATTCCCAAAACGAACGTCTAAAATGTCAATCGTTCCTACTATTGTATCATCTTTAAGATACGCTTGTTTTTGTGGTAATTCAACAATTTTTTCGACAGCAATTTTCGGACCAACTTCTTCAAAAGAAATAATGTTAGCTGCTAGTCTTGCGCCCGTATAAGCATAAACATCTCGTCCGTGAAATGTGTAAGACTCACCGGATTGTGGTAAGCGATTCACTGATTCATCGATAATTCGTGCTTCTTTAATACCAATACTTTCTTTGATATGTGTTAGTGTACCATTATCAGGTGTAACGATATATTGGTTATCAACGGTTTTGACGACGACACTTAAGCGATCTGAACCTACACCCGGGTCAACGACAGAAATAAACACTGTTTCCTCTGGCCAATAATTAATCGTTTGATATAAGCGATAGGATCCCTCCCATATGTTGTATTGTGGTATATCATGGGTTAAATCAAATATTTGTAATGTAGGGTCGACGGAAAATGCGACACCGTACATTGCACTCACAGCACCATCACTTAAACCAAAATCTGTCTGAATTACAAGTTTTTTCGTCATTTACATTTCCTCCTTTTAAAAGTAGACAATAAAAAAACCACGTCATTATCAAAAATTGATAAGGACGTGGGTCAATTAACGTGGTACCACCTTACTTTACTTATATGCTCACACATATAAGCCTCATAGAGTACATCGATCCTTAATATATAAGGACAACAAATACCCTGGCATTTGTAACGAGTGCACAAATCTCGTCGGAACCTACTTATGCAAAAACAGCACGTTCAGCACGAAGCTCTGAGGCCATTTTTCCGATTCGTATTTTTTGCTCCCTCTCACCACTCGAAGCTCTCTGTTGAAAAAACACTTGAATCGTACTTTCCTCTTCATTGCCTGTAAAAATCATCATTAAATTTTAAGCTTGAGATTACTATACATGACATTTTTTAAAATGGCAAGTATTATGTTAAATATATTTTTCTTAGGGATGGATATTCGACTTTATTCAATCATTGATAAAATAACAAAATGCTTGCGCATAGCGGTTTCGTCAATATCTAGATGGATGAATTTTTTATAGAAATTTTCTACCCTTTCAAAGGATTGGTCCCGACAAATTAAATAAATACAAAGAGCTTCAAGCCAACTTTTAAAGTCAATTGATGAATATGTTTGGAAATTTATTGCTTTATCTAATAAAATTTAAAGCCCTATCCTAGAAGCTAGCACCTTAAGAGTTGGTTATTGAGTACAACTAATAAAAAATCCTATCGGCTCTCCCACTGTATCCCTGACGCCATCTTTATGGACCATGGAAACCCCAACTATTTGATCTCCTAGATTATGAATCTGAATATCATATTCACCTGAAAAAGCTATATACTCAACTGATGTTTTTTTATCAGTAACTGTCATCCCTTCATCAGGATAATGAATGACTTGAATATCATCTTCATCTTGTTCAAATTCCGCTTCAAAGACAATTTCATCACTGACAGCTTTATAAAAATACTTTCCGCCTACATGGTCACATGTTATATCAGTAAATTTATAAGTCTCATAATTCCAGGCAAATGTATATTGCTTACCGTCGGCGAGTTTACTAATTTCTTCGGTTTGGATAATATCATTCGTTTTTCTTAATGCATCGGCAAATTCAAGCTCTTCATCCGGGGAATCTGAATCATTTTCATCTTCCGCTCCGGCATTTGTTTCCCGCTCATTTTCAGTCACATCTTTTTCCTGATCATCTTCTGCTTCCTCGGATGTGTTTGTTTCAGCATCCTCGTCTTGATCATCTACGGTTTCATTTGATCCATTTGCATCAACATCTTCGTTTGTATCTGTATCACCAGAATTGGCGTTATCCACAACTTCAAAACTACATCCCGCCACGATCGCAACTAAAAATAATGATAAAACTGCTATAATCAATCGATTGGCAAACAAATAAAACACTCCTTTTAAGTTAGTCTTAAAGCCCTGAAATCTAACGATTAAACTTTTCGGGAAAATTAAATTTTATGAGTTAATCTAGCTTTATCACTCATTTTTTAGGTAGATTAAAAAAATATCAATTAATGCTTAATAGCCCCTATTTAATATTATTTTACGAGGAGCTGATTTGGATTTCCCTTACCTAAAATAGCTGATGACACGCTTGCGTTACCTTATTTCTAAGTTTCCAAGATTAAGGGAACGATTAAGCCACATTCGTTACCTTATTTCTAAATCCCAGCAAATAAGTGAACGATTAATCGACTTACATTACCTTATTTTCAAATACCAGCAAATAAGTGAACGATTAATCGACTTACGTTACCTTATTTCTAATTTTCTGAGATTAGGGGAACACATCAACCACTTGCGTTACCGTAAATTAACCTTTTCAGAAATAGGGGAACGCATCACACGCATGCGGGACCGAGATTCAAATTTTCCCAAATAAAGGGAGCGAATCACATCCTTGCGGGACTGAGTTTAAAGTTTTTTCGAATATAGGGAACGAATCATGAAGTCCAAGGTTTTATTCGAAAATTTCGGTCTGACTAGGGAGCAGTGTAGAAAATCTATACAACTTCTCCCAAACTTCTATTTAATAAACTTTTTTTCATGAATATTTCCCCAAAATATATCTTTTGTTATTTTATTGGTCACCACAGTCTAAATAAAATACAGCAAGTCCTGTAGATGCGCCTGCACCTGGATTATCCTGTAACTCGGCTTCTCCATAGACAACGGGGCCCTCTTCCTCAGCGTAAACAAACTCCCAAACTTCCGAACCGAAAGAACCGTACCCTTCGCCATCAATCTCGAAAAAAATATTACTTTCACTCGTATTAATTGAACCATCTGCATTTAAATTAAAACCAAAATTGA
>Ga0209487_1004647_pt1 | contig 10471 bp, 12 predicted proteins | sample Poulit2012_FD_187524 | JGI IMG/M metagenome (GOLD analysis project Ga0209487, IMG submission 187524) | Agricultural soil microbial communities from Georgia to study Nitrogen management - Poultry litter 2012 (SPAdes) (version 2) | ecosystem: Environmental > Terrestrial > Soil > Agricultural land... | reverse complement strand
GTTAATATTGAAATTATCGGTGCAGATACTGAACTAGATCGTACGGTTATTGATGAAATTGGTGATCCGCTCGTTCATCTTATTAGAAATGCGATGGACCATGGTATAGAAATGCCTGAAGATCGGGTAAACAAAGGAAAACCGGCTCAGGGAACCATTCAGTTAAGAGCATTCCATAGTGGTAACCATGTATTTATTGAAATAAGTGATGATGGTGCGGGAATTGATAAAGATAAAGTTTTAGCAAGCGCTATATCTAAAGGTGTTATTTCTGAAGATGAAGCAGCCTTATTATCTGACCAACAAGTATATGAACTTATTATGGAAAGTGGCTTTTCAACATCAAAGGAAGTTTCCGATGTCTCCGGTAGAGGGGTCGGCTTAGACGTTGTTAAAACAACGATTGAAATGTTAGGTGGTAGCATTTCGATTGATTCAACGTATGAAAAAGGTTCGGTATTTTCTATCCAATTGCCATTAACATTATCAATTATTTCAGTTTTACTCGTTGAATTAGGACAAGAAAAATATGCCATTCCTTTATCTTCTATATTAGAAACGGCAATCGTTCATAAAGATGAAATTTTAAATGCACATCATAAAAAAGTCATTCATTTTCGTGGAAAAGTTGTACCGTTAGCATTTTTAAACGATATTTTTTCTGTGCCAGACAATTCATCGGAAGTAGCCGACGATTATTATTCAATTGTAATCGTCAAGCAAGGTGAAAAGATGACAGGATTAGTCGTCGATTCATTTATTGGTCAACAGGAAGTCGTTCTAAAGTCTTTAGGTAATTATTTAACGAATATTTTTGCTATATCAGGTGCAACGATCTTAGGTGATGGTGAAGTAGCCCTTATTATTGACAGTAACGCCCTTATTAAATGATCAGGAGGAGTTTTTATGAATCAAGAAATGGTGAATGATCAAAAAGTTATCGTCTTTCAATTAGCAGATGAAGAATATGCACTTTCCGTTGATCAAGTCGGATCAATTGAGCGCATGTTAACGATTACTCGTGTGCCACAAGCGGCTGACTTTGTCAAAGGAGTTATTAATTTACGTGGTGTAGTTACTCCTGTAATTGATTTGCGGAATCGTTTTAATTTACCTGAAACGGATCATACTGATGCAACACGAATTATCATTACATATATCGATGATATTGAAGTCGGTTTAATTGTTGATGCTGCAAATGACGTCATAGATATTCCGGAGCAAAGCATTGAGCCGGCACCCACAGTCGTTGGAGCAGTAGATGTAAATTATATTTCAGGAGTAGCAAAAGTCGATGACCGTTTACTTATTTTACTCGATTTAGAAAAAGTTTTAACAACTCAAGATATTGATGAACTAAAAACTGTGGAAGGATAACATTATGGAACCAAGCAAATTAACGAATATGCACATTGATATATTACGAGAGATCGGCAATATAGGTGCTGGTAATGCAGCGACATCAATGGCACAACTTATTGATCAACAAGTGCATATGGAAGTGCCGATTGTAAATATTGTTAATTTTGATGAAATGATGGATATTGTTGGTGGGCCAGAAAAGCTTATTGTCGGGATGTTTTTTGAAATATGTGGTGATTTAACGGGGTCAGTCTTTTTTATGTTATCGGTAGAAGAGGCGGAAAAACTTGTTCACCAAATGACGAATGATCCAAACCTTAATTTACAAGGTGATACAGTAGATCCGTTAGCTTTTTCTGCGTTAAAGGAATCAGCTAACATTATTACGGGAGCTTATTTAACAGCATTATCAGACTTTCTCAATTTAAGTATTCGTCCATCAATCCCACATTTAGCGGTAGATATGGCCGGGGCGATTTTAACAGTTGGACTTGTCGAATTATCTAGAATATCCGATTATGCAATCGTTATTAATACAGAAATTAATGATCAAAGGATTAACGGCATAACGGGACACTTTTTCTTATTACCTGATCCGGACTCCTTAGAAAAAATATTTGCGTCTTTAGGAATAAATAACGATGCATAAACAAGCTACCGTTATTAGAGTTGGAATTTCAGATTTAAATATCGCCTTAGCTCCAAATAAAATTCGCACGACTGGATTAGGATCATGTGTTGGTGTTGTCATTTACGATCAACAAAGAAAAATTGCCGGTTTAGCCCATGTCATGTTACCCGATTCAAATTTGACGAAAGAGAAAAATTATAATATTTACAAATATGCTAATACAGCTATTCCGTATTTAGTTAACCTATTAAAGAAAAACGGTGCGCGGTCCTTTGCATTGAAGGCTAAAATTGCCGGTGGCGCACAAATGTTTAAATTATCAGCGGACTCTAACGTTATGCGTATTGGCCCTAGAAATGTTGAAGCAGTTGAAAAAGCTTTACAACAAATTAATATTCCTATCGTTGCCAAAGATGTTGGTGGAAATAGTGGACGAACGATCGAGTTTGATCCTGAGACAGGTTGTTTAAATGTAAGAACAGTTAATCTAGGGGAAAAGTGTATTTAATTTGCTTTGAGTGATGAGGAGTGATCAAATGACAATGACGACATCTCCTAACAAAAAATTGTGGGATAAATGGCTAAGTAACCAGGATATGGATGCGGCCAATGAACTTGTGAAACAATATAACTATTTAGTAAGTTTTCATGTTGATCGTCTCTCAGCGCATTTGCCAAAATCAGTACAAAAAGACGATCTTGTAAGTTTAGCTTATATGGGTCTCTTTGATGCGATTAAAAAATTTGAACCTAGTCGTAAACTGAAATTTGATACTTACGCTTCCTTTCGAATAAGAGGTTCAATTATCGATGGGCTACGAAGGGAAGACTGGTTGCCCCGGTCATTAAGAGAAAAAACGAAACAAGTTGAACAAACATCTGATCAGCTTGAACAAAAATTACAACGAAAACCAACACCTTCCGAAATTGCTAAACAATTAAATATGACACCTGCTGAAGTTGAAGAAACGGTAAAAAATTCCCTTTTTGCAAATGTTTTATCGATTGATCAACGGACAACTGATACAAATGATGAAGAACCAGAGGGAATTGGTTATATCATACCTGATAAAGAAAATGAAACGCCTGATGAACAACTTGTCAAATTAGAAATGAAACAGGAAGTTGCTAAAGCAATACAACTATTAAATAAAAATGAGCAACTTGTCATTAGTCTATTTTACCATGATGAATTAACGATGACAGAAATTGGTGAAGTGCTTAACTTAACTACTTCACGAATTTCACAAATTCATAAGCAAGCTTTATATAAAATGAAAGATACTTTAAAAGACTTGTCATTAAATATATAAAAAAATAAGGGGGAAACGATATTATGTCACATGAAAAAGTTAAAAAAGTTTTTACAATTGACATTATAGATGATGCGATGTTGGCGACAATAAATTGCCCAGACGTAAAGCTAGCACAGGCTCACAAAATAACAGAAGACGAATTAATGACGTTTTTACAAGAACATAAGATTGTTTATGGTATTAATGAACAAGCCGTTCAACGCTTAACGAAGAATGTTTCTTCCATCAATTTCCCTTTAACGATAGCCAAAGGTGAAGAACCTGTTGATGGAACAGATGGCTATATTGTATATGATGTCGAAATGGACGAAAAAATAAAAGTATCTCCTGATGAAAAAATTAACTTTCGTGATGTTATCCGTATTCCTACGGTTAAAGAAGGGGAAAAGCTGGCAACAATTGTTGATCCTGTAAAAGGAAAAGACGGAAAGAACATTTATGGTAAACAAATCCGGCATAAACCTGGAAAATCTGTCTTAACACGTGCTGGAAAAAACGTCGTTTATAAAGAAAGTGATCAATCGTTTTATGCAACAAGTGAAGGACAAATTAGTATTGATGACTATTTAATAGAAGTTCATCCTGTTTATGAAATTAATGAAAGTTTGTCGATGAAAACAGGTAACATAAACTTTGTAGGGTCTGTCGTTATTCGTGGAGATGTTCCGACAGGGTATGAAGTAAAAGCTGGTGGCGATGTAAAAATTTTCGGTATTGTTGAAGCCGCTCAAATTGAAGCCGGTGGGTCAGTTTTTATTTCGGAAGGTTTTGCGGGTTTACAAAAAGGGAAAATTAAGGCTAGTGGCGATGTTCATATAGGTTATATAAACCAAGGAAACGTTCAAACGAAAGGATCCATTTATGTTGAACAGTCAATCGTCCATAGTGTATGCGTTGCGGCAAATGAAGTAATATGTAAAGTAGGAAGCATCATCGGTGGGTCAATTACTGCAAGTCAAATAATTGAAGCAAAGGATGTTGGCAACCGATTAAGTACGAAAACAGAAATTAATTTTACATTAGCTATTGATTATTATGCAGAAAAAGAAAAGTTACTTAACGAAAAGGAACAGCTGGAACAGAGATTAACACAATTAAAAAAGATTGGTGATAAGTTAACAGATAAAAATTTATTAAACAATCCACAAATTCGTGAAATGTTTAAAAAACAACGCCAATCACTCATTCAGACAAATGACCAACTTAAACGAGTAATGAACAACATGCAAGTACTCGATGAAAAAATAAAAACTATTGATCGACCGAAACTTGTCGTCAGACAAACATTATATCCCCAAGTAATCGTTTCTTTTGGGAAATATAAACGTAATTTTCAGGCCGAATCAAGTTATGTTTATGTTACAATAGAAGGGAACGAAATTGTCATACACGCAAATTAATTCGCATTTGATGAAAAAGTAATGAAAGGTGTGATCGTACGTGAGCTGGAAGTCAGTCGAACTACAAGTGGCTTTACCACGTACACAAGACGCTGGTCAATTACAAGAACAGATGTCAAAACAAAATCAACGGTTTCAAGAGACATTAACCCAACATCAATTACGAGAGGAAATCATTAAGCGTCGACAAGTGCGTGAGTTTGAGGAAACGATGGGTAAAAAAGTAATGCCTGATGAAAAAAACGAACAGCAACAAAAATCCCATGATGATCAAGACGATCAAAAATCAACGAAAGATGAAAAACAAACACCTACCATTACACATCCATATCTTGGTCAACATATCGATTTTAGTCGTTAGAAGGAGTATCTATAGTGAAAACATTTATAATCATAAGTATAGTCTTACACATTGTTACATTATTTTTAATTTATTTTATATATAAACGTTTTCAATCACTTCATGAGTTAAATCTTCCAGATGTCAAAGAACTTCTCGAACAAACTCTCTTCGCTATTAAAGAAGAAAATGAACGGCTCCACGAAAATATTAAAAATACAAAGCCGACCGTCGTAGCAAAGGATAAAAACTTAGAACAACAAAAACATGTTGAAATACAACCTGAACGAATATCTATTACAAAAAACGTCGAAAACCAAAATAGAAACGAATCATCGTTATTAAATCATACAGTTGAAGATAAGTATGAGCCGTCACTACATGGGCAAATTTTACATTTGTATGAAAAAGGACTAACTAAAGAGGAAATTGCTCAAACATTAAATTGTGGCAAAACGGAAGTTGAATTAATTTTACGTTTTCAACATAATGAATGATTTATTTCTTGATTGTCTAATAACGATATGTTATATTTGTTTTTGGTGAAATTAAAATTTTATAATCACACACGTTTAGCGATTTGAGCATACGGTGCCTAACAATGGTATATGCTTAAAAATGATCTAAGCGGAGGATTAAAACCAAATTGGGAGGAAAAAAATATGTCAGTCATTTCAATGAAACAGCTTTTAGAAGCTGGAGTTCACTTCGGACATCAAACACGTCGTTGGAATCCGAAGATGAAAAAGTATATTTTTACAGAACGTAACGGCATTTACATTATTGATTTACAAAAAACAGTCAAAAAAGTAAATGAAGCGTATAAATTCGTGAGAGATTTAGCCGCTAACGATGGTACAGTTCTTTTTGTTGGAACAAAAAAGCAAGCTCAAAATACAGTATATGAGGAAGCAACACGGGCAGGTATGTTTTACGTTAACCAGCGTTGGCTTGGTGGAACATTAACAAACTTCAAAACTATTCGTAAAAGCATTAACCGTCTAAAAGAGATTGAAAAGATGGAAGAAGATGGTACATTTGAAGTTCTTCCTAAACGTGAAGTTGTCGAGTTACTTCGTGAAAAAGACCGTCTTGTTAAGTTTCTCGGCGGTATTAAAGAAATGAATAAATTACCAGATGCCGTATTTATTATTGATCCACGTAAAGAAAATATCGCGGTAGCTGAAGCGCGAAAGTTAAATATTCCAATTATCGGTATCGTAGACACGAACTGTGACCCTGATGAAATCGATTATGTCATCCCAGCTAATGACGATGCTATTCGTGCCATTAAATTGCTCACTTCAAAAATGGCGGATGCGGTTTTAGAAGGTAAACAAGGTAGCCAAGCTGAGGAAGCTGAACAAGTAACGGAAGAAAAAGTTGCTCAAGAGCAAAAAGCGGTTGCTCAAGATGATAAAAAAGAACAAGTTGAAGAAAAAGAGACTGAAGAAGTTTCTGAACAAGCTGAGTAATTGAACATATGTTTGTTCTTAAAGGTGATAAGGGTAGCAACCTTTTATCACCTTTTTTCTAGACAGTCGATTTAATAAGACACATAAATAAATTTAGGAGGATACATGTATGGCTATTACTGCTAAAATGGTTAAAGAATTACGTGATCGTACAGGTGCAGGAATGATGGATTGTAAAAAGGCACTTGAAGAAACAAACGGTGATATTGAAAAAGCGATTGATTACTTACGTGAAACTGGTGTAGCACAAGCAGCGAAAAAAGCTGACCGTATTGCTGCTGAAGGTTCAACTTACATTAAAATTGACGGTGATAAAGCTGTTTTAATTGAAGTGAACTGTGAAACAGACTTTGTTACGAAAAATGAAGAGTTCCAAAATCTATTAGTTAATATTGGTGAACATATTATTAATAACGATCCAAAAGATTTAGAAGAAGCTTTAGCACAAACTTATGCAAATACTAATGAAACGTTAGAAGCTTATATTAACTCAATGATTGCTAAAATCGGTGAAAAAATTTCTTTACGCCGCTTCGTTCTTTTAGAAAAAGAAGATTCAGATACCTTTGGTGAGTATACACATATGGGTGGACGTATCGGCGTATTAACACTTCTTGAAGGTGCAGCAAAGGAAGATGTTGCTAAAGACGTTGCGATGCATGTTGCAGCGGTAAATCCAAAATATACTAGCCGTGATGAAGTATCTGAAGAAGAAGTTAACCGTGAAAGAGAAGTTTTAAAAACACAAGCCCTTAACGAAGGTAAACCAGAACATATCGTTGAAAAGATGGTTGAAGGTCGCTTAGGTAAATTTTATGAGGAAATTTGCTTACTCGAACAAAGCTTCGTTAAAGATCCCGATGTAACCGTTGAAAAGTTCGTCAAACAAAACGATGCAACTGTTAAAACCTTCGTGCGCTATGAAGTTGGCGAAGGTATGGAAAAACGAGAAGAAGATTTTGCTGAAGAAGTCATGAGTCAAATGAAAAAGAATTAATTGTTTATGTAGGGAACACATTGTTGTTCCCTCTTTCTCAAATATATTTACATAAAACTAATTGCTTTGGAGGTAATCATGACTAAAGCTCAGTATAAAAGAATTGTTTTAAAGTTAAGTGGAGAAGCATTAAGTGGTGAACGTGGCTATGGAATCGAGCCGACAATTATTCAATCAATTGCTAAGCAAATTAAAGATGTCGTTGAACTAGACGTTGAAATGGCCGTTGTTGTCGGTGGCGGTAATATTTGGCGTGGTAAAGTTGGCAGTGAAATGGGTATGGATCGTACAACAGCTGACTACATGGGAATGCTTGCAACAATTATGAATTCCTTAGCTTTACAAGATAGTTTGGAAGCAATGGGTATTCCAACACGCGTTCAAACTTCGATTGAAATGCGCCAAGTTGCTGAACCGTACATACGTAGAAAAGCGATTCGCCATTTAGAAAAAAGTCGTGTCGTTATTTTCGCTGCAGGTACAGGAAACCCTTACTTCTCAACAGATACGACAGCTGCCTTAAGAGCAGCCGAAATTGAAGCTGAAGTTATTTTAATGGCTAAAAACAATGTTGACGGGGTCTATTCAGATGATCCGAAAATTAATAAAGATGCTCAAAAGTATGATGAACTATCATTTATGGATATGCTAAATGAAGGTTTAGGTGTTATGGATTCAACCGCATCAACATTATGTATGGATAATGATATACCACTCATCGTCTTCTCAATTACAGAAGAAGGCAATATTAAACGAGTCGTTCAAGGGGAAACGATCGGAACGACGATAAGGGGGAAATAAGATGGCTGAATATATGAAACAAATGCGCGAAAAAATGGAACAATCGATTCAAGCTTTTACAAGAAATTTGGCGACAGTTAGAGCGGGGCGAGCGAACACGAGTTTGTTAGATACGGTTACTGTTGAGTATTATGGAACTTATACACCACTTAATCAATTAGCTACTGTTTCAGCACCGGAAGCACGCTTACTTGTTGTAACACCCTTTGATAAATCAGCGATTGACAATGTTGAGAAAGCTATTTTAAAAGCGGACTTAGGCTTAACACCATCAAATGATGGAAATGTTATCCGAATCAACATCCCTGCATTAACAGAAGAAAGACGTAAAGAATTAACACGTATCGTCGGCAAATACGCAGAAGAAGCACGTATTCAAGTACGTAATGCCCGTCGTGAAGCGAATGAAGCGTACCGAAAAGCAGAAAAAAGCGGTGAATTGACAGAAGATGAATTAAGAACGGCAGAAAATAATGTCCAAAAAGAAACAGATGCATATATTGAAAAGATTGAAGAATTAGCAAAAAATAAAGAAGAAGAAATTATGGAAGTATAATAAAATTAACTTCTTATGTGCTCGACTTTTGCCCACCTAGTTGATGAGTGGGCTTTTATTTTCTTGTTAATTTTTTTCTTTTATAATGATATAATAAAGACTCATCATTTAAAAAGTACAATATTAAAACTACTGTTATTTATTTAACTTGGATGACTACTTATGTCATTTTTTAATTAACAGTATGTGGAGGACAATAAGTCAATGAAACTTCCATTTTTTAAAAATGAAAAAACAAAAGATATTAAAACTGCTCAATTAGTCAATTTGCCTAATCATGTCGCGGTTATTATGGATGGTAATGGTCGTTGGGCGCAAAAGCGTGGCTTACCAAGAATTGCAGGTCATAAAGAAGGTATGAATACTGTTCGAGAAATAACGAAAGTAGCAGCCCAGCTAAAAATAAAAATTTTAACATTGTATGCTTTTTCAACAGAAAATTGGAAAAGGCCACCAGCTGAAGTAGAATATTTAATGAAAATACCAAAACTTTTTTTGAACAACTATTTACCTGAGTTGATGGAAAACAATGTTAAAGTATCTGTTATTGGTGATCTTAAACAAATACCACCCATCACACAAAAAGCGGTTGAACATGCTATAAATAAAACGAAAGATAATGATGGTTTATTATTAAATTTTGCTTTTAACTACGGCGGTCGAAATGAAATTATCCGTGCGATTAAACAAATCGTTTCTGATATTAATGGGGATCGCTTATCCCTTGATTCTCTTGATGAACAACATTTTTCTAAATATTTGTATACAAACAATATTAGTGATCCTGATTTATTAATTCGTACAAGTGGGGAACAACGTTTAAGTAATTTTTTATTATGGCAATTAGCTTATACTGAATTTTGGTTTACTGATGTTTTGTGGCCTGATTTTAATAAGACAGTTTTTATGCAAGCATTATATGATTATGAAAAAAGAACACGAAGATATGGTGGGATTTCAAAATGAAACAGCGAATTATTACAGCTGTTATAGCATTAATTGTGTTCATACCAATTATATTGTACGGAGATTGGCCATTTATCGCATTAACATATGTTATGGCGACAATTGGTTTATTTGAGTTACTGAAAATGTACAAGACGCAAAAATTGTTTTTAATTCCGACAATTTTAGGAACGATAAGTTTATGGTTAATTTTATTACCCGAACAAATTCAACTTACATCATTGCCAAAAACTAATGTTTTAATAATTTTAGCTATATTGTTGCTCATTTACACGGTTATAACAGAAAATAAATTTACATTTACTGAAGTAGGATTTATTGTCATAACATTAATATATATAAGTATGGGCTTTTATTTTTTTATACACACTCGGTTACTCGGATTAAATTATTTACTATTTATTTTGTTTACGATATGGGCGACAGACACCGGCGCATATTTCACGGGTTATGCGCTTGGTAGGCGAAAACTTTGGCCGAAAATTAGCCCGAACAAAACGATCGAGGGAGCAATTGGCGGACTAGTATCTGCTGTTGTGATCGCAATTATTTTCCAACTTGTTTATCCCTTTTCTATCCCTATATACTCGATTATCGTTGTAGCAATTATTATTTCAATCTTTGGTC
>Ga0209487_1004646_pt1 | contig 10471 bp, 13 predicted proteins | sample Poulit2012_FD_187524 | JGI IMG/M metagenome (GOLD analysis project Ga0209487, IMG submission 187524) | Agricultural soil microbial communities from Georgia to study Nitrogen management - Poultry litter 2012 (SPAdes) (version 2) | ecosystem: Environmental > Terrestrial > Soil > Agricultural land... | reverse complement strand
TTTCGTTATCCCCGTATGTTTCTCTGACTTGATCAGCTTTTTCTGAACTGTGTCCTTCTTCCGTTGCATTGAATATTTCCCAGATTTCTTTGATTGGCTTACTTGCTAACTCAAAGTAGTCTAATTTTTTAAACTCTTTCATATTTTATGCATTCCTTTCTTTCTATTCTACTGAGTGATATGAACGGATTTCTTAGCCGCCTAGTGCTCGCGAGATAATACATAGAAAGGATTTGATGACTTCATTTTTTGCCTTTATGGCTACAGTAAAATGCACCTTTTTACCATTTAAATACCTCCTTATTTTAAATTTCTTAAAATAAAGATTTGTAAGCAAATTAAAGAGCTCCCACTAAAAGACAGCGAGAGCTCTGTTTATAATATCCACATAAATATATACAACGTATATTCCATGATTTTTTCGTGGAGTTTCAGCACTATACAACGTAAACATAAAAGTTAGCTACGTTAAAAATTCCCTTCTGTCGAAAATTTCTGTTATACCCATTGGCGTCTCTGGACGTTCCTGGGCAGTAGCCTATGTTTGTATAGGAGCCTCTGCCTAACAAATCATATTAAGTTTTTTTGATTCCATTACTCACTGTAACATATGTTCGTGAATAAAACAAACTAATTTTTCTGCTTCTGATAACTATTCAAACTGATGGTGTAAAAAGCTATAGTTTTTCTTTATACTTCACGCGATGAATTTTCAGTTCATTTCTAATAAAAATCCGTGTGACTTCATTCATTTATCAACCTTTTTTAATCAAACCTCTTCTTTTCTACAATAAGGGGAGTTTATTATTTAAGCAGATTTCCTTTTAAAAATATATTTCATAAAATTGTCCGGTTGAGTGGTCGTTTTTTTTGGTATCATAGTAATGGAGCATTTTTGAAATGGTTATCAAATAAACTATTTTTAGAAAGAAGGATTTTTAATTGAAATATGTCATTGTAGGTTCATCTCACTTCGGTTATGAAGCGGTGCAAACGATTGCGGAAGCGGATGCCGAAGCAGAGATTCATTTATACGAACGTGGAGATAAAGCATCATTTATGAGTTGTGGAGCACAGTCTTACTTAGAAGGGATTGCAGAGTCTCCCGATGAAATTCACTATGCGAATGAAGATTCTTATAAAGAACAAGGAATTAATGTTCATTTAAATAGCGACGTCATAGGTTTGAATCCAGAAGAAAAAACCATCATGGTTAAAACAGCGGATGGTGAATACGAAGCAAGTTATGACAAGTTGCTTCTATCGCCAGGAGGCTATGCGCCACGTTTGAACATTCCAGGCAATGATCTGAAGCACGTCTACACTTTCCGTGGACGCGACGATGCGGAAATAGTCAAAGCACGTATGGCGGATGCTAAAAAAGTTATCGTTATTGGTGCAGGTTACATCGGGATTGAAGTTGCAGAAGCTTTTGTTCGAAATGGACAAGAAGTGACTGTTCTTGATGCAGTGGAGCACTTCTTACCTACTTATTTGGATAAAGAATTTTACCCAAGTCTTTCACAAGAAGCTGAGAACAAAGGCTTAACTTTTAAAGGGAAAGAATTTGCACAAGAAGTTCTTGGTGAAAATGGTGTGGTGACTGGATTAGTTACTGACCACGGTGAATACGAAGCAGATACAATTATCATGGCTTGCGGTGTTAAACCGGATACGGATTGGTTAAAAGATACACTAGAAGTTGACGAAAAAGGCTTCGTTGTTACAAATGAATATCTAGAAACATCCGCAGCAGATGTTTATGCGGGTGGAGATGCTACGTACTTACCTTTCAACCCAACAGGTAAAGAAACAAACATCGGTCTAGCCACAAACGCTAGAAAACAAGGGGTTGTCGCTGCTAAAAATGCCTTTGGTGGAAAAGTGAAAGCTCCAGGCGTCAACGGAACTTCCGGTTTAGCTTTCTTTGATTTAAAATTTGCTACTACAGGAATTAAAGATTCGACAATGGACATGTATGACGGCGAAGTGAAATCTTACTATGGTGAAGCAAAAATTCGCCCAGACTTCATGCGTAATGAAGACAATACCGTCGAGATGAAAATTTTCTACGATGCAGAGACAGAAGTTATTCTTGGAGCCCAATTTATGTCTAAAGCGGATGTTACAGAAGCTGCAAATACGTTGTCATTAGCGATTACAGCTAAAATGACATTAACTGATTTGGCACAAGCAGACTTCTTCTTCCAACCAGGATTTAGTCGCCCATGGCATTTCTTAAATGTTCTAGCCCTAGAGGCACAAGGACAAACTTATGGTTCAACGAAGATGTTGTTTTAATTTATTATAAGCTAAAAGTGTTTCTAGCACGAAAAAATCCTTACTGGTTCGTCAGTAAGGATTTTTTATATATTTTTATAAAAAAACGTGCGATACTTTTTTTCAAGGTACTGCACGCTCTTCTAAAATGGATTTAAATTATGCCATAAACAACTACTGCTAAAATGGCTCCTAAGATTGGCCCCACAACTGGAATGTAAGCATATTTCCAGTCTGAATCTCCTTTATTTGCAATGGGTAAGAATGCATGTGCGATTCGTGGACCTAAGTCACGAGCGGGGTTAATCGCGTAACCCGTCGTTCCACCAAGTGAGAGACCTATTCCAACAATTAAAACACCTACGACTAAATAACCTGCCCACGGAAATGTATCATAGTTAGAAAAGGATAAGAGTCCAAACATTAATACAAATGTGCCGGTTACTTCACTAACCATGTTACTTACAGGGTTGTAAATAGCGGGTATCGTTGCGAATGTCGCTAAAATGGAGTCTTGATCTTTTGTTACGTCGTAATGGTCTTTGTATTGAATCCAAACAACGATGGCTCCTAAAACTGCTCCCAGCATTTGTGCGCCTATGTACGGTAAAACTGACCCCATGGTAAATCACCAGCAATTGCGAATGCAATGGTGACTGCTGGATTTAAATGGGCCGGACTCATATAACCTGATGCAAATGCACCAATTGCAACTGCAATACCCCAGCCGATTGTAATTGTTAACCAACCAGCATTATTACTTTTTGTTTCATCTAGTAAATTTCCGGCCACAATATCGTTTCCTAATAATACCAAAATAAATGTTCCAATTAATTCTCCAATAAATTCTGTTCCCATGATTTTCTCCTCAACCAATCAATTAGGGAATAAGCCTTCGTATCTGACTGATTCCCTAGTTGACGTTTTTTATTCTATTTTTTAGTTTATTTTGTTGCTGCTTTTAAATCTCTTAAATCACTTTCAGCTAGTACTCGGTCTAATTCAGCTAAATGCGCTTCTTTTTCTTCTGCGCTCCAGCCTAAGAATTTTTCCATTTCATTTGCTACGGGTTGGATTAAGTCATCCAATGTTTCACGCATAAACAATAAATAATTTGTTCTTCTTAAAAAGTAGTCTACTGGTGTTAGAACCATTTCTTCACGCATCGTGTAATGTAAGACTAACGTGTCACGTAAGGATAGACCTTCTGCTGCTTCTACATCACCAACTAAGTTGAATATGCGTGGTGCGTTTGATCCAAATATGTTTGCGATATAACGAGCATCCGCTAAATCTAATCCACGTTTCATACCTAATTGAGCAAACGTTTCTAATTCCGAATCCACATTTGCTGGGTTTAATTCTCCACCTGAAACAGGATATGTTTTCGAGTTCACTAAAACATATTTACGGTCGTGATTTTCAGCTAACAAGTTAATAATTTCTCGCATTGCACCTTCAGCCATCTTACGATAATCCGTAATTTTTCCACCGGCTAAAGTAATTAAGCCATTTTCGTCAATATCCAGTGAACTCCCACGAGAAATCGTTGATGGGTTTTTCTCAGATGTATTGCTTTCTACAGATAGAATCGCTTCAGTCACATCCTCACGATCGACCTCATCGTTTAAATATTGGCTCACAACTGAAATTAAGTGGTCAAAGCTCTCATCTGAAATCGACCCATTGTCTCCACCGTTATAGTCAGAGGCATTATTTCCTGCAATTAATGGCCGTAAACCTGCCCAACTACTTTCAATATCGTCTAGCGTGATATTAGCTTCTGGGAATCGATTATTGACGACTTCTAATAAATAATCCACATCCTCTTGCGTAACCGTTGGATTCGCTAAATCTTTATTATAGTCTGTATCTGTTGTCCCAAAGTATGTTTTGTCTTCACGAGGAATCACAAATACCATACGGCCATCGCCTAAACCTGTATCAAAGTAAGTAGCATTTGGCACTTTAATTTTGCTGTTATCCACAACTAAATGAACACCTTTTGTTGGACGCATTTGTTGAATTTCTTCACCATTGTTGTCTAAATTTCGAACAACATCACTCCATGGACCTGTTGTATTGATTACGTAACGTGATTTGATTTCAAAGGTTTCTTCTGTCAGCATATCTTTGGCTTTCACACCAATAATTTGACCGTTTTCGTCTTTTAGGTAGCCGACTGCTTTTACGCGACTGGCGATTAGTGCGCCGTCTTCATTTGCACGCTTGATATTTTCGATCACTAAACGCGCATCTTTGACGATCAATCACCGTCACACTTACATGCGGATGAAGATTCTTAGCCGTTAACGCGCTCGATAATCCTGCAAAGGAAGCACCGATAATTACAATTTTTAATGGTTTCATATTCTTCGATAAGCCCTCTTTCATTCAGTAAAACAGTTCATTTGATAACTTTTATAACTATTTTAATGCTTTCACTATTGTTCAATAATTTTAAACCGGTGTCAAACTTTTCTAAATTTATTCTTCCCTTTTAATTTTTAACCCGTGTATTTGACTCATAATCTTTTTATAGTATTCTGAACGAATTGAAAATCCTCCAAATTCTTCATGGGTGGTACACGTAAACCATTCAAAATTATTTTTTAGAAACGTTAGATCTTCCGGTAAATTTGGAGCTACCCATTCGTACAAAGAATTTGCGGATTGTTGTAAGATTTTACATGTCTCTGGGTTTGACTGAATAAGATACACAGTGGCTGGAGGCCCTGCGGTTAACGTATTCGCCCATTCTTTCGTTTTATATGTTTCAATGATATAAGGTTCAAACTGTTCCAATATTAACGGATTGTATCTGAGCTCTTTTCGGGTGATGAAATAAAACGTATCTGAATAAGTACAAAGGACATCGATTAAGTTTTTGTAAACTTCTCCCGAAGGATTTTCAATCAATTCCCAATATTCTATTTGGTTCCCTTCTCTCTTGTATAGATGATCTGTTAATTAAGTATAAGTTTTTCTGCAAAAATTAAGTTTAACTTATTGTAACACGAGCCACTATTTTCAATGCTGAATAATCATTTAAAACTATTTGAGTGGTTTAAATGACATCAGAGCTTGCGCATTCGTATTTCTTGACGGAAATTGACAATATTATGTAAAATAAGCGTACAGCAAACGAAGAGAAAATGAGGAGGAATTTTCATGACGAACAAGGACAAGATTAAAGGGAAAGTTAATGAAGCAGTAGGTAAAATGACAGACGATGAAAAACAAGAGCTCAAAGGAAAAGCGCAACAAAAAGCTGGAGAAGCGAAAGAAAAAGGTAAAGAAGTGACGGATGATTTAGCGGACAAAGTCAATAAAAAAATAGACGAACACGATCACAAACGTTAAGTCGCTTCAGAGCTACACAACTCCTAATATTAAATGAAAAGCCACACCAATAATTATAGGTGTGGCTTTTCTGTTACTCATAATATCCCCCTCAATCGATAAATTTCCTTCTGAAATCTCTTCCAGTCCTGTAACTATACATAACGTAACACAGTTGATTTTCCACAACCTGAGGGGACCTACGAATACGATATATACAAGATCTAAAGCTAAAACTCATTTTCTCAGTTAATATCCTTTACTTTTTCTGCTTCTGGCAATTCGTCAAATGGAATTAATAAAGGATGTTTTTTATCTAAATTATTTCTTTCTGGTGCATAAGACCAGCCATTCGTTTTTAAATACATTGACCAGCGATTATGTTCAGCCCGCTGCTGCTCGATTTTAGGTTGTGTTTTGTCTAAATAAGCATTCCCCACTGCTCTAGCCATAGAAGAATAATAATTATATGGATTATTATAAAATGTTTTTTCAATAAAGTGATCCTCGTAAGCTCGATGAAAAGCCAAAGCTTCTTCTTCTAGTTGCGAAGTTGAGTCCATTAAGGTATTCATAATATATGCATTCGAGAAAAAACGAATAATATGGTAGTCTTTAATCGGCTTCAATGTTTTCAATACAAATTCACTATCTATCGCTACAAAAATATCCATAGGTTCTTTAGCATTATTATTTATATAATCAGATGTATTCAAATTATAAAAATTATCCTTTGACAAGATAAAAACAGTGCTTACTTGGCAAGTCTGAAAAACCTCATTGACTCTAGAATAGTCTTCTTTATTTCCACTTAAAAGTGTTAACGTATACTTTTTTTCATAACTATCTCCCTTAAGAACTTCAGGCATCTCAGTTAAAATTTTGTCTTTATCTTTTTCTTCTTTATATAAATATATAATCGATAAAGACGTATCCGTAATCTGCTGCACCCACAACAGCATTTTCATTAGTTCAAGTGCACGATCATTATTTCCTAGAATTAAAATAGCTTCTTCTTTAAATATTTTAGCTAACCAGTTCGCATTTTCGTAAAAATACTGATAAAGAACAAACCGGTCATTGTTCACAATTCTGATTTTTAACTGATTGTCACTTCGAGGATTTTTCTGTAAAAAATTCGCCATTAACGATTGGTAGTCTTTTACAAATAAATAATCATCCGACTCATCATCACCATAAGATTCAACTAAAGAGATACTTTCTCTTAACGAATCCAAATCACCATCTAGAAAATAGTAATTCTTTTTGTGCTTTTTAATGATGTTTTTTAATCTAAGAATCGAATATTCACTATAAACGGTATTAAAAACATCTTCTTTATCGCCTGAAAAATCCGAAACAATATTTTTTTCTGTTGGCTTTGTGCTTGCAATTGTTTGTAATACATTCTGATGCCTTTGCGAATCTTTGTAAAAAATATTCAGCGTTTTTCTGAAAGTCAGTTTTAAATGGACCAAGAAAAAGGTTTCCGTAATATATTTGATAATCGTTGAGAAGGTCAAAATAGGCGCTAAACAAAATAAGATAAGGTGCCATAACGATTCAATGCGCAATAAATTACTTGAAGCATCATAAATAACTTGATCCCACTCTCTGCCTAACACAAATGCTTGCGCCACATCAAGCAAGGAGAACAGCATGTTTTGCATCGCTTGAATAACGACTGAAAATAAGCCGTGATTAACTAAAGGATATTGAACAATATAAATTAACCACAAAGAAAAGCCGGTCACCAAAATAAAATTCCAATGAGTAAATTTTTTAGCCAACAGTAAATAACTCGAACCCATAACGAATAATAAGACACTCATATAAAAAAACATAGCATATAAACCCTTCTATTTAATTTATTTAATAAAGTTTAAAGCAAGTAATGTTACTTATTCATTAGAAGTATAACTGATTTAGGTGTTTTTCTGAAATAAAGTGATGGCGCCAGTCTGTATCTTTTCAATAGAAAGAATAATATCTCATTTATTCGAGGAACATTCTTGATGTCTTCATTACTAAGTTCACATAAAAGCACCCATATTTCACAAATTCATCAATTTCCTCCTGTATTTACTTCTCTTTTCAGTCACTCGTTCACTCTAAACAATCTCTTTCAAAAGTTTCTCCTGGTCATCTTTGCTCATTTCACTTAGTTTCAAAGTTATTTGTAAATAGAATATACCAACAGGTTTAGGGAATGAATCGGAGCTTAGTGAGGTTAAATTATAGAATCACTAGTAACTTACATTGCACAAAACCTACATTTTTAAGTTACTATTGACACTACCCTTTTAACCATCTAGCCATCAGAAAAAATGAGTAAATTGATCTGGTGTAACTCCAATTTCATCATAAAAAGCGACTGTTTCCTTATTATCTTTGCTGGCAGTTCTTTATAGCCTTTAAAGTTATTTTTTTGTCTCCTTAGCATCAACAAACTAATTACACTATGTAAGATCTTTAATGGCTGCAAATCCATTTAGGAAGTGTTTCATTGCTAGAAAGATTGTCAGTGGTAGTTTTTTTAATCAACCTAGTAACATAGAACACATTTTGGCACGTTTCGCTAGACAAGGAGTTATACTACAGTTATGGTGAATTCATCTTTAAAATGAAAAAATCACCTTGCGTGAAGGACAATCTGAAGCCTTTGACCCGCCGAGTTATCCGTAGAATTAATCGTCAATTGAAAGGTTTTTAAGAATGAAGAAGCAGAAAGAAATATAAAAGGATAAAAATTACGCTGTCTTTTCAATTCAGAATAGACAGCGCTAATTTTAATTATTGTCAAACTCAAATAAAAGCAAATTCAGGACATTTTCATTTGAGATTGACATCTTTTTTATGGATTTATTGAATATCTTGAATTATTCCTCTTTTATCCAGTGCTCTGTAAAGAATTACTGCTAAAATACTTCCTACAAACGTTGAGAGAAAAAACGGAAAAATATAAGCCGTTACCGCTACATCCGTTATTCCCATCCAACCCGCTACTATATAAGCGGCTAAACCTCCAAAAATTGAAGTGCCTAGTACTTCGCCAATAAAGACAAATGAAATTTGTTTACTATATTTATAAAAAAGACCAGCTACTAAAGCACCAAACATAGATCCTGGGAAGGCTAGTAATGTCCCCCAGCCCAATAAGTTACGTAGTAGACTAGCTCCAAAGGCAATTCCATATGTTTTCTAAAAATGAGTTTTGCCAGCTTATTATTATTTGTGTATTTTTTATACCTTTCAACTAAAAAAGTGATTGGAATTTCTCCAATCACTTTTTTAACTCAATTATTTTTAATCTTTAAACAGTAACACACCATCTTGTGGGTACGTTGGAAATTGATCCAGAGCAATTTCAAAATCTTGTTCAGGAATGGTAAAGTCAAATTTATTCACTAAATGATTGGCTAAAACACGTAAAGTGTGTAATGTAATCCATTCACCTGCACAGCGATGCATGGTTCGAAAATCTCCTCCACCTTGTGCAATCATCGCATACTCTTCTTCATAAGAAATATTTTTAGCATTCTCAACGTAACGGTCTATTTTGAATACTTCTGGATTTTTTATATGTCGTGAATCATGATCTGTGCCATAGATATCTAAAACCACCCATTGCATTATCTGCTACAATCTTGCCTTCATATGCTGCTACGTATACAAAATGAGGGTCTAAGGTAACATCTCCGACCATATAAATCCGATCATTGCTTGTCTGACGATATTCATTCATTAAAACTTCATGGTTTTCCCCTTTATCAACACTAGACGCACTTAAATTTAAAGCGTCTGTATTCGGACTTCGACCAGTCGCAACTAATACTTGGTCAGACTCAATCGTTTTTTTGAATACCGTTTTTAGTGAGTGTTAGTTTTTTAATACCACCGTCTTGTACGATATGGTCATAATTTATACCAGTAATAACCTGTATACCTCGTTCATGCAGGACTTTTTCAACTGCTGCCGAAACTTCTGGATCATAATCTTTTAGTAATTGTTTACTTCTCTGTACTAATGTTACTTCAGCACCTAAATTGTGGAATAATTGACCAAGCTCTAGCCCAATATAACCTGAACCAATAACAGTCAATCTTTCTGGAACTTCTTCTAGCTCTAATAATGTTGTACTCGTTAAATAATCGACATGTCCACTTTAATTTTAATTTTCTATTAAAAGTCATTATATAAATTTAATAGATTCTATTATTGCAAGAAAATTAAATAGTTAATAATCAAACGAACGTTTGACTATCTCCTCATGGAGGATGTATAATATCTACACCATAATCAAATGAACGTTTGAATGAGAGGTGAATGAAATGACTGAAGTCTGCCAAACGACGATCATACATCCTGAAAAAGTAGATGTAGTAAAAAATAAATTAGAAAATAAAAATTTATCGAATTTACTTGTGTTGGGGAAATGTTTTAGCGACCCTTCAAGGATTAAAATTTTCTATGCTTTAGAAACCTTCAAAGAAATGTGTGTCTGTGATTTAGCGGAGATCTTAGACGCTAGTATTGCCACGACATCACACCATTTGCGCTATTTAAAAAAGCATGGCGTGGCGAAATCACGCAAAGACGGAAAAGAAGTCTACTACTCGTTAGCGAACGACGAAATTCTTTCAACTATTCGTACAGCTTTAGACATGCCAAACAGCTTATCTTTGACGTCTTAGTTTGGAGGAAATTATTTTGTTACAAACTATTTTTTCAGCGATTGCTGTGTATATTTCGACCAGCATCGATTATTTATTTATCTTACTGATTATTTTTTCTCAAAGTCAGACTAAAAGAGGTCTTCGTCAGATTTATTTCGGTCAATATCTTGGG
>Ga0209487_1004645_pt1 | contig 10472 bp, 7 predicted proteins | sample Poulit2012_FD_187524 | JGI IMG/M metagenome (GOLD analysis project Ga0209487, IMG submission 187524) | Agricultural soil microbial communities from Georgia to study Nitrogen management - Poultry litter 2012 (SPAdes) (version 2) | ecosystem: Environmental > Terrestrial > Soil > Agricultural land... | reverse complement strand
CAGCTGGATGAAGACCCCGGTTATCACGTCCTGAACGAGGTTCTGGGCGCCAAAGCCGATGGCCAGGCCAAGTACGCCGGCTCCCGCCAGCAGCGGGCCGATGTCGATGCCGATTTCGGACAGGGCGATCATTACCGTTATGACCGTGAGCGCGATGGTAAAGGCATTGCGGAAAATCGCCAGAAGCGTGAGTTCACGGGCGCTCGGCTCGTGATGGGGCACATTCACGTTGGGGTGGAGCCGGTGCTCGATCCAGGAAGAAACCGCGAGCCAGAGCAGTAGAGACCCCGCACCCAACAAGGCCAGCGTCAAGGCAAGGCTCAGCAGATCGCTGCCCCCACCTTCGGTGAGCCAGCCTACGAGATCGAAAAAGCCCCAGGCATCGAACAGGTAAAGGAGCACGGCGACGAAAACGCCCAGCTGCACAACCCGCAGCACATTGGGTACGTAGGCGTTGAGTCGCTGTTGCAGCATCGGCAGATTGCGCTGCGTTTCCTCGGGCAGGCGCACACCGACCGCCATCGCCCGGCTCAGCGCCATGGAGACGAGCATCCCCAGGGACACTGCGATGAGGCTCTTCAGGGTCGCGGCAAGTATGAGCGGCAGGGCATCTTCGGGCCGCACCACGGAGACGATGAAAAGCATTCCGAGATAAGCGATGGTGACCAGATGCCAGCTGTGAGCCAGCACCAGAAGCAGGGAGCGAATGAAGGGGGCTTTACTGTGCTGCGAGCGTCGTTCCAGCCACTGCTGGATCGGGTTGCGGTTCTGCAGCACCAGGACAACCGCCATGAGCAACGCGATGGCACCAACAAGGATGGCAAGCGCCTGCCCGATGGCGACCGAGATGTCGAAGCGCACCATGGGCACCACAAGCAGCAGGCCATAGCCAAGCACGCCGACGATGCGGGACAACCAAGCGTACCAGTAGGCGGCATCCTCGTCGCCCATAGGCAGCGGACGCAGCGCCTGGAAGCCTGGCGAGAGGGTGAAGCGCAGCAGCATCTTGGCCAGCTCGACGATCACAAAGCCGTTCAGGAAGAGCGCATGGTGGGTGTCCACCTCACCCGGCTCGCCGATCACGAAAAGCGCGAAGAGATAGCCGATGAGCCAGGCGATGATCACCGCGAAAACATCAACCAGCCCCACGGTCGTCATTGCAGCAGCGCGTCGTGCCAGGCTGGGGTGCGTAGCCGCTCGTTCTGCCAGGCCGGCGTAGGCACGCCGCACGCCACGAAGCAGCACAAGGAAGGAGATGACTGTAGCGAGGATCGTGGCGCCGAGACCGAGGACGGCGAGACCAAGCGTTCTCAGGCGTTCTTCGTCCGCCGCCTCTCCCAGCTGCAGATCCTCCAAACCGGCCGCCAGCTCGTGGATCCAGTCGACGGCGCTTTTTGCCGCGTCTCGGGTCAGGCGGGCGACCTGGCGCGACAGGGAGACCGGCTGTTCAATCTCAGGCGTTGCCACGGGAACCGCCTCGGCGACGGTGGGAGCGCCATCCCTCAGCCCCCGCAGGTCCTCTAGCAGCCGCTCGCGCAGCGTTTCGTCCTCGAGCAGGAGCAGCAGGGAGGCATAGGGGTCACCGTGGCCCCCGGAGGCAGGCTCGGCGGAGGCAGGCTCGGCTGAGGGCGTGACGGATGCCGGCTGCTGAGCCAGAGCAATAGCCGGCGCGATCAGCAGGCTGAGCAGGACAATCAAGAAGGATGCGCGGAAGGAAACAAGAAAACGCTGCAGCATAAAAAAAAGCTCTCCCCAATACATCTGCTGCGATGCCCGCGGGCGGGGCCGGGGCCTCTGACTCCTTTCACCTCCAAGTGCCGTCCTTAAAGGTAGAAAGACCGAGTATTGATGCCCGAATGGAGAGATCATAACAACCGCTGTCCTGACAATATCAGGAACGCCCTGTCAGAAAGGCCTTCTCCAGCCCCCCTTCTTCGCTGTCGCGATGCCGGTCCCGGCCGGGGTTTTCCCTCGGCCGGAGTTGCTGGACTGGAGGCGCTGGGGAGCAACCTGACAGATGATCGCCGGCGCCGAGTTGCCGCTGCGACGAAGCTCTTGCTATGAAGGGGAACGTTTTATTCTCTGGCTATACTTGGTACTAGGACGCTTTTTTTGTAGACTGCAGAAGCAACCCGTAGAACACTTAATACACGCTCACAAGCGCCGCCGAATATTGCTTGATCCACCAAGCAGGGGGTGACAAAAAATAAGCCGCAGGTATCCTTGACAGCAACCAATGGCTGTGGCACCAAAACTTAGGCCTGCTGATGCGAGAATAGGGCGGCCTGTATCGGCGTAGCGGGAGCGAGCGGCGGCAAGACCGTCGATAGGCTGTGCGGTATCAGTCTATTTCCTGCAGCTATTAAACGGCGAAATTTCCATAAACTTCAGAGCAATGTACGAATCAAAAAATCAACCCCTGTTGCCGGTTCGTCATTTTACACACCGTCTTGTGGTTCACGTGCTGTACGCGCTGCTGGTCATGGCGGCGACAGTCGTGATGGGCGTTGCTGCCCATATCTGGCTGGAACCCATCGACTGGCACGACGCCGTACTCAATACCGCTCTGATCGTGGGTGGTATCGGCCCCTATATCGTCCCTGAAACCGCCGTCGGGAAACTGTTCTTCTCCCTCTACAGCATGTTTGTGGGCCTGGTGTTCATGGGAACACTTGGCATCATCCTCGCGCCTCTTGCGCATCGCATCATTCATAAATTTCATCTGGATGATGACGACAACTAGCGCAAGTTCCTGATCACCCATACAGCATTGCCCACACTGCGGCATGAGTTTCAGCCGTGCTAAAGACAACACTGAAGCAGGCAGGATGACGCCTCTACAGCGAAGGAGACAGCCAGGATGACATTTCTGCCAGCATCGCGTCGCGACTTCATAAAGCTTGCCGGCGCCTCAGCCGTTGCCGCAGGCTTTCCAAAAATGGCCGCGGCGGATGCGCTCAGCTTTCCGGCCGGTTTCAAATGGGGGGTCGGGTCGGCCGCCGCGCAGGTTGAGAGCAGGCAAGGCCGCGGCCGCAGCAACTGGGACGTCTTTGTCGACCAGAAGGGCCACGTGCGCGATGGCAGCACCAACGCCGTCAACACGGATTTCGAAAACCGCTTTATGGAAGACTTCCAGCTGCTGTCCGATGCAGGCGTGCAGTCATTCCGCTTTTCCTTTGCCTGGCCGCGCATACAACCCGAGGGTCCCGGTACCCCCAGCGCCGAGGGCTTGGATGCCTACGACCGCATGATCGACGGCATGCTGCAGAGCGGCATAGAACCCTTTGCCACGCTGTTCCATTGGGACGTGCCGCTGTGGGCCGGGGATTTTCTGGACCGGGACATCACGGCGCGCCTGGCCGAGTATGCCGATATCCTGACGCGCCGGTTTGGTGACCGGATCAATGTGTGGGCGATGCTGAACGAACCCAATACTGTGGCGTTCGCGGGCTATGCGCTCGGACTGCACGCTCCTGGTATGGCGTCCGCCGAAGCCGCCGGTGCAGCTATCCATCACCAGAATCTGGGCCTGGGCCTGATGGCGCAGGCGGCGCGGGCCAACCTGAGCAATGGCGCAACACTAACCACCACCGTCAATCTGTCACCCATACGCGCAGCAGCAGGCGATAAGGCTGAAGATCTCGCTGTGGTCAGCTTCGCCGATGATTTCTGGAACCGGACCTTTCTCGATCCTCTCTATGGAAAAGACTACCCGGAATCCATCATGCCCCTGGTGGATTCCTACATCCAGGATGATGATCTGGACGTCATCGCAGTCAAGCCCACCACCCTGGGGGTCAATTACTATTGCCGCGTCTACGTCAGAGCGAACGCTGACGTCGCCATTGGCTTCGTGCCCGATTTCGACGGTGCTCCGGAAGAGGTGCCTCGTACGGATGACTACTTCGTTGAGCCCGACGGTCTTCCTGAAGTCCTGCTGCGTGTCCACAAAGACTACGGCGAGCCCCAAGTTTTTCTGACCGAAACGGGCTTTGCCCTCAAGGACGCACCGCCCCAGGACGGGCTACTGAAGGATCCCCTACGCGAAGAATATCTCAGGGCCTACCTGAAAGCCGCACACGACGCGATCGCGCAGGGGGTTGATCTGGGCGGCATTTACTATTGGGCCGCAACGGACAACTTCGAGTGGTCGGAAGGGTTCGGCAAGAAATTCGGTCTCATCCAGGTCGACAGGGACACGCTCAAGCGTACGCCCAAGAGCAGCCTTGGCTATTACGGGGCATGCGCCAACGCCAACGCGGTTGTCTGAGGACAAGAGGGCTGGAGGTGGCCAGTCCCGGAATGGTTTTTGTTTTCAGTCCCGATTGGCGATGAGAATGAGACGATTACTGCTACATAGGTATGCTATTCTGGCGCTGCTTGTGGTCGGCATGGGCAGCCTGTTCAAGGACGACACCCATGCCGCCGAACACGGCACGGGTGTCTATCTGATGGGCTCAAAAGGTCCGATGGCCGGTGTCGTCCCAGAGCCGGGCTTCTATTTCCAGAACGACCTCTTTTACTATCGTGCCAGTGCGAGCGCCAGTGCACCGCTGCCCATGGGCGGCGAAGTAGCTGTCGGGATCAAGGCGCGTGCACTGATAGACGTGCCCACCTTGATATGGTCCACACCCCACAAGGTGCTGGATGGCCAACTTGCCTTCGCGGTGAGCCAACCGCTGGGCCGTGAAGCCATAGACGCCGATGTGGTGGTCGGCTCGCAGTCGGGTGGTGCCCGTGGCAGCATCACGACGCGAGGGGATCCGCTTGTCAGCGCCATGCTGGGCTGGAACTCGGGCCCGTTTCACTGGAACACGACAGCCATGGTCAACGTTCCGGTCGGCCATTACCGCAAGGGCTCCATGGCCAACCTTTCTTTCAACCATTGGGCGGCCGATTTCTCCGTGGCCGGCACCTGGTTCGACCCTTCCAAAGGCTGGGATGTGTCCGGGGTAGCCGGTGTCACAATCAATGGCCGTAACTCGGCAACGAATTACCGCTCAGGGCACGAACTGCACCTGGAGGCCGCCGTGTCCAAATACCTCAGCCCAAGTTTTTCGTTCGGCATCATGGGCTATCACTACCAGCAAATCACTGACGACACGGGTAGTGGTGCAGTATTGGGCGGATTCCGCGGCCGTACGTCGGCATTGGGGCCCACCGCCAGCTATAGTTTCATGCTCGACGAAAAACCACTTGCGATCAGGGTAAAGGTCTTGCGTGAGTTCAACGTCAAAAATCGTCTCAAGGGTACCGCAGGCTTTCTGACGATTTCGCGGCCGCTGAGCTGATCATGAAGCCGACAAGGCTCCGTCTCTACGAACTTTCCATCTTTTAGATTAACGAGGGTTAAGCGATATAAGTGGAAATGACACTCGAGGTCAGCACGAAGCAGTGCAATACGGAAAATACCTCAAAACAGGAGGATATATAATTGGTATACCGCAATCTATTGTTGGCCGTTGTGCTATCATCTGTCCTCATGTCAGCGCCCTCGCTAGCGCGTGAACAATGGACCAAGCAGCAAGCTAACGATTGGTATGACAATCAACCTTGGATCGTTGGCGCCAACTATACTCCCAGCTCGGCGGTGAACGCGATCGAGATGTGGCATCCTGATACTTTTGACCTGGAAACCATCGACAGGGAGTTAGGTCTTGCCGCTAGTATAGGCATGAATAGCATGCGTGTATTTCTTCATAACCTTGTGTGGGAAAACGGCGGACGGGATTTCAAAGAACGAATCAATCAATTTCTAAACATCAGCGATAAGTATGATATCCGTATACTATTCGTGCTATTTGACAGCGACTGGGATCCCAATCCGGTCTATGGTACTCAAAAGCCACCAGTTCCAGGTGTCCACAACTCCCGCTGGGTACAGGCGCCAGGCGAGGCGCGCCTAAGGGATGCGAGTCGATACCACAAACTCCAAGGCTATGTGCAAGACATTGTCGGCACCTTTGCAAACGACCCGCGCGTCATTGGCTGGGATGTGTGGAATGAGCCGAGTAGTCCCGGCGGCGGCAATTACAAGAGTGCGCCCGATAAGGGCGAATATGTTGCCCTGCTTCTGCCTCAGGTTTACGAATGGGCGCGGAGCGCTGATCCCAGTCAGCCGCTCACCTCGGGGGTTTGGATTGGGCCTGATTGGGATCATGAGGATAAGCTCGGTGAGATCGAACGTATTCAATTGAGCCAGTCGGACGTCAACTCTTTCCACGACTATGGTTGGCCAGAGTCGTTCGAGACAAGAGTGAAGCAGTTGATGAGCTACGGTCGCCCGATCATCGCAACCGAATATATGGCGCGCGGAAGCGGATCAACCTTCGACGGCACCTTGCCGCTCGGTAAGAAATACAATGTTGGCATGTACAACTGGGGGCTTGTTGATGGAAAAACCCAGACGCGCTTTCCGTGGGACAGCTGGTTAAGGCCTTATACGGAGTTTGAGCCTACCGTCTGGTTCCATGAAGTGTTCCACGCGGATGGCACTCCCTACCGCCAAGCCGAAGTCGACTTGATCCGGCGCTTGACAGCGGCGCCAAAGGGTGTGGTGCCTGTCGCTGCAGAATGACCTATCTGGCACCGATAACGCGAGGATCCTTATGCATCTTCGGGATTTGATGCGTGAATCTTCTCTATCTCTTTGATGTAGACCGGATTCAGGCATTCAATCTGAACCCCGTAGTGGTTCAGGTTGAATGCGATCCGTCTAGGACGCGGCCTCATAAGATCCTCGCTAGACGTCGTTTTCGCTGGATAGTCTTCGGCTTGCTTCCGACCGTATCGGCAAGGACGGGATCATCTCGACGGGTGTCGAGGTGTCGAATAGCGGCAATGCTTCTTGCGACTGGCGGTCCCTGCGAGCGGTCTGGCTTGTTACCACGAGACGGACGGATAGATCATTGAGTCCGGAGACTATGAAGTTTTTTTTGGCAGGTACTCCGCTGACAAAGAAGCACTACGGGCTTCTTTATTCCCTCATCAGATAAAAAATCTTACGTTCAACATCAAAAATCGATTTCGCGGCCTCTGAGTTGGTCATGAAGTCGATAAGGCTGTACGTTAAAGTCGCTCTCAGATCATTGAGCGTATTATCGTCGCAGATCTCCCGCGAGGTAACGGTTTTGTATAAAGGACAAGCACAATGAACAGGCGACAGCTATTACTCGGTTCCGCCGCAGGCGCTCTCGCGACGATCATTCCCCTAGAGTCATTTTCGCAGACACTCCGAATGAGTCCCGCGCAACTTGACGGTCCTGCAGGAGACCTTCTCGCGCAGCTTACGCTCGAAGAAAAAATCAGCATGATGTCGGGTGACAAACCCTTCTACCAAGGTTTGGCCGACATTGTCAGGGGTGGGTACAATCGCCTTCCGCTGACAGTGGCAGGTGAAGTGCCTCGGCTCGGCATCGCGGGCGTCCGCTTTGCCGATGGGCCCAGGGGAACGATCTTCCCGGGCGCGACCACCTTCCCGGCGGCTATTGCGCGAGGCGCCAGTTTCGATCCTGATCTCGAAGAGCGGATCGGGGACGTGATGGGCCGCGAAGCACGTATCTACGGTGCGAACATGATTGGGGCTCCCTGCATCAACCTGATGCGCCATCCTGCCTGGGGCAGATCTCAGGAGACCTATGGCGAGGACACACACCATCTCGGCGAGATGGGCGTGGCACTCGTGAGCGGCATTCAGAGGCACATCATGTCCTGCGCCAAACACTTTGCCATGAACTCCATGGAAAATTCCCGTTTCAAGGTAAATGTCACGGCCGATGCGAGAGCGATGCACGAGGTGTATCTTCCGCACTTCAAGCGCGTCGTGGACGCAGGCGTGGCCTCCCTTATGAGCTCCTACAACAGTCTGAACGGCGAATGGGCCGGGCAGACAAGTCGTTGCTGACCGATGTGCTCCAGGATCAGTGGGGTTTTAAGGGCTTTGTGCAATCCGACTGGGTGTGGGGCATGCGCGACGCCAAGAAGGCGGCGCTGGCCGGTCAGCATGTCGAGATGCCGTTCAGCAACGTCTATCACCGCTTCCTGCAGGATCTTGTGACCTCCGGCGAAGTGCCGCTTTCCGCGATCGATGACGCCGTTTTCAGAATTTTGCGACAGCAGCTGCGCTTCGAGAAAGCGCACAATCCCGACGACTACAGGCCTGAGGGGCTGAACAGCGAGGCAAGCCGTAGCCTGGCGCGTGAGGCCGCAGCCAAGAGCATCGTCCTTCTGAAAAACGAGGGCGATATTCTGCCGTTGAAGAACGTGCAACAGATCGCCGTCATCGGACAGCTGGCAGACACGCCTAATCTGGGCGATCACGGCTCCAGCTCGACCCAGCCTCACTATGCCGTGACCCCTTTGCAAGGCATCAACTCCGCCTTTGACGCGCCCTTCAGGGTCAAGTCCGCCGACGGGTCCGACGTGGAAGGCGCCGCCGCGCTCGCCAAGCTGGCGGACGTCGCGATTGTCGTCGTGGGCATGACCTATCTTGATGAAGGTGAGTATGTGGCTCCCGAGCAATCAGGGCCGTGGATGGATCACTATCCGAAGCCAGGCGAAAGCGATGCCGCCGGCATAAAGATTGCCGGGGATTATGGGGCGCTAAGCGCAACCATCGCTGGATCCGCACATGGCGGCGACCGCTCGTCCTTAAGCCTGCACCCGGATGACGAGAAGCTCATCGAGGCGGTCTCCAAGGCGAACCCGCGCACGATCGTGGCCCTCATGGGGGGCAGCGCAATGATCACTGAAGCCTGGCGGGACAAGGTTCCCGGCATCATGATGCTCTGGTACCCCGGGCAGGAAGGTGGCCGGGCCTTTGCCGACATTTTGCTTGGCAAAGTCAACCCAAGCGGGAAACTGCCATGCAGCTTCCCGCGCCGGCTGGAAGACCTGCCGCATTTCGATAAGGACGCGACGGAGGCGACTTACGACCTCTGGCATGGCTATCGGAAACTCGAGCGGGATGGCGCCGAGGCGGCGTTCCCCTTTGGCTTTGGCCTCAGCTACACGTCGTTTTCTCTGGATGGTCTTCGGCTTGCTTCCGATAGCATCCCCAAGGACGGGATCGTCTCGACGAGTGTCGAGGTGTCGAATAGCGGCGATATGGCCGGCGAAGAAGTCGTTCAGCTCTACATCAGTGCGCGCAGTTCCAGGGTCGAGCGCGCAAACAAGGAGCTGAAAGCCTTCACGAAGATTGCCCTGGAACCGGGGGAAACGCGCCTCGTGCGACTGGCTGTCTCTGCCAGCGATCTGGCCTATTACGACGAGACGGACGGATGGGTCGTTGAACCCGGAGACTATGAAGTTTTCCTGGGTAGGCACTCCGCCGACGAAGAAGCACTACGGGCTTCTTTCACAATCGCATAGAAGCCGGATGCCAGCCTAGAGCCTTTTTCATGTACTCCAGTGCTGGTCTCGACATGCGTCGAAAGAGTAGAAAGTAGGGCAGGTTTATCTTGATTTGCAGGGGAGTGAGGCGATGAAAATAGCCAATGTATCGATGCTTTCTTTTCTAGTTCTTGTATTGTTTTTCGGAGTGCAGGTATCCAAGGCGGATGAAGAACAGAATCATTTATATGAGGCGGCTCAGGCGAATCCGGCCTTGAAGTCTGCTTTCGAGGAAATTATAGGTCCTGTAGTTAAGGAATCTTCTTGGCTGAAAGATTATGGGACCACCGCTCCCTCAACGGTAGAATTTATTGATGACGATGAATATGACGTCTATTGGGGCTGTAAGCCGAAGGACTGTATTAGTGAAAGCTATACCGTGATGTACGATCCAAAAAGCAAGAAAATAGTTGCAGGCGCCCTCGTTCGTAACACTTTTGACGGCCCTAATGTAGTGGCTGGAGAGGTTACCTGGTTGGGAGAGGCCGACTGGGAGCGGGCAAAGGTTCTAGGGAAATATTTATACTAAATATTGTCTGATTAGGCAGCGCAACTCCATCGAGAGTTTCGGCCTGCCCCGAAGCCGAGTAAATCCTTCGCATTCTGATAGCGGCGCGAAGTGCAGGTGCCTGATCTCCAGTCACTCTGTAACCCCTGCTCCACCCGGAGGGTGTTGCCGCCTCTGCTCCGTGGCTAGATGACCGAAGAGACTCCGTGCGGGCGGTGTCAGTTGTAACCGGCCGGTCAGCGCCGCGGCAATCAGGCGGCGGCTTTGTCCTCGGTGACAGTGAGTGGTTTCCAGTTCCACGGCAGGAGCTCATCGAGCCGCGTGATGATGTGATCGTTGATCCGTGCGAGGACGTCGGAGAGGTAAGCTTCCGGATTGATGCTGGACAGCTTCGCGCTCTCGATGATCGTCATGGCATCGGCGAGAGTTTCTCCGCCGGCGTCGGAGCCGGCAAAGAGAAAATTCTTTCGCCCGAGAGCGATGCCGCGTAGGGCCCGCTCAGCGGGATTGTTATCGATGGCGACCCGGCCATCCTCGAGGAAAAGCGTGAAGGATGTCCAGCGGTTGAGGGCGT
>Ga0209487_1004643_pt1 | contig 10475 bp, 7 predicted proteins | sample Poulit2012_FD_187524 | JGI IMG/M metagenome (GOLD analysis project Ga0209487, IMG submission 187524) | Agricultural soil microbial communities from Georgia to study Nitrogen management - Poultry litter 2012 (SPAdes) (version 2) | ecosystem: Environmental > Terrestrial > Soil > Agricultural land... | reverse complement strand
TTGTCCCACCATCTTTATTCCAAATATCAACGACCTGGCCATTTTTCACAAATGGTGTAAAGCGTTCGCCTAGACCATAGATTTGTTCACCTACATCTAAGTTTAATTGTGCACGCATATATGTAGTGTCTTCAGGCCCATCTATCCAAGCTAAACCTTTATTATTGCCATTGTTGATTTTTCGGTCCCCATCAAAAAACTGTAACCCGAAATCATCACGGTTTACTTTTACCTTTAAATCCCCGCTTCCAAATGTAAGTTCAGCATCATTTACATCAATATCAGGCTTTACATTGTGATCTGCCACGTCAAAGTTAGGGAATCTTTCTCTTCCGCCTTTGTAATGCCATGTTTGTACTCGAATGACATTGTCAGCTGGTGAAGATAATTTTACAGTTAATAGTGGTCCATCAAGTGTCGCGCCACGATGATGAATATCTTTACATGGCGTATATAATGTTAAACTATTTTCTCCTACATCTATATCACGTACTGCACGTGGATGATGAATACTAAATCCGTCACGCACCATCCAGTTACCATCTGTAAATTTCAATTTCATCTTCCTCTCTTTTATAACCAAACAACGGCCTCCAATATCATTGAAGGCTGTTGTTTAGTATTGCTAATTTATTATTTTGTTCCCCATAACTCCATCACATCTTGAGTAATCTTCGTCATTTCATCGTTCGCTTGTTCAATACCTGCATCAATTAAATCTTGTTGAATTTCATCCCATGCTGCGTCAAAATCTTCTGGCTTGCCTAAAATAGCTTGGGTGATTTTCTGCTCAGATATTTCATCCGCTTTTTGCTGAATGATTTCTAAATCACTACCAGATGGAATGGTATAGTTTGCTGCTGCCCCATGTTGAGATACGCCTAACTCTTCTGTTGATGGGAACCAGTCAACCCAACTTTCCATACCATATTCACTGATGACTTCTTTCTCTGCGTCATTATACTCGGCAATAATATCCTCTTGTGTATCAGGTGTAATGGATTGTCCATTTGAATCTACTGCACCATTACCCCATTGTGGGAATGGATAAGTATAGTAACCTACACCTGTTTCTTTCGGATAGTCTGAGTCTGAATTTCTACGTTTTCTATCTTCTTCTTTCATCACACGCTTACCATCAACTATATCATAGTTGATCCCTTCAACACCCCAGTTAGTTAGAATTTGTGCTTCTTCTGAGGCCATCCAATCTAGAAATTCGAATGCTCTTTCTTGATGCTCACTTGTTGATGTGATTGAAATTCCCCAACCACCTGCAAAACCATAATCTTTTAGACCTTGTGACTGATATTCATCGCTTAATGTTACTGGAAGTGGTGCATACGTACGCCATTCTTTTCCGTCTTGGAGTAGAGCGTTTACAGCATCACCATAGTTCCAATCCTGATCTGCAAGACCTAAGACTCTACCTGATGAAATTTTAGAAATATATGTGTCATGTGTATGCGTAAATGATTCAGGATCAAGGAGTCCAATATCGTTCATATGATTCAACCACTGAAAGTATTCTTTAATTTCTGGTAAAGTAAATTTATATGTTGCTTCTCCAGTTTCATCATCAATAGCCCACTGACCATCATCAGGAATTCCTAATGAAAATCCTGCTGGGTTTCCAACTGTGATCAACCATCTCCAGTCACTACCTAATAATGAAAGTCCAATTGTTTTTTGACCATCTATTTCTGGATATTTTTCAATATACTCTGCTAACGCATCTTCAAAATCATAAATTGTATTTATTTCAGGATAACCAAGCTCGCGTAAGACGTCAAGCTGGATTGCAGTTGTTCCACTTGTTTCCCAATATGCACTTTCTACGCCATATGTTCCAACATTGTAAATGCCAGGATCATCAACGGAGTTTCTTAAGCGATCAAGTTGATCCCCATACATCGCTTTCAAATTGTCGCCTTTTTCCTCAATTAAATCATCTAACTTAATTACTCCGCCTGCTCCAATAAGTTTTCCAATATCCCCCTTAGCGAAGATCATATCTGGGTAGTCCCCACCAGCGATCATCAATGGAATCGCTTGTTCATCTCCACCAACAGGATGTTGAAACTCGAGCGTGACACCTGTTTCCTCTGTAATTTTCTGTGCTACTGGATCATCAAAAGATACATCTTCTGTTAAATCAGCATTAAAGAATGTTAATGTAACAGGTTCTTTTGAGCTCTCTTCTGTACCATTGTCATTACCATCGTTGTTGCCATTGTTCTTGGATGATGAATCATTATTAGAATCATCACCACACGCTACTAAGAAGATCATGCCAAATAAAAGCATTAAAGTGACTGATAGTAACGATAACTTTCTTTTATACATTTTGTTGCCCCCTATTTTTTAATATTTATATTGAAAATCTTCAATATCTTATTTAACAGCACCTAATGTTAGACCTGTGACGAAATACTTCTGCAAAAATGGATATACAAACAAAATAGGTACAGTTGCAATAATCGTAATTGCCATCTTAATGGATTGCGGATTTGTTTGTTTTGCCATATATTGTGCGGAATGCGTGTTTACTCCGGAACTACCTGAAGCACTCGCATTATCTAATATCTTCATTAATTCATACTGTAATGTCGTTAAGCTCTCATTTGTTCTCGCATATAAATACGTATCAAACCAACTGTTCCATTGCCCAACTGCGAGAAATAAGGATATGGTCGCAATAACAGGCATGGATAATGGCAATATAATTCGCGCAAAAATCGTAAAATCATTTGCCCCATCTATTTTTGCAGACTCCTCTAGTGCAACTGGTAAATTATCCATGAATGAGCGGATAACAATAACATTAAATGCACTAATTAACATTGGAAGAATATATACTGAAAACTGATTAATTAAACCTAAATGTCTAATTAGCATGTAATCAGGGATCAGTCCCCCACTAACAAACATCGTGAGTACCAATAATAATGCTACCGGTTTATTAAAGACAAAATCTTTTCGACTAAGTGTATAAGCTAACATTGTACTTGCGATAATACCTGTAACTGTTCCAACTACTGTTCTTGTTACAGACATAATAAATGCCTGTAATAGACGATCATTACTGCTAAATATTTCTACATAATTCGCAAAAGTAAAGTCTCTTGGTAAGATGTGGATGCCACCTTTTGCTGTATCAATCGCATTGTTCAAAGAAATTGCCAATATGTTAAGAAAGGGATATAGCGTAATAACAATGACAAAAATCATACCAAGTGATAAACATATATCAAAAAATGTTACCTTTTTAAAACGTTTCATGCCTATAACCTCCTATTCCTTAGTAAATTCCGCCATCCCCTGTTCTTTTGGCTATGTTATTAAATATAACAATGAGAATTACACTGATGACTGATTTAAAAATACCTATTGCGGTACCGAATGAGTATCTAAACATCCCAATACCATAATTAAGTGCGTAGAGATCTAACACTAATGCTTTCTCTGCTACGATATTATTCCCTAATAGCATCTGCTTCTCAAACCCTATATTAATTAAGTTTCCAATGTTTAAAATTAATAATACAATAATCACTGATCGAATACTCGGTAAAGTAATATGCCACATTTGTCTCCAGCGGCTAGCTCCATCAACTCTTGCTGCTTCATATAACTGTGGATCAATACCAGCCATGGCTGCTAAATAAATGATGGCATTCCATCCTGTTTCTTTCCATACATCTGCCGCTGTCACAATTCCCCAAAACATATCTGGATTAGACATAAATCCGACTGGTCGATCAACAAGATTCAATCCCATTAAAATATTGTTAATCACACCGTCTTGTGAAAGCATTGTTGTAACAATATTGGCTACAATCACCCATGAAACAAAATGGGGTAAATAGGAAACAGTCTGTGTAAGCTTTTTAAACTTTAATAAACGTACTTCATTAATAAGTAATGCAAAACCAATGGAAGATATCGTTCCGAAAACTAATCCTAATACTCCCATACCTAATGTGTTTTTCAAAGCTTGGTAAAAAAGTGGTTCATCAAATAGCACTTTAAAGTGTTTGAAACCTACCCATTCTTGCTCAAAGAAACCAAGCGCAGGATTGTAGTCTTGAAAGGCCATCGACCAACCTGCAAGTGGAATATATTTAAAAATAATTAACCAAATAACAAATGGTAACGACATTAATATTAATGCTTTTTGATTTTTGATTTTTTGCCAAAAGGCATTTTTTTTAGGTGGTGTTGACCCCGCTTTCATTTGTTCAACTGTTTTAGCCACATCTCTTCTCTCCCCATTACACAAATTACTGATACCCAAAGCGCAAGTGTCCGTTTATGACCAACCTAAATCGGGCTTTTCAGGATCAAGGAACATCACAAACATGAACGATTCAATATGATATCATTGTTAATTCATTTATAGTTCCAAATCCGCGCACTTTAACTACACAAAGAAGCAACCTTATGTGTGTAAATACCATATTACATGAGATCGCTTTCAGTTTAAACCCACCAAATAAGACTAAAAAACATGTAAAAATTAGACATTAGTTTGGCGTCTTAGTTTAAAAACCTTGCAGAGCGTTTAAACAAACAAAAAACTGGTCATGCAGGAAACTCCTACAATACCAGTTTTAATGATCACTCATTCATTTTAGTACCATCACCTAGGCCAATCGTTACTTAGGCATGTCACACCTCGTTTACTTTAAATGCTCATCAATATTTTCTATCATTTGAACAAACTCGTCTTTTTTAACGAGGAAATCTACTTGTTCATCTAAGAATACTGCATAATGTTCTTCATCATAAGGAACAAGTTCAACGACTACTTCTTTTTCGCCATTTTCATAATCCATAATGGTATAAGACATTGTAACTTCAGGAGTCGTATATGTTGCGTCATCTACTTCTTGGTCTACTGATAAGCCAACAATTGCTACATAAAGATCCCTAAAAGTTTCATCCTCAATTTGTTGATCATTTATGGTAAAGAGCGCATTAGATTCATTTGTATTTTCATCTTCGCCCTGCTCAACTGTAATGATATAGTTTCCAGCTGGAGACTGAATATCAAGTTGTTTTAAAACATCTAAGGCAATTATTTTTATAAATCTTTCCACAAGATCAAATGCTTGGTAACTATATGGATGTAATGTCGTATTAGCAACGGTAAATATACGATCATCATCTTCTAATTTGGCATAGTACGATCCAGTTGTTGCAGGGGCACCAATTAAAATCGTTTCTTCGTCATCATTAGAACTAAACGTTATTTTAAAGTTCACATCTGTCAATCCATATGTTTCTAAATCCTCATCAGGATCTTCGATTATTTCTAGCCACTCTATATCTTTAATCCCATAAATCATCTCAGACATTGGATTATATTTAACAGAATAAATATTATTATAATGGTCATACATATACCAACCACTTAAATTTGTTCTTGCTTCCTCTTCTGAATAAGGTGATATAGGAGCTAATTCATAAGTTTCGACTCCATTATCAATACTAATCTTCCTTACTTGTTCAGACGTTATTTCAATCACTGATCTATCATATAAATCTTCTTGACTAGATGGGAGTGCATCAATAAGTTGTGAAGATACTTGATAAATTTCCTCTGACTCTAAGAGTTTTACATAATAGAAAGTTCCCTCTTCATTTAGTTTACCAATTGTCAGTTTTTCCTGTATACCTGACTGATTCAATAATGTGATACTTCTCTCTTCCTCAGCACTAAAGACTTCATCAGCCGAAAGGTCTACTTCCTTGGAATGACCACTTAGTGAAAAGATAATCGATACTGCTTGATCAAGCTTATTTAAATTCACCTCTTCTGCAAGTGGCTCGGCAGTTTCCCAATTCCCTTGTTCATTTTTAAGTAGCGTAATTTCATGATCATCACCTTCATTGGTAAGACGAATTTCATTAAAGTCAGCTTCAGACCAAAATAGCGTTGTTTCCTCTTCTTGTATTTCATTTGGAGTAGTATCAGGGTTATCTTTCGTTTTTCTTAGATCTGAAAATACAAGCAACAAGCCGATCACAAGAAAAAAAACAACCACGATACTGATTATTTTAAATTTTAACTTCATTACGATTCCTCCGCATCACTTTCTTGAGACATTTCTTCTTCCATTTGCATCATTGGTTTTTGTAAATTATACATGACAAAATAACCAATCAAGCTGACTGTAAATAATGTACTTAAACTTGGAAAATTAAAATAGATAAACCCAAAAGCGACAATTGTGCTCACATTTAGTAAAGTCGTTTTTATATATTTAAAATTAGCATAAATAGAAATAATAAATAGATTCTTTATTTTCACTTCGAACCTAGAAATGATAGGTAACGCGTAGATCATTATAAATATACAAGCAATGAGCAAAATTAAATAAATCATTGAAAACAAACTTGTATCAGTTTCCGTTTGTAAAATATCAATTAACAATATAAAGATAACCGTCAACTGAATCAACCAATATTTCATCGTCGTGATAAAGTTTGTTTTATAGGCAATAAAAAAATCTTTTGTAGGATGTAAGTCTTTTTCCCTAACGAGTTTCCCTATGCTTGACAGTACAGCGGTTATCGTTGGTCCCATAGGAATTAACGTAATATAAAACAGCAAAATATTTTCAAAAACAAAATCTGCTAAGTAAAACACGATAAAAAACAGCAAATTACAGACAATAAAATAAAAATTTGTAAGAAAAAAATAGTACACATATCTTACCATCGTGTAAATTGGCCGATCTGTTATAGATCTTGACATCGTTTATCCCTCTTCATCTATTCATTTAAATGCGGTGCTGCATTTGAAATTCTTTAGGGCTTAACCCTTCATATAATTTAAAGTTTTTGTAAAAATAATCACTATTTGAATAACCTACCTGTTTTGCTATTTCATACACCTTATATTGTTTATCCAGTAATAGCTTTTTGGCTTCTTCTATTCTTACTTTGTGTAAATATACATTAAAATAGTCGCCAGTTTGGCGTTTGAATACTTTGCCTAAATAAGCACGATTATAATGAAAGAGATCGGCTACTGATTTTAAGGTAATGTCTTTATAGTAATACCGATCAATGTATTTTTTTACCTGCTCAACAATATTTCCTTTTGCTGAACCATAGCCATTAAACTCCTTACTCATTTCTAATAGTTTTTCATAAATCAGCTCAATAATAGCTTGGAGATTTTCTTGTTGGTGAATCGCACTTTCTAATTCATCTCTAGAAATAATGGATAAAGAAGGGTAGTTAGTTTGAATGATCTGTAACATTGAAATGGTCCATTCGAAAATTTCAACTTTAATTCTCTCTTTAGAATACCGTGTAGATTGATAGTATTTTTCTATGGCTAACAGTTCGTTTCGTATGTTCACTGTATCATTGAATTCTAAATAATGAAATAACCGTTCACTATCAATTTCATTACCTAAGTTTGTATTTGTTTTATCCTCAAAATTTAACTCATCATAAATGAGAATATTCTCCTCGCTAAAACTAAAATGAACATCTACAAGTTCTTTTACTTGATGGTAAGACTTCACAACCTTTTCTATTTCATCAACCATACTGCCTAGCATCAGTACAATATGGTCATCACCGTACAGACTCAATCTTTCCGAAACCCTATTCACAAAGGATTTCACTTCTGATTCTTCCATACCAATAAATAGTAAATGATTATGACTATCTCTTCTTATGATTTTGATTTGGTCAGGTATTTGTTCTACTTCATTCGTTAACCACTGATAATTTGCCTGATCCATTTCAGATGAAATTCTAGCAACTTGAAGGTGCTTATTTCCCAAATACTCTTTCATTTCTTGGGAAACATCATCTAATTCAGATTCTAATAATGCGCGCAATGACTTGTCTTCATTGAGTTGATTATATAACTCCAACTGACTTGCTAACTTTTTTTCCTCATCTCTTTCCATTGCTATCTTCTCAAGGATCTCAACCAATTCGTGTTCATCAATTGGCTTTAATAAATAGGATTCGATTCCATACCCCATCAATTCTTTTGCATAAGAAAAGCTCGAATAAGCAGTCAAAATTATAATTTTCACTTGATTGTTTTCATTTCTAACTTGCTTGACTAAATCAATTCCTGATAAACCAGGCATGCGAATATCTAGTAAGATAAGGTCAGGTTGATGGGAGCGTATTTTATTTAATCCATCACGTCCATCCACCCCAACAGCACATATTTCATAACCATATTCATTCCATGAAATTACATTTTTTAAACCTTCTCTAATAATTGGTTCGTCATCAATGATGAGTACTTTCTGCATATTCATCTCTTCCCTTCCAAATAGGCAAGCTTAATGTTACAGTTGTACCTTGTCCTAATGTACTTTTCATCTTTAATCCATATTCTTCTCCATAATGAAGCTTGATCCTTTTATTTACATTGTGTAACCCTATTCCGTGTATGACTTCATGCTCTTCCTCAATATTGCTTAACTCTTGTTCTAATCTGGACAATGTTAATTCATCTATACCAACACCATTATCAATCACTTGGATAATCAGCTTACTATGATTTTCTAAAACAATGATTTGAATAAAACTATCATCTTTTTCAGCAACACCATGAATCACTGAATTCTCTACTAATGGCTGTAATAATAATGGAAAAACACGATAATGTTCTATATTACAATATATACTTACTTCAAAATTAAATCGATCGCCAAATCTCATTTTTTGAATATCTAAATATGTTGTCACAAGATCTAGTTCTGATTGTAAAGGAATGGGTTGATTAGTAACCTCTAAGCTAGATCTCATCATCTTACTTAACTTTTTAACGATATCTGCTACCTCATGATCATGATTGATCAATGCCTTCATACGAATCATTTCTAGTGTATTATACAAAAAGTGCGGGTTGATCTGGCTTGCTAACATTTTAAACTCTGATTCTTTTTGTCTTCTTTTCGACTGTTCCTCATTTATTTTATGAATATATACTTCATCAATCAGCTGCTGGATACTTTCAACCGTTTTATCTAAATCGCGGTATACTTCTCCAATTTCATCTCCACCTAAATCACGTTTTTCTATACTCAGTTTTCCTTGGGCTACATTATCCATGGCCGTTCTTAATGTATAAATTCTGCGATTAAATGACCGAATATATAGGACGATCAAAGTAATGGATAAAAGTAATGACAGGCTAACCACGATAAATCCACGGATGAGCACACGATCAGAATCTTGAATAACATCCTGGATAGGAATAATTGCAGAAATTTGTATTAAATTTTCTAACGTTTTTTTAGGTTGGAATGATCGTAAATATATTTTAACATGCTCATCATTTAAATCTAAGTCATAGATAAATGACTTGTTCTCAGTTGAAAGCAATTCTTCATCTATAAATGCGGGTTTCCCTCCAATGTATGTTTGATCTTTACTATGAACAATGACGTCACTATCTAATGTAATAAATACGTCAAACAATTCTTGTTTAGAAATGGATGATAGGTCATCAGGAGAAATGTAGATGTTTAATACGCCGAGTAGTTCATTACTTCCGCCATATACAGCTCTTGTTAATGTTAAGTATGTTTCTTTTGTCCAACTATCCTTTATAAATTCCCATGTGATATAGCCTTTTTTTTCGACTGCTGTTTGATACCAATCTTTTTGTTGAATTTCTTCATCTGCATAAATAAAATGTGAGTCGGTAATCATATTTTTGGTCATATAAAAGCGAATGTTTTCAACTTCACTGTAATATTTTAAATATTCATCAAATATAGGATGATTTTGATAAGCTGTATATATTTCCAAGTTGCTTTGATATTCTTGGTTGAGCAATTTTTTTAAGTCTTCATTGATATATATTAAATCAGATATGTTAATCGCTCGATCTAAGATTGCATTTAATCTCATTTCTAGTTTATCAACATTCGCATCTACATCATTGATGGCATTATTTAATACGACATCTCTCATACTATAGTTTAAGTATAAACCAACTAATAATATAGGGATTACAGTTGCAATTAAATATGTTCCTAATAATTTCGTTTTTACTTTTTTATTCGTAAATGGGCGAAACAACTTATGGATAAATTTCATATACGCAACCCCTTCCCTTATTATCTAGTTAAATCTTCTATTATACTACCATCTATCAGTGGTAATTTCACAATCTATTTCCATCATGGCTATGTAAAAAAATAAATACCTTTTCTATAAAATTAACACTGCAAACACCCAATAGATGAACCAAACTACGAACTAATGAATATAGTTTTAGCACTATCCTTCTGGAAGCCCGCAGCCCGTTCACACTTCGCTTTCCGTGGTGCTTGAAGAATTGAGAACCATTCTTCATTGCTGGTGAGCCATCGGTGTGCTAATCGCACACCGCCGTCTCACCGATGCTTCTCCTCCCACATGGGTGAAGAATAAAAATCATTCTTCATTAGTCTACGTGTGAACGGGCTGCTCAGTAT
>Ga0209487_1004642_pt1 | contig 10475 bp, 8 predicted proteins | sample Poulit2012_FD_187524 | JGI IMG/M metagenome (GOLD analysis project Ga0209487, IMG submission 187524) | Agricultural soil microbial communities from Georgia to study Nitrogen management - Poultry litter 2012 (SPAdes) (version 2) | ecosystem: Environmental > Terrestrial > Soil > Agricultural land... | reverse complement strand
AAATAGAAATTCAACATATTTTTCAAGAAAAACTCTCACACCTGCTAGAGTTAGAGTAACTTTTTCACTATGTTTAATAGGTAAATCATTTTTTTAATGTTTAAAATTGAATAATTAACGATAATGGAATAAGAAATATTATAATTTTTAGTGTTCTTATTCTGCGGTATTTTTGATTAATATTTGATATAATTATTCTATGTAAAAAGTATAAGTAATAAGAAAGGAATGAAGGATGGAAATTGGAAAGAATTGGAGACGACTATTAAGCTTATTGGTAATCGTAGTATTAATATATTGGGCAGTAAATAATATGTTAATGATACAAAGTTTTGTAAATGCATTAATATCAGCTTTTCAGCCTTTTATTTTCGGGGCTTCATTTGCTTTTATACTCAATTTACTTGTTAAAAGAATTGAAAATTGGTTAATGAAATGGCAAAAAGAGTATAAAAGTTGGTTTCGTATATTAGCTATTATATCCTAATTTATGTTTGTTATTCTTATTTTGTTTTTCTTAGTTTTCTTAGTTATTCCTGATTTAGAGCGTACTGTTACTTCTTTTATTGAAGTCGTACCGAATCAAGTTTCGGTTATTATTCAGTGGGTGAATCATTTTTTCGATAATAATACTGAAATTATTCAGTTTGTTCAGAATTTAGATATTGATTTAAATTCTATTCAGCAAGAGTTAATTAATTATGCTCAAACTTTTGCTACCAATACTTTAGGGAATATTGTAAGCTTTATAACAGGAGCTGTAAATAGTGTAGTTACAATATTTATAGCTATTGTATTTGCATTTTTTCTACTGACCAACAAAGAAAAAATTATTCGACAATTAAAAAAAGTTATTTATAGTATTTGGTCATTAAAATGGGCAAATTATTTGATTAATGTTGGACAAAAAGCCAATGAAATTTTCTCGAATTTTGTTGGTGGAGCGATTATAGAAGCTTTCATTCTGGGGATCTTAGTTTATATAGGAATGCTAATCTTTAGCTTCCCTTTTAAATTATCAATCTCGGTTGTTACAGGTGCACTAGCATTAATTCCAATCTATGGAGCAATAATAGGTGGCGTTATAGGTTTTATTTTAATATCCGTTGTTAATTTTAAACAAGCCGTTTTATTTATTGTTTTTATTGTTATTATCCAACAAATTGAAGGAAATATTATCTATCCCAGAGTGGTTGGAAATAAAGTTGGATTACCTAGTATTTGGGTAATGGTTAGTGTAACGGTTGGAGGCTCGTTTTTTGGACTTATCGGAATGCTAGTAAGTGTGCCCTTAGTTTCTGTTATTTACTCATTAATATCAGCAACAGTAAATTATCGCTTGGAAACTGCAGGGCTTAATATAGATACTGATTCAAAAAATCTTTAGCAAGCTATAAAAGATAAAGTGCATATTCATCAAAAATGAATATGCATAGCTTTCTTTCTTATTGATTTTTATAATCTTGTTAATTATTTTGTTTATTAGAAGTATATTAAGGAGTTGTCATGTTGAATAGAAAAAAGAAAATTCAGATTAAAGATTTAGTTGCAATAGGTGTTTATACGGCATTATATTTTATTATGGTTGCTATTTCTGCTTTACTTGTTGTTTTTATTATTCCAGGATATTCTTATGTCTTTATTCCAGTGGTTTCTGCTTTGTTATCAGGCACTATTTTTATGTTGCTGGTGGCTAAGGTCCCAAGATTTGGAGCAATCACGATTATGGGTTCCGTTATGGGGATCTTCTTTTTTATTATGGGTCGTTTTCCAGGAGCATTATTTATATGTATTGTAATTGCCCTTGTCGCGGATGGCGTGGCGTACTTGTTTCAGTATAAAAATAAATTAGGTATTCTATTAAGTTATTTAGTTTTCTCATTTAGTACAATAGGTCCTGTAGTCCCAATGTTTATCTTTCCAAATGTATATGTCAAACAGTTGGAGGAAATCGGTCATGATGCATCCTATATTGAAGGAGCTTTTAGTAATATTTCACAAACCACTTTTATTTTATTAATAGGGGGAATTATTGTAGCGGCAATTATTGGTGGAGTATTTGGACAAAAAATGATGAATAAACACTTCGAAAAAGCAGGTATTGTATAATGAAGACAGTGTTAGACCCACGTGTAAAATTATTACTATTAATTTTGGCAGCTGTTTATATTAGTATACAAATGAGTTTTCAAATAGAATTACTCTTAATTTTAATTTATGTTGGACCGCTTTTTATGGCTGGACTTTATTCGTTAACTTTCATTTTTTTATCTTTTTACTTATTCCAATTGCTTATTACACAATTTGTTGTCCCTCACATTAATGCTGCTTTTGTTATTTATATTATTTCGTTTTTAGTTTTTGGTTTGCGGTCATTATTACCAAGTATAATTGCTGGCACGTATTCAATAAAAACGACTACTGTTAGTGAATGGATTGCAGCTTTCAAAAAAATACATCTTCCTAATTGGCTACTTATTCCTTTAGCTGTAATCGCTAGGTTTTTTCCCACTATTCGAAAAGATTATCAGCGTATTCGTCAAGCTATGGCTTTTAGAGGGATAGGAACTGGTTTTTGGGCTTTAATAAAACATCCTATTCAAACATTAGAATTTATATTAATTCCTTTACTAATGAATGCCACTAAAGTTGCTGAGGATTTAACAATTTCATCTTTGACCAAAGGACTTGGTTTACCAGGGAAACATACATCTATCGTAGAGTTAAAATTGACTGCATATGACTGGGTCTATATTGTTTTTGCTTTTGTACCGCTCGCATTACATTTAGGAGGAGTTTTTTCATGAAATCTATTATCAAAAGTGAACATGTTTCATTTCAATATTTACATAGTAAGGCTCCTTTTTTAAAAGATATTCATTTTGAAGTGAAACCAGGAGAATGTATTCTGATATGTGGAGCGAGTGGAAGTGGGAAAACTTCTTTTTCAAGATTGTTAAACGGTATTAGCCCTAATTATATAGAAGGTGAGTTAAAAGGGAATATACGTACTGCTGATTTAAAAGCAGGAGAAGCAAAGATAGAAGAGTACCTTCCAATTGTTGGAAGTGTCTTTCAAAATCCTAAAACACAACATTTTGCTGTAGATACAACCAGTGAGCTTGCTTTTCCTTTAGAAAATATTGGAGAAGATCCTGATAGTATTCGAAAACAAATTAATGAAAAGACAGATGCCTTTCAAATTTCCAATTTATTAGACCGTAATATTTTTGAACTATCAGGTGGTGAGAAACAACAAATAGCCTTTGTAGCAGCCAACATGTTGAATCCTAATATTTTAATTTTAGATGAAGTCACCAGTAATTTGGATCAAAAAGCGATAAATAAAATGACACAAATGGTGCAACAATTAAAAAGTAAAAATATGACGATTATAATTTTTGAACACCGTCTTTCATGGGCAAAAGATGTTGTCGATCGCTATGTTTTATTTGAAGATGGTAAAATAATAAATGAATGGTCTGCTTTTGAATTCAATGAAATGACGAATGAAGAGCTCCATCACCTTGGTTTACGTTCAATGAATTTATCTTCGTATCGAAAAAAGATCCAAGAAAAAAGAAGTCCATTAACTGATAACAAAAAGAGTATATTACAAACGAAAGATTTAGAGATTGGTTATTCAAATCGAAAAGTTTTATCCAAGCTAAATTTAAATTTCCACTCAAACAATATTACCGGATTAATGGGGGCTAATGGTACAGGAAAATCCACCTTAGCAAACACTTTAACAGGATTACAAGAACCCATTTCAGGAGAAGTTTTGTGGAATGGAGAAAAGATAACATCCAAACAATTAATCAAAAAAAGTTTTCTCGTGATGCAAGATATGAATTACCAACTTTTTAGTGATTCAGTTGAAGATGAAATTCTTTTGGGCTCTAAATATCCCAATAATTTAGATGAGGTAGTTGAAACGTTAAACTTAACTCCTTATCAAAAAAGACATCCAATGAGTTTGTCTGAAGGACAAAAGCAAAGAGTGGCCATTGCTTCAGCCATTCTATCGGGTAAAGAAATCATCATTTTTGACGAGCCTACAAGTGGACTAGATTATTTACATATGAAACGTTTTGGACAGTTATTAGAGAGATTAAAAACAAAACAACGCGTTATTATTGTCATCACACATGATGAAGAACTGGCTGCAGAGTGGTGTGACTCGATTATTAAATTATAAAATAAATTGTATTTTAAGGCATTGATCATCCTCAATGTCTTTTTTTGAATATAAACAATATTAATTGTATGGACTATCCTATTATTGCTAGTATTGAGTTAAATATATTAAGAATAAGGAGAGTGAATATAGTGGGAAAACTTGCTGAACAAGTTGCTTTAATATATGGTGGAACTTCTGGGCTCGGAGAAGCTACTGCAAAATTATTTGCAAAAGAAGGAGCTAAAGTGGCCATTGCTGGAAGATCAGTTGAACGTGGCAATAAGATCGTCCAAGAGATTAACAATAATGGCGGAGAGGCAATATTTGTAAAAGTTGATCTAATGGATGGAGAACAGACTAGACGCTCTGTTCAAGATACAGTGGATGCTTTTGGTACGATTGATATTTTATATAATGGAGCAGGAATATTAGATAAATATGAAGATATTGTCCATACAAGTGAAGATACATTTGACTCAGTTATAAACCTTAATCTTAAAGCAGTCTTTAATACTACAAAAGAAGTTATGCCAATATTGACGGAGAAAGGGCGGGGGACCATAATTAATATAGGTTCTCAAGGAAGTAAGTTTGCAGGGGTTGGCGGCATTAGCTATGTATCAAGTAAACATGCGCTGGTAGGCTTTACAAAACAATTAGCTTATGACTATGGACCCAAAGGAATAAAAGCAAATTTATTAGCCCCAGGTTATATTGATACACCAATGACAGAAGATGTAGAAGAAAAACGTCTACAAGAAATACCAAACCAAAGAGCAGGAAAACCAGAAGAAGTAGCAAAATTAGCATTATTCTTAGCCTCAGAAGATTCAAACTATATGAATGGTACAGAAGTGTATATGGATGGTGGCTGGACCGTCGGACGATGACGAGAAGTTTAGTGAAGAACTTGAGACTAAAATCTCAGGTTCTTTTTTACATATTTTACGATTTTTCCAATAAAAATCTCTTTTTATAATTGTTATTAGATTCACAAACTTTGGTATAGCAAAAGTTTGTCATCGCTTGTTTATTATTAATTAAGTTCACAAACATTATATTAATATGTTTTCATATATAAAATGAATACGTTTTCACTTTGTTAAAAGTTTCACAAAAGGCTTTACTTTTTATTTTTTCATGCTTATAATGTATTTGAATTAATCAATAAAGATTATTAAAGGAGATGCAAAAATGGTTGAAAAAGTAAAAGAACCAGAAGTTTCTGTAGTAGATAATATTGATAAATTGGTCCAAAAAGGATCCAAAGCACTGGAAAAATTTAGAGATTATAACCAGGAAGAAGTAGATTATATTGTAGCAAAAGCTTCAGTAGCTGCTTTAGAACAACACGGAAAATTAGCTAAGTTAGCCATCGATGAAACAAAACGCGGAGTTTTTGAAGATAAAGCCACTAAAAACTTATTTGCCTGTGAACATGTGATTAATAATATGCGACATTTAAAAACCGTTGGAATCATTGAAGAGGATGAAGTAAATGGTATTACAACAATAGCTGATCCATTAGGGGTTATCTGTGGAATTACACCAACTACAAACCCTACTTCTACAACAATTTTTAAATCTCTCATTGCTTTAAAAACACGTAATCCAATTATCTTTTCTTTTCACCCATCTGCTATTAAATGTTCAATAGCTGCAGCAGAAATAGTATATGAAGCAGCCATTAAAGCAGGAGCTCCAAAAGATTGTATTCAATGGATTGAAAAACCATCAATCGAAGCAACTAATGCTTTGATGAACCATGAAGATATTGCAACGATTCTTGCAACAGGTGGAAATGCGATGGTGAAAGCTGCTTACTCTTGTGGTAAACCCGCCCTTGGAGTTGGTGCAGGAAATGTACCGGCTTATGTTGAAAAAACATGTAATATTCCACAAGCTGCTCATGATGTTGTAATGAGTAAATCTTTTGATAATGGTATGGTTTGTGCTTCTGAATCTGGCGCAATTATTGATAAAGAAATTTATAAAGATTTTGTTAATGAATTGAAAACTTATCACACTTATATTGTAAGTGCTGAAGAAAAAACCCTTCTTGAAAAATATGTCTTTGGAGCAACCGCTAATAGTTCTCAAGCAAAAAATGCGAAACTAAATCCTGATGTTGTTGGTATGAATGCAACAGAAATTGCCAAAAATGCTGGTTTTGAAGTTCCAAATGGTACAAGTATTTTAGGTGTAGAAATCAAAGAAATTGGAGAAAGAGAACCTATGTCTCGTGAAAAATTATCTCCAATTCTAGGACTATACAAAGCAAAATCACAAAAAGACGGAATTGAAAATGCGAAAAAAATGGTAGAATTCCATGGTTTAGGGCACTCAGCCTCTATTCATACCGCAGACGAAGAATTATCAAAAAAATACGGTGATGAAGTAAAAGCTATTCGTATAATCTGGAATTCACCTTCTACTTTTGGAGGAATTGGAGACGTTTATAATGCCTTTGAACCTTCTTTAACCTTAGGATGCGGTTCATACGGAAGTAATTCAGTGGGGGGTAACGTCAACGCTCACCATCTTCTCAATATTAAAAAAGTAGGGAGACGTAGAAATAATATGCAATGGTTTAGAGTACCTTCTCGAATTTATTTTGAACGTGATTCAATTCAATACTTGCAAAAAATGCGTAATGTTGAAAAGGTTATGATAGTTACAGATAATGCAATGGTTGAATTAGGATTTGTAGACCGTATTATTGAACAGTTACATTTAAGAAGAAACAAAGTTATTTATCATATCTTTAATGATGTTGAACCTGACCCAGATATTAAAACTGTTCGTAAAGGTGCAGAAGCCATGCATGAATTTCAACCGGATACTATTATTGCATTAGGTGGAGGTTCTCCAATTGACGCGGCTAAAGCGATGTGGTTATTCTATGAACAACCTCAAATTGATTTTAATGATTTAGTACAGAAATTTATGGATATACGTAAACGTGCTTTCCGTTTCCCATTACTAGGTGAAAAAGCTAAATTTGTAGGTATTCCTACAACTTCTGGTACAGGTTCAGAAGTGACACCATTTGCTGTAATTTCTGATAGAGAAAATAATATGAAATATCCTTTAACAGATTATGCATTAACTCCAACAATTGCAATTGTTGATCCATCATTTGTTATGACAGTTCCAGCAAACGTGGCTGCAGATACTGGTATGGATGTTTTAACTCATGCGATGGAAGCTTATGTCAGTACAATGGGAAATGATTATACGGATGGGTTAGCGTTACAAGCAATCAAACTTGTATTTGAAAATCTAGAACAATCGGTTAAAGTAGGAGATTTTGAATCCCGTGAGAAAATGCATAACGCTTCAACTATTGCGGGTATGGCCTTTGCTAGTGCCTTCTTAGGAATATCTCACTCCATGGCTCATAAACTTGGTGGAGTTTTCCATACCGTTCATGGTGCAACAAACGCTGCTCTCTTACCGTATGTTATTCGTTATAATGGAACTCGTCCTTCTAAAACATCTAATTGGCCTAAATACAATACTTATCGCGCAGATGTCCATTATCAAGAAATTGCTAAAGTATTAGGTTTACCAAGCGAAACACCTGAAGAAGGAGTGGCTTCATTAGCTCAAGCCGTTTATGATTTAGGTAAAAAGATTGGTGTTAAAATGAGTTTTAAAGAACAAGGCTTAGATAAAGATGAATATATGTCAAAAATTTCTGAAATTGCTTATTTAGCTTACGAAGACCAATGTACACCATGTAATCCACGTTTGGCTTTAGTGAGTGATATGGAAGAAATTTTAGCAGATGCTTACTATGGTTATGAAAAACAACCAGGAAGAATTAAATAAGTTAATTATTAAATTTAATTCATACAGCCCCTTTATTTTAAACCAATAAAGGGGCATTTTTTTAAAAGAATGAATGATTAAAATAATTTGAAATATGTGAATTTACATGTTAAATTACAGATAGATAAAAAAGGAGAGGTATATAGATGTTAGCTTCAATAAGATTACGTTAAGAATGGCAATAAAAAGCAGTTCAATCTTATCGATTAGATTGGCTTATTTGTCATGCTTAAAAAATCTTTATTGGGCGATATATCTATTAATAGTAATTCTTCTGGAGTAGAGGGAATTTATCTATTTGCGTACCCAAAATATGATTATTTTTGCAGATTAAAGCCGATAAGACTTTGACCTGCATTTTTTATTGCCTAACTGAGTTGATTAAGAAGGAATAATAAAATGCAGGAGGAATTATAAATGGAAAATCTTGTACTTGAATTAAATCATATTGAAAAGAGTTTTATGAGTAAAAATGTATTAACTATCGATTGTTTAAAAGTTTATGAAAACGAAAAAATTGGCATTATTGGAGGAAATGGAGAAGGGAAATCAACGCTGCTCAATTTAATTGCTGGTAAGTTATTCCCTGATAGTGGAAAGATCCATCGAACCATTGATTTTGAATACTATGAGCAAATCAAAGAAAACATTAGACCCGATTATATGAAAATTGACCCAGAATATTTATCTCGTCTAGATGTGCCAGATCATAAAGTCGCACATTTGAGTGGTGGAGAACAGACGCGTTTACGACTCGCTGAATACTTTTCAACCTATCAATTTGGTCTTTTGATGGATGAACCAACGACACATTTAGATACAGAAGGTATCCAATTTTTAGTGGATCAGCTAAAATATTATTATGGGACACTAATGGTAGTTAGCCATGACCGTTACTTTTTAGATGAAGTGGTAGATACCATCTGGGAAGTAAAGGAAGGCAAAGTAACCGTATATCCGGGAAATTATTCTAGCTATCAACAACAAAAAGAACAAGAGCTCGTTGAACAACAGAACGCTTATGAGAAATTTACTAAAGAAAAATATCGTTTAGAAAAAGCAGCAAAAGAAAAACAAAAACATGCAGAAAAATTAACGAATATAAGCAAAAAACAGAAAAGTCGATCCGTGAAGCCGGATCGCTTATCTTCTTCAAAACAAAAAGATACCGTACAAAAGGCGGCTCATAAATCTGCTAAAGCGCTCCAAAAAAGAGCGGAACAATTAAAAACCGTTGAAAAAGTGGAAAACAATCGTTCCATTCAGTTCCCCGAACCAGAAAATTTACAGATGCATAATGATTTTCCAATTATAGGTCAGAAAGTCACGATTCAAAAAGGAGAAAAATGTCTATTTAATGAAGCAAATTTCCAATTTCCGTTAGAAAAACGGATTGGTATTGTAGGACCAAATGGATCTGGAAAATCTACTTTATTAGAGCACATTATCACAGATGGTGAAGGAATCACTTTGTCAAATAAAATTGTCTTTTCTGTTTATAAACAGATGGCTTACCAATTAGCTGAAGATAAAACAATATTAGAATTCTTGAAACAGGACACTCATATGGAAGAGTCTATTATTCGCAGTATTTTAAATAATCTAGGATTCTCTCAAACTGAAATTGTAAAAAAGCTTATCACAAATTTAAGTGGTGGAGAAGCTACTCGTTTAGTAATTGCGAAGTTATTTACAATCCCAAGTAATATTTTAATCTTAGATGAACCAACAAATTTTATCGATGTGCAGACAATTGAAGCTCTAGAGGTTTTAGTAAAGAGTTATAAAGGAACTGTTTTATTTACTTCCCATGATAAATATTTTGTAGAAAATGTAGCCGAACAAATTTGGCGAATAGAAGATCAGCAGTTGAAGCTGATTGAATATTAGTATGATAAAAGATTAGTTGAATATAAGGTATAAGCCAATTCATCAATGAATGAATTGGTTTTTATTTTATAAGGGAATTTGACAAAAACGATTTCACATGGTACTTTATAACCAACTTATATAGAAAAGAGGGCAAAATTAAAACGATGCGCAACTAATCCTATTTTTCCAAGAAATAGAGATAAATAAAATTTTGACTACGGCATTCGTATGTCTTATTTTATTCTATCTATTTTGTCGAACTGGAATAATGGGGGGTAGGGGCAGACTCTATATTTTTAAGTATAGATATCTTTAATTTGCCGAAGCTTAGTGTGCTCCCATTATGAATGAGGGGCTATTTTTTATGCCTCCAGATTTTAGTCTAGTGGTATATAGTCAAGTGGAAAAACAATAAATATTTGCCAAGAAAAGTGAATTTTGAGCGCACTGAACTAAGCCCCTAAAAAAGCAATTTTTTTAGGAACGTTCAAAGGAAGTCGTCAAATAACATTCGTGTTATTTACTTTATCCGCTCCTTTGGTGGCGCATAAAGTTGGTGGTTGCGTAGTAGGACATCCACCAGACG
>Ga0209487_1004641_pt1 | contig 10475 bp, 10 predicted proteins | sample Poulit2012_FD_187524 | JGI IMG/M metagenome (GOLD analysis project Ga0209487, IMG submission 187524) | Agricultural soil microbial communities from Georgia to study Nitrogen management - Poultry litter 2012 (SPAdes) (version 2) | ecosystem: Environmental > Terrestrial > Soil > Agricultural land... | reverse complement strand
GTTTATGCAAGCTTTGTAAATAAGCTTTCGGTTCCATGTTGCCCTTTAAAAAGTTCGTAACGATTTCACCGCGGGAACGCTTTCCTGTTTGATTGAAATATTTCGGATCTCGGTAATTGGTTAAAGCGGCGAAACGGCCATTTTTAGTAATTCCAAGCCAGGTCCCCTTCGCTTCTAAATCGCGTCCGGCGAGAATATTCGGTTCATCTTCCCAAAAGTGAACTTCCTTCGTAGGACGTTGATAAAATTCATCGCGATTGGCTGCAAGGATTAATTTGTAATTGGGGTGTTCTTGAAAAAGAAAGCTGACGATACACATGAAAGTTACCCCCTTTTGATTGCGTTAATTTAAAAAGAATTGCAAGGATTAATGACGTTCGCGCTTCGTCACTCCGAGCGTACAGCGGGATATACAAATTAAACGATCTTCTTCATCGCGGATCTCGATGTTCCAGACCATCGACGTGCGCCCAATATGAATCGGGGTACCAGTAGCCGTGACGACACCTTCCCGTTTACTTCGAACGTGGTTTGCATTAATTTCCATTCCGAATACTGCTTGTTTTGCTAAATCGACATGCAAAGAGCCTCCGATACTAGCAACCGTTTCAGCAAGTAAGACACTCGCCCCACCATGTAAATAACCATGAGGTTGTCGTGTTCTTTCATCGACAGGCATCGTCATGATAACTTTTTCTTTTTCAATTGATTTTATTTCAATACCTAGCAAATCTAACAACGTTGTATCTAAGTTTTCGAAATTCATTTTGTATTCCCCCATTATTTCTTCCTTTATCTTTATTATACCTCTTTTCTTATAGGAAGGAGCTAATAAGTAATCCAATTCCTAATAATAGCCCGTAAATCGTGTTCGTCTGACCAGTTGCAACCATCGCTGGCATCATCTCTAACGGTTCAGTTTTACCGCGGAACTTTACGATTACTTCTACTGCTTTAATTACACTTAATAAAGAAAGTAGTGCCCAAATTGGTAAGACATTAACAATGACAAAGTAAAGGGTTAATCCGTAAGCAATCACAAATAAGCTAGCTAAAAAAACAATCGCATTTTTTCTACCAATTAAAATCGCAATCGTCTTACGTCCGCTTTCTTTATCGTTATCTAAATCCCGAATATTGTTTGAAAGTAAAATCGCACCGATAAAAATCGCAATCGGAATTGAAATGAGTAGGACTTCCTTCGTTACGGTTAAGGTTTGAATGAAATAACTAATACCAATCATAACTGTCCCCATTAAAAATCCAGCGGCTATTTCACCGAAGGGCGTATAGGCAATCGGAATCGGCCCACCGGTATATAGATATCCAATTAACATGGAGAAAGCGCCGATTGCAGCAATCCACCAACTCGTCATCGCTGAAATATAAATACCGATTAAAACGGCAATACCAAAAAAAATAAAACCTAATCGTAATACAGTTTTTGGCGCTATTCCGTCGCGTACAATTGTTCCACCAATTCCGACGGATTGTTCTGTATCGAGACCAAGCACGTAATCGTAGTATTCGTTAAACATATTCGTCGCTGCTTGAATAAGTAAAGCGGCAATCATCATTGCACTAAAAAGCCAAAGATGAAAAACTTGTTCGACGATGTAAGCATACATCGTTCCGACAAAAACTGGAATAAAAGATGCAGTCAATGTATGAGGTCGCAACAGTCTCCACCATACTTGAAAACCGTCACGTTCGTTTAAAACCTTTTTTATTTCTACTGTTTTATCTCCCATTGTAAACTCCTTTTACACATAGATATTCAGTTTACATTTTAAAGTAAGGAAGAACGATCTGTCAATTTAACGAAAGACAAGATAGAACGAAGGCGTTTTCAATAAAACTTATTGAAATATGGATTGTCTTTTTTCTAATCATTTCCTAGGTAAAACGATATGATTTCCTTGAGTATCAGTACATAAAGGAATAGAATAGTATAGGAATAGTTGGACGAGTTTTCGTGGAGGTAAAGATAATGGTACAAATGAAAGAAATGACGTTGCAGTCATTTATCGGAAAGGCGAAAGAAAAACTTTCCGAAACGGCAGAACAAATATTGATAAGTTGGACTGAAGAAATCGCTCCACTTTCAATGATAGATTTATTGAAACGAACAGAGCGCTCGGAGGAGAACCGGCTATTTTGGGCTAATAACGAGCGTAATTTTATGTTGTTAGGATTTGGAACTACCGAGACGATTGTCGCAGAAGATGATCGTTACGATAAATTACAGGAAAAATGGGATTACCTCGTTGAAGAAGCGTACGTTTATAACCCTTACAAAGAAGAGGGGACAGGTTTAACAGCTTTTGGTGGAATGAGTTTTGACCCACTTCATGAAGGAAGTGAAATGTGGAGGCTGTTTCCGACGAGTCAGTTGACGATTCCACGTTATTTAATTGTTTTTAATAATGGCACTTATTATTTCACTGTCAATCGTTATATTGAAGAAAGTGAAGATATAAATACTATTGTTAATGAAGTAGAAAATACGTTAGCCTTATTACAGGAGGAACGAACAGAGGATCACTCTTTTAGACAAAAAATCGTCGAACAAATCGAAAAGGACCCCGAAGGTTGGAAAGCTTCCGTGCAACGAGCAGTCGATACGATTCGAGCGAACAAAGCTGAAAAAATCGTTTTGGCCAGAGAGTTACGCTTATCCTTTGCTCATCGTGTTCAAATTAGTGTTCTTGTTGAAAGGCTAATGGCATCACAAGCTCAAGCATATGTCTTTGCTTATGAACAAGGTGACGATTGCTTTATCGGAGCGAGTCCGGAACGATTAGTTTACGTTCGCGGTGATTCTCTTTTATCTACTTGTCTTGCAGGTACTGCTCCTCGGGGTAAGGATGAGGTAGAGGATAAACAGATTGCCAACGAGCAACTTTTATATAATGATAAAAACCGTGAAGAACACGACCACGTCGTACAGATGATAAAAACGAGTATTACACCGTTTTGTAAAGAAATTAATATACCTGATACACCAGTAATTTTAACATTGCGAAACTTACAGCACTTATACACACCAGTAACGGCAACGTTAAAAGAAGGGGTATCTGTGTTCCAACTAATTGAAGTGTTACATCCAACGCCTGCTTTAGGAGGAGTACCAACGGATAAAGCACTAGCGTTTATTCGAGAAGAAGAGCACTTTGATCGGGGTTGGTATGGTGCTCCTATCGGTTGGCTCGATCATAATGGAAATAGTGAATTTGCCGTTGCAATTCGTTCGGGGTTAGCCCAAGATGATGAAATGTCCCTTTTTGCTGGTTGTGGTGTAATGGCAGATTCAGATCCAGAAGAAGAATATGAGGAAACAGCAGTGAAGTTTTTACCGTTGTTAACGATTTTGGAGGATTAAGGATGAATTATACGGAAGCATTAACACGTTATACGGCGAATTTTGTCGATGAACTTGTCGTCAATGGCTTGCGAGATGTCGTTATTTCCCCTGGTTCGCGCTCGACACCTTTAGCCGTATTAGTTGCGGAACATAAAGAAATAAATGATTGGATTGTAGTCGATGAACGTTCGGCGGGCTATTTTGCCCTTGGAATTGCCCAAGCGACGAATCGACCAGTAGCTCTCGTATGTACATCGGGAACGGCTGCAGCGAATTATTTTCCTGCTGTAGTTGAGTCATATTATGCTCGAGTACCGCTCCTTGTACTTACTGCTGACCGTCCCCACGAACTAAGGGATATCGGCGCATCACAGACGATTGACCAAATTAAAATGTATGGTGAGTTTGTCAAAAGTAACTTTGAAATGGCACCGCCAAAGGCTGATAAATCAACAATTCATTATGCTCGAAATCGTGCTCGTCGTGCTATTAAACATAGTCTAGTCGATAATCCGGGTCCTGTACATGTTAATTTTCCGTTCGATGAACCTTTAATGCCGGATATTTCGTTAAAAGACTTGTGGAAACGTCCAGCAAACAATCATGAAATAAAAATATTTAAAGGAAAAAAACAACTCGATTCAGAAACGATTGAGGATTTAGTGCAGTTGATAGAGGAGAACGATAATGGGCTTTTTGTTTGTGGACCACAGACGGATGCAAATTTAGTAAATGCATTATTAACATTAAGTGAAAAGTTGAACATACCGTTGTTAACGGATCCTTTATCTCAGTTACGGACGAATCCGAAAGTAAATCGAACGGTAATTGGAACATATGACTCCTTACTTCGCTCAGCAACTATCCGGAAGCAAATGAAACCAGATTATATCATTCGATTCGGTGCGATGCCGATATCGAAGCACTTTTCCTTCTATGTAAAAGAACATGCTCATGTACCTCAATACGTAGTTGAAAATTATAATCACGTTCGTGAACCGATGAATTTAGAAAGCCATTATATTCTTGCTGATGGGGCAACGCTTTGTAAGGAGTTAGCTACTCATATTACACAAAAAAATGGAGCGTCTTCAGATTGGCTCGAACAATGGGTGCAAATGGAAACAACTGCTAGGGAAGTTTTAAGGGAAACGCATGAACATGCTCAATTGACGGAGGGTACAGCTACCCGGGTCGTATTAGAACAGTTAAAAGACGATAGTCACTTTTTTGTTGCTAATAGTATGCCGGTACGTGATGTCGATACATTCTTAATACCGACGACCAAACGAGTTCGCCTATATGCAAATCGGGGCGTAAGTGGAATTGACGGAACGTTATCAAGCGCAATCGGTGTTGCAACAACTAGAAAACGGGTAACTCTTCTAATAGGAGACTTAAGCTTTTATCACGACTTAAATAGTTTACTTATTGCGAAACGTTATGAATTACCGATCACAATCGTGTTAATAAATAATAATGGCGGTGGGATATTTTCTTTCTTACCACAAGCGAAGGAAGAGAAGCATTTCGAACACTTATTTGGGACACCACTGAATATTGACTTCTCCCATGCAGTGAAGATGTACGAAGGTAGTTATACTGTCGTAACCGATGAAAAAGCATTAGTGCAAGCCTTAACAGAAAGTTACGCTTCAGAAAGTTTTTCCGTAATCGAGGTACAGACAGACCGAGTAGAAAACGTTAAATGGCATCGTAAACTTTGGGATCAAATTGTAACGAGGATAGAGAATGAATGACAAAATTTTCAACGATTAATGAAACAACTTATGCCTATTCTGTCGAAGGGGAAGGAGAGCCACTTGTATTGTTGCACGGTTTTACCGGTCGGAAAGAAACGTGGCATCCTATAATCAAGAAGCTAAATAAATCCTATCAAGTAATTACTCTTGATTTACCGGGACATGGGCAAACAGTTGCGAAAAATAAAGTGACGATGGAGCAGTTCGTACAAGACTTCTATGAATTAATGAAACAACTTACACAAGAACCGTTTCACTTACTCGGATATTCCCTCGGAGGTCGAAGCGCACTAACCTATGCACTACATTACCCGAAAACGGTTCGAACGCTTACTTTAGAAAGTGCTTCACCAGGGCTAAAAACGGAATCTGAGCGTTTAAAGCGACGAAGACAAGATCGCCAATTAGTAAATATGATGTTAGAACAGGGACTTAATCATTTTGTTGATTATTGGGAACGAATCCCACTTTTCTCTACCCAACGTCGCTTACACGAAGAGATAAAACTCCGTCAGCGCAACGAACGATTATCTCAAACCGCTTATGGCTTAAGCCAATCGTTACTAGGAATGGGAACCGGAGCGCAACCGTCTTGGTGGGAACATTTAACGAAAATTACGTTTCCTGTTTTATTAATCATCGGTGAGGAAGATAAGAAGTTTGTCCGAATAAATAAAGAAATGCATAAACGAATAAAAACGAGTGAATTAACCGTTGTTGAAGAAGCTGGCCATGCAGTTCACCTTGAACAAATCGATGAATTCCTTTCAGTTGTAAAAGATTTTATCGATAAAAATTAGAATAATTTATCATCTTGTCGTATGATAAAAGAGTAATTAGTTATAATAGAATGGATTATTCGACAAATGGGGTGTGAAAATTGACAGTACAATGGGAAAAAGTTAGAGACTATGAGGAAATAATTTATGAAAAATATAACGGAATTGCAAAAGTTACGATTAACCGTCCAGAAAAGCGTAACGCTTTTACTCCGTTAACGGTAAATGAAATGATCGATGCCTTCGCCGATGCTCGAGATGATTCATCGATTGGTGTTATTATTCTAACAGGAGCAGGAGATAAAGCCTTTTGTTCTGGCGGAGACCAAACTGTTCGCGGTCATGGCGGATATGTAGGAACAGATGAAATTCCACGTCTAAACGTGCTTGACTTACAACGTTTAATCCGTACAATTCCGAAGCCAGTCATTTCAATGGTAGCTGGTTATGCAATTGGCGGTGGTCACGTATTACATATCGTATCTGATTTAACCATCGCAGCGGATAACGCTATTTTCGGTCAAACAGGTCCGAAAGTAGGTAGCTTCGACGCTGGTTATGGTGCGGGTCTACTTGCGGAAATGGTTGGACAAAAACGTGCCCGTGAAATTTGGTACTTATGCCGTCAATACAATGCGGAAGAAGCATATGAAATGGGTATGGTAAACAAAGTCGTCCCATTAGAAGACTTAGAAAAAGAAACGATTAAATGGTGTGAGGAAATTTTAGAAAAATCTCCAACAGCTATCCGTTTCTTAAAAGCGTCTTTCAACGCTGCAACCGATGGATTAGCAGGTCTTCAGCAAATGGGTGGAGATGCAACGTTATTATACTATACAACGGATGAAGCGAAAGAAGGTCGCGACGCCTTTAAAGAAAAGCGTAAGCCAGACTTTGATCAATTCCCGCGTTTTCCATAAATTTCAGCATGTAAAACTAAGTATGAACGGTGTTCGATCTAAATCGGGCACCGTTTTTATTATGGTTGTTTTTAAAGTATGCCGGAAATCGAAAGGCTTCCATCGACATATACAATAAAGGATAAAAAACATGATACAATAAAATACGAGCTTAGGAGGGAAGAAACTTGAGAACAAACAATGAAATACCTCACTGGTTATCGAAGCAAGCCTCGTTACATCCTGAAAAAGTAGCTATTGAAGACCCGGAAGGTTTAAAGTTAACATTTCAGGAGTTACAAAGAAATAGTGAAAGCTTTGCTCGTAAATTAGCTAATTTCCCTATTGAAAAAGGCACTCGCATCGCTTTATTATCGAACAACAAGTTGGAAATGATTTATGCGATTCATGCGTTAAGTTATCTAGGAGCGATTGTCGTATTATTAAATACCCGATTGACTTCATATGAGTTAACGGATCAATTAAATCGATCGGAAGCTAAACTATTAATTACAACCGAAAGTTTACAGGAAGAAAAGGATTTAGCTTTTACTCATACGACAACATTCCATGAAATCAACGGATTAGAAGAAGCTAATATTGCCCTTAATACAGAGATTAATTTAGAAGATCCTTTTACGATGATGTTCACATCGGGAACAACCGGTGCTCCTAAAGCTGTATTACATACTTACGGTAATCATTGGTGGAGTGCTGTAGGTTCAGTGTTAAATCTCGGTCTACATGACCATGATAAATGGTTACTAACATTACCCCTTTTTCACGTAGGAGGTTTATCGATTTTAATCCGAAGCGTCATGTATGGAATGACTGTTTACTTTATGGAAAAGTACGACCAGGACCAGTTACTTGATGCTTTTATAAATAAAAAAGTAACAATTGCATCTTTAGTTACAGTAATGTTAAAGGATTTAACTCAAAAGTTAGAAGACCGTAAGTTACCGTCGTCTGTCCGCTGTATTTTACTTGGTGGTGGAAGTGTTCCAGAACCCTTATTACAGAAAGTAGAACAGTTAGAAATTCCACTCTTTCAATCTTATGGTATGACAGAGACAAGTTCACAGATAGCGACATTAAGTAAAACTTATGCCCGAAAAAAGCTAGGTTCAGCGGGGAAACCATTATTTCCTGCCCAAATTAAAATCCATAAGCCAGATACTGAAGGAGTTGGTGAAATTATCGTAAAAGGTCCGATGGTATTCCACGGTTATGATCAATTACAAGAAGAAAATAAACGTGCCTTTAATGAAGGTTGGTTTCTTACTGGTGATTTAGGTTATATCGACGAGGATGGATTTTTATATGTCGTCGATCGGCGGACCGATTTAATCATTTCTGGTGGTGAAAATATTTATCCTTCAGAAGTAGAACAAGCTCTTTTAGCCCATGAAGTAGTAAAAGATGTAGCGGTCGTTGGTAAAGAGGATGAAGAGTGGGGCCAAGTGCCGGTTGCTTTCGTTGTCGTAAGCGATAATATTGAAGGCGATACCCTTATATCTTTTGCAAAACAACGTATAGCTAGTTATAAAGTTCCGAAACAAATAATTTTCATGGATAAATTACCACGTAATGCTTCAAATAAAGTAATGCGCCATCGCTTAGCTGAGAAATTACGTAAGATATAACAGGATAAAAAAATAAACATTTATACATGATAATCGATGTAATCGTCCATCTTAATAAATAGAAAGTTATAATTTATAAGGAGGGTACGATTACATGGACCGAAAAACGTATTATGTAAATATGCAATCGCGAGAAATTTCTCAAATAAAGTTTCAAAATAACCATCATTATACGATTCATGCAACCGAGGATGAGGTGCAGGAGCTTCGCCGGTTATTAAACAAAGTAGACGATGCGGATCGTTCTGCTTACTGGCGTTCGCATATTCCCTTTGAACCTTATCACCGGGACTTACCGAACGACCGTTATGATGCTGCTTTTACCGATGCATTAGAACTTATTTATAGGATTGGTGATGAGCAAACGAAAATGTATATTGAGACAACCGGAGTATTAAAAGATCGTTCCTTAGATTCGAAACGTACGTAAACGTATTTTCAAAACAACTGAATTACGCTACAATAAAATTAGATTATGTAGAAGGTAGTTGTGATAGATGATTTATACGTTTACTGATTTTTATCGCAATGAGGTAAAGTTATCCTTCGACAAAGAACCTTTTTCAAAAAATCCAAAACATGTCTGGGTTATTTGTTATTATGAAGGAAAATGGTTACTTACGAAACATCGTATTCGTGGAATAGAATTTCCTGGGGGAAAAGTAGAACGAGGCGAAACTGCCGAAGAAGCTGCTTACCGAGAAGTGATGGAAGAAACAGGAGCGGAAATTAAAACGTTACGTTATGTCGCTCAATATTTCGTGGCAGGTAAAGCTGGCCAAATTATTAAAAATGTATATTTTGCCGAAATTGATAAGTTGTTAGACCAAGCTCATTATTACGAAACTGAAGGACCAGTTTTGTTAGAACAATTACCAGCGAATATAAAAAGTAATGAACAATTTAGTTTTATGATGAAAGATGAAGTACTTGTTCGTAGTCTCGATTTCATTGAGAAAAAGTTTTTAAATAAAGTCACATCACAAGATTGACAAAGAAGGAAGACGGTATTCTAAGCAAAAATGCTTGTTACCGTCTTTTTGTAAACAGCTAATTAATTTATACAGAGTATTTTAGTTTTTAGCTGTTAGCTATTATTTTAACCGTTTAATTAAAAGTTGTTCCAATCGTTCGACTAGCACATACATCATCGCCGCAAGAAGGGCAATCACGACTAAGCTAGCCATCACTAGTGTAAAATCAAAGGTTTGAAAACCGTATATAATTAAATAGCCGAGACCTTGATTTGATACAAGAAATTCACCGACAATAATTCCAACCCAACTGAGGCCAACATTTACTTTTAAAGTTGAAATCATAGTTGGAATTGTAGCTGGAAATACAACTTCTTTAAAGCACGTAAAACGCGATGCACCGAAACTCCGGACAACAGCAAGATAGTTAGGATTCACTTCATTAAAGGCAGTGTAGACAACAATTGTTGTTATAATGATCGATATAATTGCTCCCATTACGATAATCGAAAACATTCCGGGTCCAATTGCAACGATAATCATCGGGCCAAGAGCGACTTTAGGCATTGCATTTAATACTACGAGATAAGGATCGATAATTTCAGCAAGGCGTGTGGAGGACCAAAGAATCGAAGCGATTACAATTCCACCAACCGTACCTAAAATAAATCCTAAAATCGTTTCGAAAATAGTATACTGCAAATGCGGAAGAAATGTTCCATCAACAAATTTTTCACCGAGTAATTGCATTACTTTTGTTGGGGAACTAAAAATTAACGGATCGATTATATGATGTTTACTCGTATATTCCCAAAGAAAAATTAGCATGATTAAAATTACAATTTGTGTCGTAATAATCCATTGACGTCGGCGACGTCTTTTACGTAAATATTGTTCATACATCACCTTATCCTTTGTTTGCTTCATTAGTTGCACCTTCTTTCATTGCATCAGTTTGCTGAAATTCGTGCCAAATTTCATCAAATAGTGGCCGATAATCCTCATGCCGCCTAACGTAAAACGGTTCGATACGCCGTAGCACATCAGGAA